>JABUBK010000009.1_pt1 | contig 29533 bp, 19 predicted proteins | sample 7332671 | NCBI WGS metagenome assembly JABUBK01 (sample SAMN07256342, study PRJNA390944) | subsurface metagenome | isolation source: Methane hydrate marine sediment | place: Pacific Ocean: Eastern North Pacific, ODP site 1244 | collected 2002
ACCACTGTACCACAGCGACTGCCTCGCTTACCCGTCTGATCTCGACGAGCTTGCCAACTCCGTGAGGAGGTTGTCCAAACTCGATCCTCACGATGTCGCCAGGCTCGAAGGATCCGTTGCTATCATTCACGATACTTCGCTGTATCGGAAGTTGTTCCCATGCTGTGGCCGAAGCCATTCTGTCTCTCCTGTGAGACCAGACTGTGTAGGCATGGGGTGAAGATGCGGGGGTGTCACGGACGTGAAAGCCTTCCACATTGGGGTAGACTCTCATTGGACTGTGCCAGAATTTAGCAAAAATTGACAAATGTATCAACGAGGAGACATACCGAGTTCTGCCGTTGTATGGATACAGTAGTATGTATATATATAGTGTATTGGTGATGAATGTCGTGTCGTGACGATATTTCAGTGCACCTATGTGAGGCCATCGCAAGGAAGTACGAAACGCCGGATCCAAGATCAGATGTTTCGGCCCTTCGATTGTTGCGTAGTTGGCGAGGATTGTGCATGGATGGATCGGAGTGTTCGCCTCCCGTTTCATTAGACACTGAGCGTGCATGTTTTTCTTGCACAAGGTGTGTGTCAGGGTGTCGTGGTACTGGTTCGATCTTGTTGTTCTCGACAAACATCCAAATATTGCAACCGGCCATAAATTATGGCTAGTGGGTGGTGGTGGTGGTGTTTCCAAGGAGTCTTCGATCGTGTACTCGCTTATATCATCGAGTCTTGGATCTGTTCCTCCTTCTCTTGGTATCTCCTCTCTTTGACGAGCATCTCCAACGGGCACATCAAAGTGACATTGGCAGCTTCTCGTTCTCGCATCAGGCAGATCATGCAGCGTGGTACGTCCTCGTTGCCTGGAGCACCGGTGTTGTGGCAGAGGTCCTGGGACGATGAGTTGACCGCGTCAAGGGCAATGACTGGATACCCGACTGGCTGGCATTGCTAGCTAACAGCCAGTGAGTCGTAGCGCCAGGCATTGACAATTTTCTCGTTGAGTGACAATAGTACAGAGGTCCATCGTAGCGTGGATAGTTGGACACAGTGTCGTCTTTTGAATTCGAACTCTCGCCCGGGCCTCCTATCACGACTCTCGCGTGTTGAGGTTCTTAGAAGTATTCGATGATGGCCACCGATGTACCATTGTCTTGCTGGGTTGATGTGAATCCGGACCGCTCTTGCATGCTTGCTTTGTCGGTGGTGCATGCTACCCACAAGTGCATAGTGTCCACAGTGCCCTGCCATCATCAGGCATCGTGCGTGCATGCTTTTCTTGCACACCCGGCGGACAGATGTGTTTTCATACCGTCGGATTCAGGCCAAGCGGATAATTCATGGAAGTATCTGCTCTCTGCCATCTGGACAACCGATCGTGTGTTTCACATCATTGAAGGCTAGTTCTCAAGACGTTTCGACATGGCAGGTATTGTCGTGTGGTCGTATGTTGTGTATGGTATATATATAGTGTGATGTTGTTAATCAATCTTTCTTTGAGAGCTGTTCAGTCCCATGGAATGATTTTGTGAAGGGTGTCAAGCTGGAGCCGTCGGTATATCTTCCTGGAGTTTACTGTAGCGACAGGAGCGAAGATGTGGATTGTGGCCGCTTGATGTATGTAGAATGAGGGAGTTTACTAGCAGACATGTTCTTCGTGGGGTAGTGCTCGACGGCACAAGTCCTCAGCATGGTTTCTGGAAGGACGCCGAGATCATGAGTCCAAGTGATTGCTGTAAGAGTTGCACGAAGTTCTCAGAGTGTTTCGATCAGTGCTTGTAAATGGTGACATTCGTCGATGATGAAGAGGGCGAAAGATGATTGTCGATCGTAAGCGGCCATTGAAAGTTGGCTCTTGCATCATCGGAAACAAATTTTTGGTAAAGGGAGCGCAGGACGAAACACGCTTGGAGTGCCCCCGCGAGGTGGGAAGCACCCCAGGCAGATACCATGGAAATGAGAGTGAGGTTCTGAAGAATAGAGCAAGATATTCCAGGTTCAAGATACCTCTTATTGAGGCCCCCTTTTCCAAATCATGCAGAGACATCTCCTGTCCAGCCTTCCATACATTCAATGGACTGAAACTGTTTATACCTGAGCCAAGATTTGTTGCGCGGGTGCATGGCACAACGGTAGGTACTGGGTCGTGCAAGCGACCAGAATAATCTCACACAACGCGATACCAGACTTTGGCGTTGCAGACGTTACACAGAAGGGGGAGCGAGATGCCTTCGTGATAGGCAAATTTCCATCCAGGCTGATGTTAGTGGTAAGCTCAAGCCATGTCTTATCCGTGTACAGCACAAACAGGGTTGGTAACCATACGCGCGATCACAGCCCACAAGCATGGACATGTCAGGATATCCCAAGACAAGCAATCACCTACCTGGTCTACGATTTGACACGATCTGATAATGCTGGAAAGGCTCTGACATGATGGTGGAGTATGCGTGTCATTAGATACCTATTTCTCCGGCGTTGTGAAACATTGGCAGAGTTTGCTTGACGCCCCTTGGTCCTTCCCAGGCCGAATTGCGATCGTTAGTTGGAATGTAGACTGCATGATTCGGTGTAGACCAGCAAACTGATCACTAGGCAACGAAAGTGCAGCAGGTCAGTAGTCGGAATACTTACATATCAGTTGTACGAGAATAAATTCAGATCAATTGCTGTGGGTTTACCTACCTGACGCCTTGCTAAATCTTTGATGTGGCTTTGACCAGGATGAAGTGCTGCCAAGCGCTTTTGTGCAAACAGCCTCTCCGCCGATGTATCAAAATGAGGAAATTGTACGCGGAAGGAGCACTTTGTGTTGGTGGAAGGACCATCCCGAAATTTTGTCAACCTCCAATGAACGAGCATCGTCAGCCTCATGCCTTTCGCTTCTCCTTCTTGCCGTGCTTTTCTCCCGATCTGTGCTTGTCTTTTTTATCCTTCCTCTTTTTTGCCACCTTGGATTCAGTAGCTTCCTCATCCTCTGCTTGGAGCTTTCTCTTCTTTGTTCCTTTGACGCTGACCGTGCTTGTGCCACCTTCTCTAATTTGTCTCTCAGCTTCTGCCCATCTGGCATCATCATCGTCCCCCTCGCCAGCAGCTTTATCATCATCCACCAGCTCGTATCTATCAAGGGGCAAAGCATTGATGAGCTCCCTCTGCTTGGTCTTAAGTTCGGGGTCAAGCTCCTCTTCTTGGTCATCTCCCGCCGTACTTTTTGTTGTCCCCGTTGTGCCGTTGGCTCCTCGAGCAGCCACAACTATTCTCGACCCTCCACCGATAGAAGCCGATACACCCGGTCGTGTTGCGTCCGCCTCTTTTGGCATGTCTTTACTGATGTCTGCCTCCAATATGCTTCGGAATGCCGTACTTATCTTCCGAACCACTTTGATGAACATTGCCAAAAGTTGGTTGCTTGGCACATCGAGTTCCTTCTCAACTGCTGAAAGATCTTTGCGCTGTAGACCAATGGCAAGAAGAATAGCTTGCTGGACGCCTGAAAGGCTAACATTGCTTGGTGGTGCAGAAAGTCTGCTGGTGAAGTAGAGGTGCGCTAATGATGGTAGAAGATCGAGAATTACATGGTAGTCGAGCATATTGTTTGCGTAGCTATCTAATCTGGCTAGATCGAAAGGTGAGAAAAGATTGTCAAGTTCAGTCTTGCTCAACGGCTTCGAAACGATCGCTGTTTGTGACTGCTGAGATGGCATCGAAGCTGATTCCGAGATGGACAGAGATTGAATTGCTGGGAAGCTGCGGAATTGATATGACAATAGATTGAGAAAACGCCTCTGGAAATCAGATGCATATGAAGCAAGCCATGACGGATCCGTTGTGCCATTGTTGGTCGCAAGTGGGCGCAACATGATACAACTGTGCTCACCTGTCAGGTCATTTGGAGTCTGTCTGAGATAAACAGGAGCGAATTGTGATCTTTTCCAGAATTTATGCAGCTGCTGAGTCAACCCGTAGGATACGCCGATGTAGTCAAGGCTGTCCGGGGTTCGCTCACTGAGACGGCTGAACAGGGGAGGCATCGAATTGATGTTTCGGACTTGTATGTTGTCATCGAGTAGATTTGCTGATTCAAGCTCGGCATCGGAGACACGCTGCATATGTTCCGCATCCGAAATTTTCGCATCGGCGTCTTCAGACAGAGAAGCAAATTTGCCTTGGTAAAAGTCTGTAAGCAGCTCAAGCGCTCTTGAACCATACCCCATCTTGATGTATTCGGGATTTGTAGCAATTCGTACAATACGAGAGCCAGACAGAGAGGCGAATTCCGAATCCTGGAATTGTTGACTCACGAGCCATGGTATCAAATCGCCGCCTGCTCTTTGACCTCGAGAGAGGCTGTTCATGACCGATTGACGACTTATTCTGCCCTCCAAAGCAACTTGTATGACACAGAGAGGCTCGGGAAGAGACGTAGCGTCCTCCTTCACCGGAGGGATAAGTACAAACAGTTGATGTGCTGGAGCATCGGACATAAGTTGTAAATCATTCGGAGAGTTCTTGTAATGTGAAGCAACGTACAAAGCCATCATTTGTTGCAGGAATTTCTCTGAGACGGGATGGAAAGAGAATAGAGTGTCTCGATTGACATGGACGAGCTCGCAGGTGGACGGGTGAGGTGTACCGTTGATGCTCGATTTCGCTTTGGGCAAGGTAGCATCGAGACACAGAAGACGATTCAGCCACTTCTCGACTGCATCGCCCTGAGCGTATCGAATTGGCTCCGATAGAGTGATCTCGCGCAATGACCTGCTGGATCTAATGTTTGACTCGTTGCCGTTGGCTACTGCAACTACGTCGTCTTCACTAGATTTCATGCCGCCTCTCGACTGATCTCGTAGCTGCTGAATCAGCTTGAGTGACAAGGACCGACCAGTACCTTCGTATCCATTGATGGTTGATGCCATGAATACTAGATATGGACCCATGAGCTTGCGAACGAGAGGAAGTGGAATAGCAGCAGCCTCATCGATGACAACGAGTTCAGCCTGACCCAGTACATGAGCATCTTGAGGTTGAATGTATTGAATCGTCTGTCTGTGGTTTTTGTAGATGTTGATTCGAACCACTGCCTTGTTGTAGTCTGGATTAGTCGACTGCAAAATGGTGTAGTCAACGTGATCGGTGTAGTCGAGAGCATCGAAGCCTTTGACAACGAATTCGAAGAAAGTTTTCAAATTCTCAGGACTGGGTGCAGTGATAAAGATGTTGCTGTAACCATGCGCCACGGCAGCTGCAACGGCAACACCGAGAGCGGCTGATTTACCACGACCACGAGCAGCAGTCAAGGTCACCGTACTTCTCAAAGTCTTCTCGGATATGGCGTCAACAAAGGTGAGTAATGCTTTGGCTTGATCAACAGTTTTGGAGAGTGCCAGCAAAGGACCTACAAGACGGTTGTCCTCAAGCGATTCCTTGATCTCTTTCAATTCTTGTTTCCTAGGATCAGCTTCTTTTTCTTGACCAGTGATGGGCGGTAATTGTTGGACACCCTTCCCACCAGAGATGGGCAGGACGTTAAGCTCGTCATCGACCACAAGACAGGATTCGCAGCTACCCAAGGACAAAATGAAACGCTCATTAAATCTTGCTACGACATCATCGTGAGCTTCGGTGCGATACCTCGAGTGAACGTCCATGCTCATTGTGTATAGCTGTTTTAAACTCTTCATGCCCTTCAATAGCAACAGCACCAAACCTCCACCTTCTACTGTCTCGACCGTTCTCGCAAGTAGATTGGGGGTGAGGGCCTCGAAGTCTTGAAGGATACACATTCCATAGGTATTTCCGAGTATCTTCTCCGTCTCCTTGTAGTACACATAACGTATGTTGTTCAGAGTGACGAATAGTTCGAACGGGTCTTCTGAATTGGCGTCGCGAATACCTCTTTTGACCTCCTTGCGTATCTTTGCCTCTCTCTTCTTGCGATGGGAAGTGAAACCGAGGAGATCCTTCTTGTAGGCCCATAGGACGGATTTGGTCTGTTTCACATCGACACTGGTCATAATGTAGTGGAGGTGAACAATAACATCTTTGGCTCGATCGCCAACAACGACGATGAAGCTGCGCTTCTTTTCTTGTATGCCATTCCGAATGAGGGCAGGAATTCTGGAGTCGATTGCTTTTCGAGGCATTTTGAAAAATGACCGACCACCTACCACCGAGCTGATGGGAATGAATGCGAAAGTTGTGCTGGCACAAGCATTGCGAACGCTTCGAGTGAATCGCAATGGCTCTCCAAAATTTTGGAAATTTAGTCGGAAGAGTTGCCTCCGAGAAAATTCTTATCGATAAGCGCGGAGTGAGTCCGACAAAGCGTTTGAAGCATCTGTTCCAGTAGCTCAAAATTGCCGGTATCTATGTGCTAGACTGACATAAAACCGGCCACATCCTATTACCGGCGTCTGGACCACCACAAAGCACCAAACTTAAACCAAGAGACATTCCTGCACAAGTCATTCTCTGTCACATTTCCCATGGCGGTCGAGCCTCTTTCTTGAAGTTTTTGACTTGCGGCGATGTCAGCAAGTCCGTAGTGATAATCGAGGTGTTCACCCACGCTTGATGCATCGATCTCAATGCGTACTACTAGTAGACTGGGCACGGTGATAAAATGTATTGGATCGTAACGTAGGGACATCAGACAGTAAGTTATCTCTATCGTGATACATTACTCATGTCTCTTAGTTCAATGGCATCGACGTTCCTTGAGTCCACACTAAAGCCATCACGGTATTGACTTCCACCGACAGCAGCGGTTTTCTGACCAGCATCTGCTTCACGATGACCGGGATGAGCCTCTCGTGTCTCACCCCCCTCATCCAGACCAAATTCAGTTTTGATCTCCGTCCGCATCGGAATTTCCTTTTCCAGAAACACCAAACATAGGCCGAGTCCTGCGAAAGCCGTCAAGACGTAGAATACGACATGTATAGCGTGTTCGAAGATGCCGATGACTTGTTCTCGTATTATGTCACCCGACGACGACAAAGTGTCAAGGAACGCTTTGGTAGCGAGCTGGTAAGCCTGGCCGTTGGCAAGATTGTCGGCTAGAGTCGAGTTCATGGCGACAATCAATTGGTCAGCCCTAACTTGCTGCTTCACAGCGTTGTTGAAGACGGCTGCAGGAATGGTGACGCCCCAAATCGAGCCGAATGAACGCGCGAAACTGTACATGCCTGCCGAAGTCGCGGCATAGCGCTCCGGAAGTGGCGCTTGCATCGCTGGAAGGAGTGAGACAGTCAATGCGGCGATACCAACAGCACCTAGAAGTTCGAAGCTGGCCCATGCTGCAGTCGAGGAGTGGCGGTTCAAAGTACAGAAAAGACCAGCGGAGATCAAAGTGAGGACCCAGCCAAGAAGGTGGAGTGGTCGGTATTTACCCACCTTTGACAGCATGGTCCCGAAAATGATGCAGAAAGGGAGAAGAGTGGTGGCGATAGGAGCTACCGCAATACCAGAATCCAGTGGAGATTTTGCGAGTACACCCTGAAAGTAAACAGGTAGAAAGTAAAAGGTACCGGTAGCTGTTATACAATTGACAACAGTCATAGCAAGAGCGGCCGAAGACGTACGATTCGAGACGAGGGCGCGCGGGAATGATGGTTCTGGAGCAAGTCGAGGTGTCCACTCGAAAGCAGTGAAGATGCAGAGACCTAGCAGACCAAGAATGAGAGGGACAAGAATTCGAGCACTGTCCCAATGGTACACAGGTCCAGCCCAGGTTAGGGCTAATAGCACAGCAATAACCGCACCAATGAATATGGCATTACCACCAAAATCAATTCGCTTGACTTTGGACCAAAGAGTCTGTCCACGCTGGTGTTTGACTCGGAGAAAGAAGAAGAACATGACAAGCGCAACGCCGCTGATTATTGCGTTGATGTAGAAGATCCAGGGCCAGCCCAGCTTCACCACAATCAACCCACCCACGAAGGGTCCGACCGCAAAGTCGAGGGCAGTCCCTATGGACACAATCGCCATGTACTTGCCGCGCTCACGTAGCGGGACCAGATCCAGAATGATGGTCTCGGTAAGTGTATCAATACCTCCACCGCCTACTCCTTGAGTCGTACGAGCAACGATAAGCATGGTCATCGAGGTACTTGCACCACCGAGGGCGCAACCAAGAACAAATAGCGCGACCGCAATGAGCAGCATTGTTCGTCGACCGAAGATATCGCTGACCTGAGCATAGAAAGGCAGTACAGCTAGAGAGGCTAGGTAAAAGGCATTTGGTACCCAGAGGTACAACTTTCCACCACCCAGGGCTGCAGTGATAGTTGGCAGAGCATTGATGACGATTGTAGCTTCGATAGAACCACACATGGATATAGCCCCAACGGACATCATCACAAGCCAGAAGCGTCGAGTCGGCTTGAAAGGTTTGGGGTCGGTGGATGGCGGAGAGACAGTGTCATCCTCGGGAGATATCGGATGGGAAACAGTGGCAACATCTTGCTGTCGTTGCTGCTGTTGTCGAAGTGTATGCGCCGAATGGACTGGATCAACGCTGTGGCTGGATCTGCTGTGAATTGATGGCTCCAGGGCGGTTGTCGTGGTGAGAGTCACGGTGGCCATGATGGACAGCGCTCGGAGTTGACTCTCCTCCTGTTGTGAGAGTAGAAAGTGTGATCACGGGAGAGATACAATGCTGTGACAGCATTTGGGTCAAAGCGTGTCGCGACACATTCTCGATGGGAGGATATGCAGTGGGAGGGACGATTCACATAACAACCCCTGATCGTCCCACGTTTGCCCCTGATTCCCTGGTAGTGGCAGGACGGTGTGAATCGATTCGTGCAAATACACGTACGAGGCGCCCGATGCAAGTCGTGAATTGGGCTAGATTGCGGAAAAGGCGGCTTTCGTCGCGGATCTGATGTGTAGGCTCCACATCTATATCGACCTTCAATGTCGGACACAAGGATGGCCATTTTTTGGTATCATATTTCTTTTACCAGCAGCCATCTTGAAAGCTGGCAGGTCACCAATGCTAGAGGACAATGTTAAGTGAAAAACAGGTGCACCCAACAAACGGATCTCGTGAGCAACAAAGTGTGACACACCTACGTGGGATATACCAATGTGAATAAATTGACACTGTGCCGTGTTTGCGAGCGAAGTTGTTAAATTATTTCGCCGCATAAAGAGCCAGACTTCACCTCACATCTTTCATATCTGTGTGATTTGACTTACGCATTGCCTGTTTCTGTGTCAGCACACACTCGCGCCAACTGTAATTGACACGAAACACGATAGGCATTTCCTTGTCATCGAACACTAGCCGTACGATAGATGTGGAAAAAGAGCGGACGAGATCTCATTCAGAACAGGACGTTGTTAGCTAACACTGGAAGCTATTGTATGCGCACTCCCGCTCGGCAAGTTCAACTGTGCACTTGGGAAAAGAGGACTTGACACGTTCATGCCCTCGACGAAGTATAGCAGACCCAAGGCGGGTACACGTGTCGACTGCCTGGACGACCCGCTGGTCAGAGATTGTTATGGCTTGGATGTCGAATGAACGACATTTTTGGACCAAGACTGTGGGTTGTCTCCATGTCAATAGCAGTACCAATGTTCACCTTGAATCGATCGTGTTGAATGATACAGCATCTGTCGAGCGCTCGGCGGCACCCATGTCGTGTGCGTGGCTCTTTTCTCGTCGATTCCAAAGTCGTTCAACGACCAGCGAAACTGGCCGGAAGTGAAGCCCTACCTCGGGGGAGACTCGGCCACCTCTCCCATCCTGGATGCACCTCGGAAAGAAGTCTCCGATGATGCAGTTGGCCCGCAAGTATGATGCGCCGACTTCCAAGATTCCCTCTCGTGTGGACCTCTCATTCGACCTCTGCACCCACTGACGCGACTGTTATCTCTCGGACTTTGCACATGGCTTCGATATGCCTGTCGCCAACTCGATATCCGCCGTCGTTCTGAATTGTTTCCCTCTTCGATATTCGATTGTCGCAAACTCGCGACATGACGGACAGAAAGAAAGACGGCGGATAGCGCATTGCGGTCAATTGACTTTCCCCGTACTCTAATCTGAGCCCTCCCCATTCCTCCTCATCTTGGCTCACCGTGCCAATGGCAGGAATGCTGGGCGCTCTCTCCTACACGTACGACTACCCTCTCTTTCCTAGGAGTTCGATATCCAAATACTGACTGTATTGCAGCGTCGCCTGCTTAACTGCCTCCATCCTAGCCTATTCGCCAACTTCTATTCTCAACACCAACAGGCCGGTCCATCTTGTCCTACTCACCTGCATATGTTCCGCCATATCGTTATTGGCCATCTCTAAGCGCACCCAAAGGAACCCTCACTCCTCGAGAAACCACATTTCATACGAACACATTCCGCTACAAGAGTTACCCAATGGACGCGACAAGATTGAGAAGGAGAAACAAAGAATACACAGCCATGCCTTGAGCAGTCTCGGGTTGTTCGCTACAATCCTCGCTGCCACTGCTGCCCTCACTCTCCGCATTGATATTCAGCGACGTTTGCTGCTCGCCTCCGAGTGTACCACCAGAAGTGTCGAGGTCTGGCTCCCCTTCCTGGTCGCTGTCTACGATGCCATCCGCTTTCAGCGCCCACAAAATACCCGTCATCTTCGCGACGATGATGAGGACGAGGACGACATGGATGATATAGATGCTACCGCATACGACGATTTAGGCCAGTCCTTGAGTTCGGCTTTTCTCTCCAGCCGCTGGCGCTATCTACCGACTGCCTTCTTGCTCTCGTTTGGATGTTATCTGGTTGCTGGATTGTGGATGAGATCGGGATCAAGTCATGTTTGTCCTTTGCTAAGCACAGATATCAATTCAGTGCCACGATTCCAAATCTTGGCTCTCTTTCTTGATACTGCTTTGGCTATCGCTGTTCTTGAGCTTGCTCTTGGGGGTATGCTTCCTTCCTCTCCAGTTCTAGCGACCCCCATGTCTTGGGCAATCGTGCTTACTCTGACTTCTGTCGCCTGGTCTGTTATTGCCATCGTATGTTACATCATACAGCCAGAGAACCATGATTGGTTGCTCGTGCAGCATGATCGTTCTCCGAGAGCCTCATTGTTTTCACTCTTATATCAAGCTCTCTTTCTCACCGTTTTGTGTATATCCACCTTGTACAGTGTATGTTTCTATCCGTCCTAGCCCCATCACTCACTAATTTCCCGACAGGTCTTCAATGTTGGACTTCTACATACCTCCTCTGCACTCACAGCAATCTTGACAATGGTACCTGGCCTCCGTTTCATCTGGTCTGCAAGACGACCCTACCCGCCCATACGAGCACTTAATCTAACATGGTCTTTCGTCCTCATCTATTTCGCCTGGTCAATGTATAGCCGAATCAGGAGATCCAGCCATCCGAAAGAGAGCCCTCCATCTACATTCAGACAATTCATAGTCTTCGCCATCTTCATGATCATGATTTTCCCAGGACTCCTCAAAAGCAATACTGTGCACTTTCATCCTATCGATCTGCTCACTTACAATGCTCACAATAAATACATAAAATATGTCGATTATGCTTCGAAAAGCAAGAACCTTGCTGATGCAGTCAAAATATACAAGCAGAGATACCAAGAGAACCCGCCTCCTGGCTTTGACAAATGGTTCGAATTTGCCACCAGTCGTTCAGTACGAATAACGGACGAATTTAACCAGATCTACAACGATCTGTTTCCTTTCCGTGCCATATCTCCAGCTGATCTCAGACAACAAACCTGGGAAATGGTGTCGAATCCCTGGAATGAAATATCGGGTATTTCGATCAGGAATGGCAAAGCCAAAGTTCAAGATAACGTGTTACCAACACATCGATGGATGTTGGAAGGTATCGTCCAAATGATTGACAAGTTTAGTGAGCATCTTCCAGATATGGATCTGGCGTTCAATCTAAATGACGAGTCACGTGTAGCAGTGGAATACGAGGATCTGCAAGACTTGGGGCAATCAGCAATGACACAAACCTTCACCAAAACTTCATCATTCTCCAGTAACCGTGCTGGCGGGTGGCAGGATGTTCCTAAAGAGCCAATCACCGATACAGTCTTCGAGAACTGGTCGTTCAAGAACACCTTTCATGAATGGGGTGCTCTGACCTGTCCCCCAAATTCACCCGCACGTCGAGGACTCTCACCCCTCTTCAAATCCCAGCTCTGTCTCGACTGTGCGGCTGATCACTCCCTGGGTCAATTCATTGCCAACTGGTCTATCTCAGCAGACCCGTGTCATCAACCTGATCTCGCAAACCTTCATGGTTTCTACCTCTCCCCATCCGCCTTCAAAGCAACTCACAAACTCCGTCCAGTATTCTCTCAAGCCAAAGCTGCTGGTTTCAACGACATCCTGTACCCCTCAGCCTGGAATTATCTGGACAAAGTCGCCTACAAACCCATCAACGCAACCGGTATCCCAGGAAGTTCACTTTACCTCCCCGGCAAACCAGATCCCCCCTTCCGCGAAAAAGAAAACCTCCTGTACTGGCGCGGCGCAACATCAGAAGGCTACTCTAACGGTCTCGGCACCTGGCGCGGCATGACCCGCCAAAGAATGGTCCACATGGCAAATAACCTCACAAGTTCTGCCCACGACGCAGTAACAATTCTCCTACCAGACCCCCAAAAACAAGACAGATATACATACGTGACTGTCCCCGGCTCCTCTCTCACCTCCATCGGCCTCAAGTCTTCCATGCGCTTCGCCGACGGAATCACCCGCTGCGCCCGCAACGACTGTCCCCTCCAAACCACCGAATTCGGCCTCGTAAAACCCCACGACTTCCAGAAACACTGGCAATACAAGTACCTCGTCGACCTCGACGGCGCAGGCTTCTCAGGCCGCTTCATCCCATTCCTCCAATCCCGTTCCCTCCCGTTTAAATCCGCACTGTTCCGCGAGTGGTACGACTCCCGCCTGATTCCGTGGATGCACTTCGTCCCACTTGACATCCGGCTTCACGGCGTCTGGAGCACGCTCGCGTATTTCACGGGGGTCCATGGTGTTGATGAGTTGGGCAGGAATTGGGATTGGAAGGGCCATGAGAGGGAGGGGGAGTTGATTGCTGAGTATGGCGCGAAGTGGGCGGGGGAGGTGTTGAGGAAGGAGGATATGGAGGTTTATTTGTTTCGGTTGTTGCTTGAGTGGGGACGGTTGACGGATGATCGGAGGGGGGAGTTGGGGTTTGAGGTTAAGGGGAGGGGGAATGGGAGGGGGAAGGGGGGTTATTGAGGGTGATTGAGATGGGGAGTGGTGGTGGTGGTGGGAATTATTTGGAGGGGGAAAGAGAGAGTGGGACACGAGTATATTTTGAATACATAGGTGGACGGTTCAATTTGCGCTGATGACTATGTATGTGGATGTATGTATGTATGTATACACGACAGCTAATGAGTCAATGGGAAACGAAAACGAAGATACCCATGTTCATGGTCATATTCATATCTCTATCTGTCTTGGCTCCGTCTATCTATCTACCTCTCTGTATCTACACCGACGACCAAGAACTATCCTGACAACTACTGCCAAACTTACGACTGCTTAATCCTCCCTCCCTCCCCTACTCATTTGGAATCAACGAGTACGTTGACGATGAGTGCAGCGCTTCAATATTTGAGCCTTCTATCGACTTTTTCTCTTCGACTCTCGTTTTCATCCGCGAGGTATCGTACTGCTGCGTGACTGCGCTAGCGATGTCTGGATTAGATCTTGAGGACTGAAAAGGGGGGCGAAAGAGTGGGTTTTCGGGGGTTGGGTTCTTGTTTGAGGAGGATGTGCCGGGATATAGGGAGAGGAAAGGATAGGAGAGGGGAAGAAAAGAGAGTATGGTAAGGTCCGTGAACACGGTAGAGTAGCATTTAGAAGAGCACATTACACGCAGACCAGATCACAAGCAATAAATAAGCAGAACAATTCTCCATCAATCTCGTTCAATGTTCAATTCCAGCTATCATTTCTTGAAGGCGTGTTATGTCCACTGACTAGCAGAATCTCCCTTGGTCAGTAACCAACGTCAGAGTGTCTCGCGTGGGACCAAGCAAGGAGTTGGTGGTTTGTATACCACAGCCACTGCTATGTATTGATTGATATTTTGCTCCATGATCATCGCTAAGTAGTTGAGCCTCAAGTCTCTCAGGTCCCTCGAGTCGTCCGTGTCTGTTTGAGTTTGTGTGAGTGGAGTGTGCTCGAATCTGCTTTATTCTGAATGAACCAATTCATTTGATCTGCTTATGCTTGACTTTACTCGCTGTATCTTGCTAGACTCGACTGTATTGGACTTGACCGGTCTTGACTGATCTTTGCTCATGGCAGAGTAGAGTAAAGTGGAGTAGAGTAGCATAAAGTAAAGTAAACCAAAGCAAAACAAAGTAGAGCTCCATAGCACAATGACTATCACCCAAGCAGTCAGATCAGAACAAATCAGGAGACCATGCGCCTTGTTGACTCTGTTGGACAAGGTAGTTGAATACCTGTCCTGTCCTGCTCCCTGCTGACCATGGATCGTCGAAGTCGAAGTTGTCGTATCTTGTCGTGTCGTGTCATTTTGTTGACCAGTGTCGTTTACCAATTTCGTGAGCTTAATTCAGTTTCGTTTCACGTCCAAGTCCAACTTCGAGTCCAGGTGTAATGAGCATCCAAATAGCAATGTACCCATGGCCCCCAATGATAATCCAAATCACCAGACCATATACACCACGTACACCACATACATACCACCTCAACGTCCATATCATCTCCAACTCCCAAAACCTGCCACCTCACCTCACAACAATCCACACATCCCCAGTTCTACTCACTCCCCACCAGGAACATAATCCCCATCATCCTCATCATCACCCAACATATTCTTCTTCCTTCGCTTCCCATTCCCATTTCCACCACGAGAACCTCTACCACCACTGCCACCACCACTGATAGCCGAACTAGCACGTTTGGTGCCCGCACCTCGTTTTCTGGTTCGAGGACCAGTGCCAGTTGCGGTGTCAGCCGACTGAGTCAAGTCCTGGCCTTCATCATCGTTGCCATCGAGGTAACTGCTTCGACCACGGGTCTGTTTGGCTGGTTGCTTAGTGGCTTGTTGTGGTGTTTGAGTATCAGCGAGATAGTGACCAGGCGCGTTGTTGTAACCACTGCCGTAGCCAGGTGGGTAAGTGTTGTAGGCTTGTTGAGATCGACCTTGACTCTGACCCTGAGTTTGACCATGCACCGGCCCAGCAAGTTTGAATCTGACATATCGACCCTGTTGGTCGTTCCAGACTTCTCGGTATTGACCATCTTGCTCACTCTGACCATCACCATTCTCCTCGTCGTCCTCATTCTCATCGTCATCACCACCCTTAACACCAAGTCTCCCCAACCAACCCCGCGGCACATCCCCACCCTCATAAAACCACTCACTCCCCTGCGGTCGACTTCCATCCTTAAAATCCCAGAAACCATGCGCAATCGGCGGACCACCAGGATTCTGCGGATCAGTAAACGTTTCATAAGTCCCATAGTAGGTCTTTCGACGTGCTTTGGATTTCTTGTTGACGTGGTCTGCGATTAGGTCGTCGATGGACTGGCGTTGTTCAAGGGTGCTGTGGGGGAGATGGCGGAAGGAGAAGCCGCGGGTGCTGTTTACTTCTGTGGATTTGAAGTCCGCTGGGTAAGTGGATTCGTCTTGTGGGGGTGGTAGACCGGGTAGTGATTTGGACTGAGGGAGTTTGAGTTTGACAATTTGGCGGGGGTTTGAGGCGGGTGGGGATGGTCGTGGTGAGTTCGACATTGGTGTTTGGGAGGCTGTGGGTTGTTGTCGAGCCATGATGGCGTGTTGTTGAGAGGGATAGACCATGTAAGATTGATCCATGAAGCCGACTTGTTGAATCAGTTGGGAGAATTGATTGACGAATCGACCGACTCGGTGTTGGAACTTCTGGAGCAAGTGATTGGCATGAATACCAGTCGACGGGATAGATGCTGCAATTTCTGCGTTGGAAGGCCATCCGGGTGGTACACCGCTAGGTGACGCTGTCCGACCCACTGAAGCAAGACTCACGCTGCTCAGTGCTGGAGATGGAGCTACAGGAACTGGTGTTTGAGGAAATGGCTGCTGAGCAGCTTGTCTCTTAGCCATGTATTGCTCAAATTGAGACTTGAAAGCTCGTAAGAGTTGATTGCGGTCACTGGCCGGGAACCCCATTCCTGCGAGGATATCTCTGATTTGTGGCCAGTCAGCGATTACTCCTTGAGATGGTGGCTTGCCACGTATCTTGAGTTCACCATCAAGCCAGAAACGCCATTGTTCCTCGATGTAGGCTGCCTTTGCTACGGCATCATCAGTCGAGGCTGGCGGGGTTGCTTGGGAAGGCGAAGAAACCTGCTGCTGTACAGCTTGAGTGTGCTGAACTTGCGGTGTTGGATGGATAATATTTTGGACTTGAGGGTGATGAACCCCTGTAGATGTCACATTCTGGGGAATCTGACTGGCGTTCTGCAAAACAGCTGCATCGTTTCGAGGAACGGGTGCTGAAGGCACTCTAGTGACGGGTGATGACTGAAATGCGTGCTGATTGATCGTATTGAGGTCATTGACAGAGCTTGTTTCAGATTGTTCAGGACCGATGCTGGAGCCAATAACTTGCTCATAATCGGATTGATCGTCTGGAGCATCTATGTCCTCAGGTTGGCTATGCGTCTCCATACGAGTTTCTTGTGAGACTTGTGGAGCGAAGGACACATGATTCACACCTGCCAGTTCATTCTGCTTCACACTTAAAGGGGCAGATTTTGCACTTGGGCCAGAAGTGTTGGTAGAATCGAGCTGTAGAGCCTTCGCCAACTTAGCCTGTGCTTGCATGAGTCTCTGATAACAGAGTCTGACATCATGGTTCATTCTGAGCACTTCTTGAGGATCCTGTTCTCGTTTCACCATTTCTTTGTGACTGATGACACGGGTGATAGTCTCGAAGATTTCGCCCAGAACCAATTTGGCTGCTTGAAAGCTTGAATCGTTTCCAGTTCTCAGACCGCCTTGTGTGGCGAATGCGTTCGAATCCATACGACGTTCGGCGAAAACGGTATAGAGTTCGGTGTCTGAACCAGCAGTGAGAACAGCTTTTGCAGTCTGGAGAATCAAGTCATGGTCGTTGAAAATTGGCTCGTCAATAGAGACAGTTTGTGAGACAGACTGTCGCGCAGCATCGATCTCTTGCTGGTTGTTATCATCGTCGTTAGCTTGACTGACTACATCAGCAGTATCGGTCTCCATCTCAACCTCTTCGCCTTCCTCATCTTCACCTTCTTCAGAAGCGGACTCCTCTAAATTGTCTTCTCGTCGAGCAAGCTCAAGTTCTGCAGCAAGAGCCAAATGCTGGAATTCACGTTCCTGATGCATCTCAATTCGTGCTCGAGTGTTCTTCTTCTGCATCTCCTTTGTGAAATTAGCCAACAAATTGTTGAGCTTTCTGCGCTCATTGCGACATTCCTGGACAATGAAGAGACTGTACATGAGTAGATTTCTTCCATGAGCTGTACCATGTATTCCGAATTTGCTCCAGTCTTTGACGATAAGTCTATCACGGCCGAGATTCGTCAAGACTTCATCAAGAACTTCTTCACCAGCGTCGAAGTCCTTCTCTTGAACTCGTTGGTTGATCATGTCCATAGTGAGGTTGTGTTCTGTCAATTCGCCATTCGTGATTGCTAGTGGATCTCGACCTTCGACGACGAAGCCGGCGGGTTGCTTGCTTGGACTGACTGCTCTCTTGCGACCTCTTTTGGTCTTCTCCTCGGTCTCGTTACGATGATCAGAGTCATCTTGTGGTGCAACTGGTCGAACGTAGTAGTTCTCTCCGATGGCATTTTCCCAAGCTTCTTTCATCTTGTCACCAATGACGTCCAAAACCTGTCGTCGAATCTCCTTGTCTTTGATCTCTGAAGTCCAGACGCCCCATCTCAAAGCATAAGCTTGCATGTGCAGATGAAGTGGTGCATCTTTCGGTGGAAAGACATCAACACGATGACCAAAGTCACATCTGGGTGGCTCCTGAGGAGGCCAATTTGCGACAAAGGAGTAATGGTTCACACATCGCGGAGGGACACTTGTGCTTCGATTCTTTGGAGGCCAGGTTTTGTCCGAAGGACGATACTTGGCAAGTCGATCCTTTTGATGTTCGTTGAGTATGGCGGTATCGTCCGCAGAGGTCACACGTCGGACTTGCTTGGAGTTCTCCCGTAGAATTGACTCAGCGTCTTCGGTATTTGGTCCTGCTGGATTGCTTGAGGAGGACGCTGGGTCTGGATTCAAGAGGCTTTCCGGGGCAGTGGTCTCATTTCCGTTGTAGCCTGACATTGGTTTGTCAATTCCAGCCTCGGTGCCCGCCATTTGAATGTCTTCTCGAGATGGTTCTCCAGGTACTAGTGACATCCACTCGTTTGGCTGGACGCTGTTGGAAACCATTTGCTCCGAGCTGTGCAATACACCAGGCTGCTCCATGCCATTGTTTGCTGATGATCCCTCATCACTTGGCATGAACGAAATCATCTGTTCGTTACCAACGCCAAATCGATCGGTTGGTTCAGAAGAGGATCCTTGCATAGAATCTGGTTGGCTCATACCTCCCATGGTAGTATCGCCAGGGTTCATGCCCTCGTAGATTTCTGCGGTCATGAGATCTGAAGGTTGGAGGATGCGATCATCTGCGTCAGCAGGGATAGCGTTGTTGGCCTGAAGGAGTGCTTGGACCATGGTAGGTGACATGATCTGATCAGCGATCGGTTGTCGTTCGGTCTTGAAGGTGTTGATATCAGTTGGTTGATCCGATCGCTCATGTGCATTTGTCGAGACTGGAGACATGGTATATTCACCAGGTATGGTCGCAGGGCCAGAGTTTTGTTCTGGATCCAAAGACTTGCCAGCATCCATTGATCCTCGAGATTTGCTCGAGTTGAAGAAGTTGGACAACATGGCTGAGGTTTTGATGGTTGAGGTTGAGGAAGTATGGTCGAGGTTTTGGAAAGATGAAAGTATGATCGAGACTGTAGAGTAGGAATTTGTAGGTAGCTGGAGGCCGCCCGAAGAGATTGATATAGAAGAAATAGTCGAGGGTATAAGAGTATGATCGAGGTTGTAAAGTAAAGATTTATAGGTTACTGGAGGGCGCCCGAAGGGATTAATATAGAACCAAGAGGAGCGACAATGTCGGCTGTTACATAAGTGAAAGCCTCCAGAAAAGTACGTCAAGTGAAGTGAGGTAGATGTGAGATCAAATCGTTCAGCTGTTGCCTGAATATCGACTCAGCAGTCAAACGATTGACAGATCGGGTATTCAAACGCACAAGTCGATCAGACAGGTCTGAAGGAGATGCTTGATTCGCAATGTGATAGATCGGCTGCTATGGTGAGAAGGATGCAACGACGAGCGAAAGAGAAGGACACGGCAATTATGTCAAACTTCAGATGTGCTGAAAATATCTGCCGAGAACGTACTACAGAGGTGAAGATAAAGTGAAGGAAATGTTTTTCATTTGTGTCGAAGTGTCATTGTGATCGACGACTTACCTACAACTCATCGTGAGTACTTGGAGTCGCAGAGGCAGAGTCCGTAGATGATTCTGCAGCTGGTACTGGAGATGGTTCCTCGGGAACGTCAACAGACTGTGCAGTCTTCTCTTCAGGTGTACCCCCTTGAGTGAAAAGATCAGTGGAGATCTTTTGCTTTTTGCCCTCTCCAAACTTGATGTCTTCCATGAAATCCTCCACACTTTTGACGTCGAAAGCTGACTTGGAGTACTTCTTTGCCCATCCTTTCTTCATGTTCAAGACAACTACTTCGACCTCTGTGTCAGACTTGAGATCAAGAACTTGTCGGACCACGGCGGCATCCATGTTGCTGGCGGGAATAGCATAAGCAGGGAAAGAGTTTGCTTTCCTCTTGCTGTATTTGTCCTCAACTGCGGCAAAGCCCGAAAGAGCTTCAGCAGCATCTCCGGTAAACTGTGCTTCAGCGCTATCCAGACGAGGCAACAGAATCAAAACGCAATGATGGCTGGATGGTTGTAGACACGCTGATCGTAATTCATCGGCAGTACCTAATGTCGGTAGCGGAGCTGGAACGTCAGGTACGGCCATGGGCTTTTGCTCTGGCTCAACATTTGGGAGTGGTGAATCTGATGGGCTGTTGTCGTCAAGGATGACAGTACTGGCGTGCTCCAGATATTCCTCAAAATCAGAGGATTTCTGTGCCTCCGAGGCTTTTGAGAATGCTGATGACGCAGATGCAGAGGAGGCGGAAGGTGTCTTCGATTTCTTGGTAGCCGATGCTTTAGGTTTCTTCGGGGCTGGATCTGGATTTGGTGGTGCGATTTGACTCAGGAATTTTGTCAAGGCTTCTTTGCTGATCTCGCCATTGTACTTTTCCAAGACCTCGCCTTTGTCTGACAATAGAACGATGGTGGGGAATTGGGTAACATCATACTTGTTCACAGCGTCCGTCTCCTTGCTTCTTACTTGGGCAAACTCAATGGAGCCGAGGAAGTCGATAGCCAGTGCTTTGACAAGCGGAGCGGTTGTTCCTTTCTCACTGAAAACGATAGCCTTTGCTTGTGATCCACCCTCAACCCAAGCGTCCAAGGTGTCTGCTTTCAATCTTTTGACGTGGTTTGTTATCTTGTCACTGACTGCTTCGATGATGGATTTTGCTTCTCGAGGGCCCTGGTAATCTTCGACGATAGGTCTGCCAGCCTTCTTTCCCGGTTTGACGATCTTGAGGGTTGGGAAGCCTTGAACGCCAAATTGTGCGCAGAAAGGTTTATTGGACTCTTCATCACAATCAACAGCAGCTACCTTGGCCAATCCAGCTAGACTCTTAGCAGCTTTCTCGTACGCAGGCTTGAGGTTCTTGCAGTGGCCGCACCAAGGAGCGTAGAACTCGACAATCTACATCATTGTCAGCAATCATGCGGTTTGGGTAGTCGGGTGACCTACTGAAGTATGATTTGACTGGGCAATCAAGCTTTCATAGTTCTTCGCATTGATCTGAAGAACAGGAGATTTTGCACTGTACATGCCATCAGCTGCCACGAAGCCCAAGAGGGCCAGTAGCGTGACTAGCGACGTGATTCGAGCCATTTTAGTGGGATGATTAGATACGATCAGAGTGTTTTACTAAGGCACAAGAAAATGGTGGGATGTCATGTCATGGCCCAGCTGCCACATATCAAGTTGATGTCTCTTCACCACTACTTGACACGCTGTCGATTGTCAGGAAGGTGACACGTCGTTCCAATATGGACTGCACGTGATTTTCACGGAAGGAGCTACCATACCAGTGGTGATCAGCTGGGGATACAATTCATGACCCTCTGTCAGGCTGCAGCAACAGTGATAGCAAAAAAACGACCTCCTAGCGATACGTAGTTAGTACCGATTGCTCGATTTGGACGTGTCATACTACAGATCAACAAGGCTTCACAGCAGCACCCGAACGTGGACATGACCTCCAAGGATGAATCAAGCGGAGAGCGAGACAATTGATTACACGACAGCTCTCGGAGTATGCCATTACCATCTAGGTAGATACAGTATGCGCACATGTAATCCAATCCGCGTAAACCATTTCAATCAGTCGATTTCGATATTCCTTGAATAATGCCTGGAAACCGGTATCGTTCACTGTGTTGGACGACATTGAATCCTCAAGAATGTGTGAGATCGATGTCGTTTTCCGCCATGCTTCGCGAGTCAAACTTCGAACCCCATGTCGTTTCTGTCGCTGTCCTGGCCACGACTAATCCTGTACCCGATCCGCTCCCATGCATAGAGCCATTCCAGACTTGATATCCAACTCAACATGGCGAAACCTAAGACAACCTCCGTCCGACTCTTTATCTTCATCGGCAGTAGGACTGCTAATAGCACAACCCAATTCGGAAAGAACGGTGGAAAAGTGCAGAATATTGTCTGGCCTAATAACAGTATCCGTAGTGTCATGTCTGGTGTACTCCTAAAGCACATCAGTAGAAACACAATCAAGATGCCAATGACCGCATTTGTCGGAGGTGCTGGGCTTGTGTCATGAGGACTGTCGTGAGGATGACCATTTGCAAAGTATCGAATATTGGCTGCATAATGGCGATATTGAGGTTTGCGTCTTGTCTGGTTTCTTGTGCCAGGGGTCGTCGAGGTAGTAGAGGTAGGTAAAGTATCAGGGACGCCCTCCTTATCAACTGGTCGTCTGCTTCTCTTTCGGAGCTTCGGCATTTTAGTTGCACAGGGGTAAGAACAAGTCAATTCAAGGTAAGATTAGCGCGGATAGCGAGAACATTGAAGGGCGGAGCTTAACGGAACGTGAGGGAAGCATAGTAAACGAAACGAGCAACAGGCAGCGAAGGAATAAATATTGACGATTTGAGTCATGGGAACACCACTCATGTGCAACCAAGGTCGAACAAACGAAAAGCGTTGGCTGGCATTGGAGTGCAATATTTTGGATTGTATTTACATGTCCTCTGAAGCAGTAGCACCCTACATATTGATTAGCATCATATTCCAGCGTAATGGAGTGTTCACCTACAGTGATAATTTCGACCAACTCGCCAGTAATGACAGCTTGTCGGGTTCTGTTGTACAAGATAGTGAACCTACTGATCATATCACCTGCGTTCTTGGAAGCGTTCTAGTTTGTGTCAGCGATTGTCCCACGTATTCGAAATTGGGGAAAACTCACATCCATGGCATTTCTACGAGCAGATTGCTCACAAGCATGACCTTCAGCCAAAGCCCAGAACAACGAGTTGGCAAGAGAGTATTCCTTCAAGTTGGCAAGAACCTCATCATCGATTTCGAAAGCGGCGAAGTTGGAGGATTGAGTAATGGCCTCCTCAGTGTAAGCTTCGATTGGAGTGGGCTCGTAAGATTGAGCGTTGATGAACTTGTTGTAGAGGATCTGGACGCTGGAATACTCCTCTGGCAAAAGAGAAATCTGATCCGCGATAGCCTGAGCATCTGCAAAAGTTGGGACATCCTTGCCGATACCTGCAAAGCTGAGAACAATTTGTTTGCCGTTGGATCTCGATAGTTGTGCCTTGGATTTTTCACCAATGATGACCAAGTCGACATTACTGGTGTCTTCGTTCCTTCGGACGTAACGGGAAAGACCAGAGTGAATACCACCACACAGACCTTTGTCGGACGAACAGACAATCATCAAAGTCTTCTTTCCCTCGAGTGGTTTGGTCTCGGCTTGTTCGAAAACTTCGTTGGATGTTTGACCATAGACTCGCGATTCAGTCATGGCTCTTTGGGCTCGGGTGAGTTTTGTCGAGGCGACAATCTTCATGGTCTTGGTGATTTTCTCGATGTTTCGAATCGACTTCAACCGATCTATCGGGGATATAAGCTTCCATCCTTCACATTTGCATTTCCTGGAGCTCACCTTCGATTTCGCGGAGAGTGGCATAGTTGGCTGATCTTGGAACGACAGAGCTAGAACTTGTTAGCTGTTGGGATGCTCGTGGTGGTGGACCGAGAAGAAATCGAGGAGGTGTCGTACCGGGTCAAAGCTGCGTTGCCCACGCTGAGCGCGGGTCTGACTGCTCTCGACAACATCTTGCGAGACCTGCAGGGCAAGACAAACAAGACGATATAGGTAGCAGGAAACAGGGAGATGGAGTGGAGAGAGTGTTGAACGTGATTGTTGGCAAGCGAGTAATTGTGAATGAGGTCGGCTTCCCAGAGCTGTCGCAGGCAAAATGACTCGCTAGCACTAAAAGGGAAAGGCGTGCTTGAGGAAGGAGCGGCTCTGGTGGCTCTTGCTCTTTTCTGTGGTCGCTGGCTGCTCGCTTTTGCCTTTGCCTTTGGCTGCGCTGCCGGTGCTGCGTCAGGTCTCTTGTCGTTCGTCGGGAGTGACTTTGGTCTTCTGCATGCTGCTCTCAAGGCTTCGTCTTTTTCCTTCAAATCCCCGGCTTCCCTTCTTTTTGTTCTCTCACACCTCTCTCATTCCTTTCCTCACCTGCATCTTACCTCGACGTTGCTCCTACTCTCACCAATCTCCGCCCCTCTCGAATCCGGCTCCCTCACTTTGATTTCACTTGTCATTTTCATCATATTAGCCCGCCATCTCGGGGCTTTCCAACGTGTCTTGTCCACTATATTTGACATCTTCCTCTTTGATTTCTCGATCTCGCCTGTTTTATCCACTTGTAAAATCCTTGCCGCATCAGAAGGTGTTGGTACCACCTCTTTCAACGAACCCATTTATACGATCGGTCGCCTCTTGCGCAAATCTCAGATCGAGTCCTTCTTCCACACGCTTTCCATACCCACCTTGCCGTAGCTTTTATCACTTGGCTACGCGCACCATGTCTTCCTCGGACGATGACATGCCTTTGGCCGCCTCTAAATCTCGTCTCAACGGTACAAATGGAGGTGGGTCATCTACGAGCTTCTTCTCTTCGGCTCACCTAGCTAACACAGTTACCAGCAGCTGCGAAACCTCAGATATCCGCGACGATGATCTCCCCCAGGACCGATGCTACACTTGACAAGAAAACCCCAACCAATGGAGAGGTTCAGCCAGCCATCCCTGCGGTCGACGATGTATCAATGCAGGATGCGGATGCCTCTACCAATGGAATCAAGAGAAAAGCGCGTGAGAGCAACACTCGTCCTACATATGCCGAATCCGAGTCAAGTGACGATGATCTTCCACTGGTATGCATTTCTCTGGATTGTGCTTTTCTCAACTCTCGCTGACGACTTGTAGAGCAAGAAACGAAAGATCGCTACTGGGCCAACTACTGCCGTAGAATCCGACTCTGACGATACACCGCTGGCTGCCAAATCCAATGGAAACGTTGTGAAGAGACCTCCGCGCCCAAGTGCCACACAACTCGGCGAGGACTCAGACTCAGACACACCACTTGGCGCCAAACTTGTCCAAACGAAGAAGGAAATTGAGCAAGCCGCTGTGAAGACTCAAAAAGCTATCAAGAAGAAGGACGCCCCAAAACAAGAGAAAAAGACTGCAGCTAAGGCTAAGCAAGTCAAGAAAGAGGAGTCGAGCGACGATGAGCCGTTGGCCAAAAAGGCCGCCCCTACGAAAGGCAAAACATTCAAGGTCGATCCATCACCTGTTGCTAAAGGAAAAGCCAAAGCTCCTGCCAAAAGCAAGGCTGTGAAGAAAGAAGAGACCGAAGAGCCTGAAGATGATGAAGATGCTGAAGGCGAGGCCAACTGGTGGGATAATCCAATGAAGAATGATGGTGAAAACAAATGGGAAACCCTACAGCATAGTGGCGTCATTTTCCCTCCACCCTACGAGTCATTGCCCAAGAACGTCAAGATGAAGTACGATGGTACACCTGTCACCCTCCACCCAGACGCCGAAGAGGTCGCTGGTTTCTTTGGTGGCATGCTCAATTCTACACACAACGTTGAGAATCCTGTCTTCCAGAAGAATTTCTTTGGTGACTTTAAGGAGATTCTGAAGAAGACTGGCGGAGCTACCGATCGTGATGGAAACAAAATTCAAATCAAGGAATTCGCCAAGTGTGACTTCAAACCAATTTTCGAGTACTACGATGCGCAACGAGAAGCCAAGAAAGCTTTGCCCAAGGAAGAAAAGAAGCGCCTCAAAACAGAGAAGGATGAACTAGAAGCACCATTCATCTTCTGTCTGTGGGATGGCAAGAAACAGAAAGTGGGTAACTTTCGTGTCGAACCTCCCGGCCTGTTTCGAGGCCGAGGTGAGCATCCTAAGACCGGTAAGGTCAAGACTCGTGTCCAACCAGAACAGATCACAATCAACATTGGCAAGGAAGCAACAGTACCTGTTCCACCTGAAGGTCATAAGTGGAAAGAAGTCAAACACGACCGAACCGGAACATGGCTTGCTATGTGGCAAGAAAACATCAACGGCAATTTCAAATATGTCATGCTTGCCGCCAACTCAGACATCAAGGGCAAGAGCGACTTCGAGAAATTCGAGAAAGCAAGACGACTCAAAGGCCGTATTGCTGATATCAGAGAAGCCTACAGAGCCGATTTGAAGGCAGAGATGATGGCTGACCGTCAGAGAGCTACTGCTATGTACCTCATCGATACCCTAGCTCTTCGTGCTGGTAACGAAAAGGGTGATGATGAGGCTGACACAGTTGGTTGCTGTTCACTGAAATTTGAGAATATTACTCTCCGAGAGCCTGCCACTGTCATATTCGACTTTCTGGGTAAAGACAGTATCCGATTCCACGAGGAATATCAGGTCGACAAGCAAGTATTCAAGAACCTGAAGATCTTCAAGAAACCACCCAAGAAGGAAGGTGACGAAATCTTTGATCGATTGACAACCACTCAACTCAACAAGCATCTTTCCAGTCAAATGCCAGGATTGACCGCCAAGGTGTTCCGTACCTACAATGCCTCTTGGACATTCGCACAACTCTTGAAGAAGATCAAGAAGAGTGAGTCAGTGCCTGAAATGATCAAAGCCTACAACGAAGCAAACCGACAAGTTGCCATCATCTGTAACCACAAGAGAACTGTTGGTGCCAGTCACGCAGCCTCAATGGAGAAGATGGATGAGAAGATCAAAGGTCTCAAGTATCAAGGTTGGCGAATCAAGCAAATGATGCTTAGTATCGATTCGAAGATCAAGAAGAAGAAGGGTGCAGACTACTTTGCTTTGCCTGAAGACATGGACCAAGAATGGGTTGTGCAACATCAAGCAGCTCTTGTAGAAGAGCAGAGAACGAAAATCACCAAGAAGTTCGAGAAGGACAACGAAAAGCTCAAGGCTGAAGGTCAAAAGGAAATGAAGCAGAAAGAATTGACCGAACGTCTTGAAGCAGCCAAGGAACTTGAACAGAAATTCAAGAAAGAAAACAAAAGCAAAAAGGTCGAGGCCGAAGGGAAAGGTCCGACAGTCGAAAAGCTCGAAGCCAATCTTGAGAAAATTGAACAACGGGCAGCCAATATGGCTGTTCAAGCCGAGGACAAGGAAAGCAACAAGGAGGTTGCCCTTGGTACCTCCAAAATCGTGAGTTTCCTTAGTTTGGATGTGGTGATGCACTTACTAACATTGATTAGAACTACATCGATCCACGACTCACTGTCGTCTTCTCGAAGAAATTCGACGTCCCAATAGAGAAGTTCTTCTCTAAGACTCTGCGAGAAAAGTTCCAATGGGCCATTGAGTCTACGAGTGAGGATTGGGATTTCTAGATAGCGAGAGATGTGGTCAACCTTTTAGCGTGACGATGGGCCCTTTGACGCTCACTGCCTGCCAGACATGCAGCTTCGTCGATGAGCTACGAGACACATGGCTGGCTGTTGCTCATATGCACGCGACTATGAGATACGTTGTATGCATTGATCAGCGTTCATGGGCAGACTCCATTCATGATAGTATATGCGTAAAGAGCATCAGCATATCACCAGACTCGTTAGACCATTATATGTGGTAGATAGATACTTGACAATATCAATCTCAGTGCATTCGTTCAACTTTTGTATGGACTGGATCTGAGTATGGACTCTGATCACCCGTGTTTCGATTTCTGCCACTGAATGGTGGTCACGGTTGCGTCTCGCTGAACAACGGACATACACTACGCCAGCACGTAATCGAGTACCCTCGAAATGAAGTTCATGTTAGGTACATACTTTTTAATCAGTCAATGTTGTCGACTTTTGGTGATTTGAGCATGACACCAGGGGACTATGTCTTCGTTCTCAGGAATTTGGCCTGAAGCTTCGGGATAGCTACCTGGTCTCGTCCTCGGGTTACTGGGGGATATCAACCGTAGCTGATCACGATATTGAGGAGCCGCGATATATCTCGAGATTCTCTGTCCTCTACAACGAATCGCGATCGATGCATTGCCATCACGACAGTAAAGTATGCGATAAGTTGTGATTGATGGCAGATGCGCTTTATCCTAATGTTCAATGCAAATTGTGATTCGTGAACACCCCTGGTTCGCCATGTGCTTCATTTTTAATCCGGGATGCCTGCCTCGGCATCAGGTCTCACCGTCACCCCCTGGTTTTGTTAGTAATCGACATGTTCATGCTCAGAATAATACATCAGCGGTTTTCCTGACTTCTCACTTTCTCATGTCCCTTTCATCACCCCCAGCCTCGATATTGAACTTATTGCTCAGATCCTGCCGTATCGCGCGTCATCATAGTTACGCGATCCGAGAACATATTAGGCAACCGAATCTACTCACTTCAGAGCTACGACTTGAATATCGCATCTTGAAAGGAACATCGAATTACAAGAGATCAAATCAGACGGCTGCAATCACTGGTGTCCGTCGATTCACGACTTTGTCTGCGATAGATAGAGAGACGGGACAACGGTCGATATCTTTGGACAAATCAGCCACCATGACGACGGAGGAAGGTACGTTCAAAACACGTGATGGAACGCCATTGTACACGAAGACATGGAAGGTAAGCGAGCCCATCCTATCCTATCTCAATCACTCAACACCACAATCGAAAGATATATCCCACTCAATACACACCCTGCCAACCTAACCACTCCACCCTCTCCACCCCAACCAACATCCTCATACACCACCACTCACCCAACTCCCACCTCCCTCCCCTCCCCAACCCAAGCACCACTAACCCCCCACAGCCCTCATCCCCCTCAAACCTTCACCTAATCTTCCTCCACGGCTTCTCAGACCACATAGACGCCTACTACAACCTCTTCCCCACCCTCTCCAGTCCCCCCTACAACATCACAGTCCACGGCTTCGACCAACGAGGATGGGGTCGCAGCGTCAAATTAGCGAAGGACCCAAAATCGGCCCGTGGTCTCACGGGGGATACGGGTCTCGTGTTATCGGATATCCATGATTTTGTGGTGTATGTTTCGATGGGAATTGTTGGGAAGGGGAGTGGAAGTGAAAGTGGAAGTGTGAGTGTGTCACAGGGATCAGACCCATCGAAATCGAAACCGAAACCGAAACCAAAACTCTTCATAATGGGCCACTCAATGGGCGGCGCAGAAGCACTCCTCTACACATTAACCAACACACCCCCACCCCCATCCTCCATAACCCCATCAACACCCTTCTCCCCTACCTCTCCCCTCTGCCTCTCCGGCCTCCTCCTCGAATCGCCCCACATCTCCTTCCCACCCTCCTCCCAACCCTCTCCCCTCCTAGTCCTCTCCGGCCGCCTCGCCTCAAAAGTCCTCCCAAACATGCAAATGCTCCAGAAACTCGATTCGTCGGCGATGTCGCGCAACCCGAAGGTGTGTAAGGATTGGGAGGCCGATGAGCTGTGTCATGATATGGGGACTTTGAGGGGGTTGGCGGGGTTGTTGGATCGGGCGGGGTGTTTGGATGGGCTTGGAGGAAGCAGAGAAGGGTCGATTGCGGGGGTGAAGGTGGCGGGGGGGTTGGAGGTACCGGTCTTTTGGGGACATGTGACTGAGATGCGAATGGGGATGTGAATGGGCACGGCAGCTAAGAATATGTGATACTGTGATATGATGTGGATGTTATAGACCATTCTCTG
>JABUBK010000010.1_pt1 | contig 29503 bp, 27 predicted proteins | sample 7332671 | NCBI WGS metagenome assembly JABUBK01 (sample SAMN07256342, study PRJNA390944) | subsurface metagenome | isolation source: Methane hydrate marine sediment | place: Pacific Ocean: Eastern North Pacific, ODP site 1244 | collected 2002
AAATAATCCGTAGCAGTGTCAAAGGCTCGCATGAACGAGACCGGACCACTGGCAACACCCCCAGTCGAGCCGACCCTATCTTTTTCCGGTCGCAATCTGGAGAAGGAAAATCCAGTCCCCCCACCGCTCTTGTGGATAAGAGCAGTATTCTTTACCGCATCAAAGATGGACTCCATCGAGTCCTCAACCGGTAGGACAAAGCAGGCTGATAGCTGCCCTAGCTCCCGGCCAGCGTTCATTAGGGTAGGCGAGTTGGGGAGAAACTCTAAATTAGCCATCAACCGGTAGAATTGCTCTTCCTTGGCTTTGATATCTGCCTTAGAGTCATAGTCAGATTCAGCAGAAGCAATAGCCCGTGCCACTCGGCGGAACATCTTTTCCGGTGTCTCAATAACCTTTCCCTGTTTATCCTTCTTCAGATACCTTCTTTTCAGAACATGAAGGGCATTCTTAGTAAGATTGATTCCAGGAGCAAGCTGAACCTCCGGCTTGACCTGGGTAGTCGGCTCTGTCACAGGTTTAACCTCCTTTGTCTTACTGGAGGCAGGTTGTCCCTCTGGCTCGGCTGTGGCAATTGCTTCCTCTTCAGTTTCAGCCTCCGCTGCCTTTGCTGGTTCTTCACCTGCAAGGATTTCTCTTACCACAGCCTGGATTTCAGAAGCGGTGGGTGAAGGCTGCCGCTGTCGACGGCGAGACTGGGGGACAAGGTCTTCCATTCCGGGTAAGGTTTGTGGCCGTTCCAGACGCTCAATCACTTGACTGGTGAGCCACTCTATCTTGCCTTTATCACGCAAACCCATAGACTCAGCATCAGCAACCACAGCCCTTAGAATCTCGGTGTGATTGAGAGACTTTCCGCCGTTATCTCTTTCACTAGGATTATTTGACACAATATCCTCCAGAATTGTTCTTTGTTTTGCTTCTTTATCTATCGGGGAAAGCTAGAGAAATAACATATCTTCTTTCGCCCCAACCAAAACCTTTGGATTCTATAGTTAAACGCTTAGCAGTATTATCGACCTTAAATTTTTTCCAAGATTTTATAGGACTATCATGTTGGTACGCTTTATACAATGTGGAGTCACTCTTAGCAAGCGTACGCACTGGCATATAATTAGCTTTACCTCTACGTTTTCTCCCTGGGCCTATACACCAAGCTAACCGAAGCCCTTTGGGTTTATTTCTTAGCCAAGGCTGCCACAGAAGCGCAAGGCAAGGTTCTGTGCTAACCTCGGCAATGCGAATGGTAGTAGTTGGAACAGAAGCCCTGAATATGTTGGCAAGCTGTTCAATCGAGTGCACAGAGACGCCAAAACCCGACAAATATTTTCTAAAAACAGACTCTGGCATGAGGAGTTCTGTTGCCGCAGCATCACATAATCGTTCTCTTGCTGCTGCACGAGCTTCTTGTTCGCCTTGTGGATTAAATGTTCGATACTCAATACTCTGTATGTAATGCTCAAGTTTTAGCTCACTAACTAAAATGTGCCCAATCTCGTGAGCGCAGGAAAAATTTCGTCTGACTGGGTGATGGTTTTGGTTCACCTTAATCACATAACCGTCCTGAAATCTAAGTAAGACAGCGCCTGTTTCTCCAAGGTTCTCTTTCACAATCTTCTTAATGCCTTGCAAACGAGCAAATTCTTCGGGTAAGAACGGCGGTTTATCATGTCCCCTATCCTCAACCAACTGGTTCACAAGCTGCTTGGCTCGTTCAACAATAAGAGTAGTGGCTTGTTCCGAATTAAGAGACACCCGCGATTCCTGTCGTGCTGTGCCATCACTGAATAAGTGAGATACACTCATTAATTACTCCTGTAATTTCAGCTAGTACATATATAGATCAGGAAGCGTTTCACGAGGAGCTACTGGGGTGAAGATTTCCCTTAGCTCCTCGTCTGGTGGCACAAAGACATTAATATCTCTTGCAGTCGAGCATAGCTCTATCCACAGGTTCCGACGCTCCTCATGGCTTGTAGGGCGAGTTGGTATGCATACCAGATTGCGTAGCACGGCTTTGTTATGACTTCGGAGGTTTTTGTATCTCTCGTACAGACTTACATTCAGAATTACATTTCTCTCTAGCCATAGACTAATCCCTCGCTCAACTGGTTCATCGTCTCTACGTCTCAACATTCCCATTTTTCTCCTCCTAATATTACCACTTCTTTGACTACTTTTAACACCATTTATTTCCGACTCCTCTGACGCCCCTTAGCCACCGTCTCCAATTCCTCAGCAGGGAGTAACGGTAGCTGGCTGGTAGGGTAAGATACCTCAGTCTCAACACTTACCAAGGCATCTATTTCTTGTTTGAGGGCAGTGATATCAGTAAATTCCCGGTAGACGCTGGCAAAGCGGATATAGGCAATATAATCCAGACCCTTTAACCTTTCCATTACCATATCACCGATGACAGCACTGGGTATCTCTGCCTTACCCTGGTGGTAAAGCTCAGCTTCTATATCATCAGCGAGCTTATCAACAGTGCCGGTAGGCAGTGGTCGTTTTTCACAAGCCTTACGAATACCAGTTAACAGCTTATTTTTATTGAACTCTTCGCGCCTTTGGTCTTTCTTAATGACAAAAAGGCCGGTTGGCTGCAATCGCTCATAGGTAGTAAAGCGAGAGCTACAGCTTAGGCATTGACGCCGACGACGTATGCCATCGTTTACATTACGGGAATCTATAACCTTGGAATCGTGGTGACCACAAAAGGGACAGTTCATAGCTAAGCTCTACAGTATGTAGTGTAACAGAGCTAATGTACCACAATATATAGTGCTTGTCAAGCTTTATTGGGAGATGGTAAGATTTATCAACCACACCCTCTGTCCCCCTTCAAAGCAGAGCGGTCTTGATTTACCAAAAGATAGGCTGGACAAACAAAGAGGCTATAGGGCTTTGGTACCCTACAGCCTCTCCTGCTCTTGGGAATCTACCCTACAAAAGCTTAGCTTTTGCGTCGACCTTATTTATTTGGTAGATTTCCCGGGAACTTTAACGATAAGGGGTCGGTAAGGGTGTTTTATCAACCTTAGTGGACGGAGTTACTACCTGGCGTCGATGACTGAACAACGGGCGACGCAGGAAAGAGGGAACGTCTAGCTCATCTTCACTTTTCACGCCTTTAAGCAATTGTGTAAGTTCCTCATCCTGGCTAACTCCTGCCAGTCCTATCCTGGAAACGAACCCGGTAGCGATTAGAGTAATCCTTATCTCTTTATCCATACTAGGGTCTTGAGCCACCCCAAAGATGATGTTAGCGTCGTGATCCACCGCTTGCTTGATTACCTCAGCCGCCTCATTAACCTCAAGCAGGGTGAGACTACTGCCACCAACAATGTTGAATAGCACCCCCTTTGACCCTTCAATGGAAACATCCAGCAAGGGACTAGCTAAGGCTTCCTTAGCCGCATCTACGGCTCGATTTTGACCTGCCCCCCTTCCCATAGACATCCAAGCCGGACCGGCATCCCTCATCACTGCCTTGACATCAGCAAAGTCAAGATTAATCAGCCCGGGGACAGTAATAACTTCAGAGATAGCCTGAACTCCGTGTCTCAGCACATCATCAGCTAGCCTAAAGGCATTATCCACGGCTGTCTTATGGTCACAGAGGTCGAGCAAGCGGTCATTAGGGATGATAATAAGTGTGTCAACCTTACCAAGCAGGTGAGCAATGCCCTGCTCCGCTACCTGGTAGCGGTGTGCTCCCTCAAAGCTGAATGGTTTAGTGGCCACAGCAATAGTGAGGGCTCCACTCTGCTTGGCTATCTCAGCAATAATAGGAGCAGCCCCGGTGCCGGTGCCACCACCCATACCACAGGTGATAAATACCATATCAGCCCCTGAGACAAGCTCCTTAAGTTCATCACGGCTTTCCTCAGCGGCTTTCTGACCAAGGGCACAATCACCACCTACGCCTAGTCCTTTGGTAAGTTTCTCTCCAAGCTGGATGCGGGTCGGGGCTTCGGTAATGGCCATGGCTTGAGAATCGGTATTCATGGCAATGAATTCCACACCTTGAATTTCCTCTTGAACCATGCGGGTTATAGCATTACAGCCACCGCCACCTAGGCCGATAACCTTAATCTTGGCTGGGTTAGGGGTGAAGCTTGTTTTTGCCATCTCCTCCTCCTTTCTTTAAATATTAGTGATTTTTCGTCGGTAACCGCCTAACGAAATAGGTCCTTGATTCGGAAAATTAAACGCCGCAAGCCGGTACCAAATCCGCGAAGTTTCCAGCTCTGCGTGCCTTCATGTCTTGCTCCCCAGAGCAAGAGGCCAACGCTTGTAGCATATGCCGGGTCGCGAAGGGCATCGGTGATACCATATATGTTGGTCGGAGTGCCCACTCTTACCGGGAGTCGTAGTATATCGCGCCCCAGTGCGTCTATGCCAGAAAGGTTAGCGCTACCACCAGTGAGTACCAATCCAGCAGGGACTAGTGTTTCATACTCAGAGCGTGGCAGCTCAAGCAGGATAAGCCTTATGATTTCCTCAACCCGAGCCCTGATAATGTCGCATAGGTCCTGATAAGAAGCACCATGCCCATTTTCGGCTATTGTACTGGTAGTTTCTATCTTACCTTCATAAACTGGCATAACACTACCATATCTTTTCTTCATCTCTTCAGCTACATCAAATGGTAGCCCTAAGCCAATAGCAACATCTCTGGTGAGTTGATAGCCGGCTACAGGTAGAATGGCACTATGCCAGATGCTTCCATCTTTGAAGACAGCAATATCCGTGGTACCACCACCTATATCGGCTAGTATAATACCTACCTGCTTCTCGTCCTCAGTCAATACTGCCTCACTGCTGGCTAAAGGCTCAAGGATGAGGTCCTCAATATCTACGCCAATACCTCGAATACACTTGACTAGATTCTGGACGGAAGTTACGGCGGCAGTAATAACGTGTGTCTCCACGTCTAACCTGAAGCCGTGCATACCTACCGGGTTCTTGACTCCTACTTGACCATCAACAGTATAATTCCGGGGGATAACGTGGAGAAGTTTCCTGTCGCTGGGAACCCTGACGCTCTGGGCACATTGAAGTACTCGCTTCAAGTCATCTGGGCGTACCAGCCGATCATTGCGAGTAATGGCTACTACCCCCCGGTTGTTCAGCGAGCTAATATGCCTGCCAGTTACACCGACATAAGCTGATTCTACCTTGTAGCCGCTGGCTTGCTCTGCTTTGCTCACTGACTCGCGGATTGACTCTCTGGCATCGTTGATGTTGACCACTAGACCTTTATGCAGCCCATTTGATGGGGTGATGCCTACACCAGCAACTCGAATAACACCTCCATGGTTTACCTCAGCTATAGTGGTGCATACCTTAGTGGTGCCAACATCGATAGAAGCTAAAGTAGTCCGCTTTCTCATTTGCCCCTCCTTTTTAGCTAGATTCTGACCCTTTTTGAGTTAGATTAATTTTCACATTTTAAATGCCCCCTTTTTAGTAACCCTCAAAATATAGTTAGGCAGCTAGAAAAGTCTGCCGGAGCTTTTTTAGCAAAGTTGGCCTCTTCCAGCCATTGGCCTTAAGTTCTGCTGAGGAACACAGCCTTTCAACAATCTTATAGTGCTCGTCCTGAGTAGTAACGCGCTCAGCCGCTCTCAATCTGGCACTACGGCTACGTGGATTAATTTGAACCTCTGCCAGAGAAGGAGTAATGACCCTCTTATTGATTAGTCTCAGGCTGGCAGTATGTCCGCAAATACAAGTTGGCGTACCCGGAGGACAAATACAATCCTTTGATTCCTGTTGCGTGAACTGTTTCACTATGCGGTCTTCGAGAGAATGATAGCTAATAACAACCAGTCTACCTTCAAAGCCAAGGAGGTTAACTGCCTGTTTTAGAGCTACTCCCAGGTGCTCAAGCTCTTGGTTAACTGCTATTCGTAGTGCCTGAAAGGTTTTGGTGGCAGGGTGGATTCTACTCCTTTTGCTTCCGATAGCCCGCTCTATCATCCGAACTAGCTGAAGGGTAGTTTTTATAGGGCGTTCCTGCACGATACGACGGGCTATTTGACGGCTGTAGCCTTCCTCACCATATGTTTTTATCAGGTGAGCTAGTTCGGTCTCGGAGTATGTGTTAACGATTTTGGCAGCGGTAAGTTTTTGGTTGGGATTCAAGCGCATATCTAATGGTGCATCACGCTGAAAGCTGAAACCACGACCATTGCTGTTGAGCTGAAGGGAGGAGATTCCCAGGTCAAACAAAATACCATGCACCGGGAGAAAGTCATACTTATAACAAATAGCTTGTAAATTAACGAAGTTTTCGCTAATGAGAAGGGTTGAACCACTATAGGCTTCAAGTCTTGCCCCAGCTACTTTGATAGCTTCAGGGTCAGCATCAATGCCCAGTAGTTGTCCACCGGGGCAGCTATGCTCTAAAATGACAGCAGCATGTCCGCCACCGCCGAGGGTGCAATCAATATAGCGGCCCCCAGGCTGAACAGCGAGAGCCTTAAGGGTCTCCTCAACTAGGACCGGAATATGAGCAGGTGCTAACATCGTTTGACTCATCAATGCCGCTCTAGGCTTTCTATAATTTGCCAGGCCTGTTCCTGGCTAATAGCCTTCTCTGCTTCCCACTGTTCCTTGTCCCACAGTTCAAGATAGGTATTGGCTCCAGCTATAACTACTTCATCCTCAATCCCGGCATACTCTCGCAACGGAATAGGTAAGGCTATTCTCCCCTGCCCATCAATATTAAGGCTAAAAGCGGTAGCAAAAATAGCCCGATTTAGCCTTCTCAATTTACTGGGTGCGACTGAACCAGTAGTCAGGGTAGTTGCCAGTTTTTTCCATTCAGATAGGGGGTAAACAACAATGCACTTCTCTACCCCCAGCGTTGATACCACTCCCTCCTTCAGTTCTCTCCTGAACTTTGGTGGGATAGGCACCCTCCCCTTCTCATCAACCTTATACTCAAACTCACCCAAAAACATTTTTTACTCTTAAGGTATGTTTTTACCTTCCGTTATTCACCACTTCTTACCACTTTTTACCATTAGGCACCATTATGCAATACAATTTTCTGTTTGTCAAGGCCTTTTTCATAAATTTTTAAAAATTTCTTAATTTGCTATCTAATTTAGTAGTTCACTGAGACGCGGTACTTTTCAGCAGAGGTTAAAGGTGGGAGGCAGCAGGAGAGGTGAGTTGCCTAAAGAAAAAACTCGAAGGACTTTTTCAACAGCCTTTATATGTGCTAGAATAGAATCTGTGCAAATTGATATTTTGACCCTGTTTCCTCAGATGCTCCAGAGCCTACTTAGCGGTGGTATTTTCAAACGAGCTATCGACCGTAAGCTGGTGGGGATTAATATCCATAATATTCGAGACTATACCCATGATAAACATCACACCGTTGATGACTACCCTTACGGGGGCGGAGCTGGCATGGTACTCAAGCCCGAACCTATTTTTGAGGCTGTAGAGGCAATAAAAGCAGATATATCCCATAAACAAGGGGTTGACATGGTGCGAATTATTTTGCTTACCCCACAGGGTCGTCTTTTTTCTCAACAAATCGCACTAGAGCTATCAAAATATAGCCATCTAATTCTTATTTGTGGTCACTATGAAGGGGTTGATGAGCGGGTACGTGAGCATCTGGCTACTGATGAAATTAGTATCGGTGATTATGTGCTCAGTGGCGGTGAGTTAGCAGCTATGGTGGTAGCAGATGCTGTGGTCAGGCTAGTGCCCGGGGTTCTTGGCTCAGAAGCTTCGCCAATAGATGATTCTCATGCCACTGGGCTGCTAGAATACCCTCAATACACGCGTCCCACAGTGTATAGGGGGTGGGCGGTACCTGAAGTTTTACTCTCAGGAAATCATGCCCAAGTTGCTAGGTGGCGCCATGAGCAGGCTATTCGGCGCACCCTAGAGCGTCGTCCAGAGCTATTAGATAAAGCTAATCTAAGTTCGGAGGAAAGGCAGCTAGTAGACAGGTTGCAACAATCTTAGTAAATATATATGGAGTATTATTGAATGAATATCGCATCACTAGTTGAAGTCAAACCAAATCCTAATATCCCGGCTCTTACCCCTGGTGACACGGTAAAGGTCAGTATCAAGGTGGTGGAGGGAGATAAAGAGCGCACCCAGGTATTTCAAGGGGTAGTAATCAGGGTGAGAAGCAGTGGAGCCGGCTCTAGCTTCACAGTGAGGCGTGTTACCTATGGTGTAGGTGTAGAGCGCACCTTCCCCCTATATTCACCGCGTATAGAAAAGATGGAGGTAGTACGGCGCGGGAAAGCACGCCGGGCTAAGCTTTACTACCTGCGCGGGCTCAGCGCTAAGGCATCTCGTATCAAGGAAAGACGGTTAAGTCCGCAAGAGTTGAAACGGGAACGAGAAGAAGCACGAAGACTAAAACAAGAGCAAGAGTTAGAACAAGAAGAAGCACCTAAGCTGGAACAGGAACAAGAGCAAGAGTAAGGTTAAATCAGAGCTAAGGTTTCATGAAAACAGCTAGTAATACGGAAAGGTTTCAAGAGAGATATAAACTACATCAGTACTGGGCGAGAAAACCCTGGTACATAGTTAAAGAATGTATTGAACGCTTCACAAAGCCAGGAGATATTATTTTAGATCCTTTTGTCGGCAGTGGTATCACAGCATGTGAGGCGTTGATTGCCAGAAGAAGGGTCATTGCCATAGATCTAAATCCGATAGCAACTCTTATTACTAAGGTGACTTGCTATTCTCCGGTCGACTTATGCCTCCTTAGGGACACCTTCGAAAGCATTCTAGGAAATGTCCAAGGTGAAATATCTCGTCTATACGGGACGAACTGCTCTCAATGTGGGCATCAGGCAACCATAATCAATACTATTTGGAGGGATTCGAGCCCATACTTAATCTTTTATTCATGCAAGCATTGTAATCGTAAGGATTTTAAATCGCTAGATAACGGTGACCTAAGCAGAATTAAGCAGGTAGAGGAGTTTCACGGATGGTATCCTTCAGGAGTAGGTTTACCAAGCAACGCTGATGTATCTAAACTTGAGCAACTGTTCACTAGACGAAACCTTGAAGCTCTTTCCGTACTACATAATAAGATCCAACAGTTGGACGAAACGCCGCTTAAGGAAGTATTTTGGCTGATGTTTTCCTCTATGTTGGCGCGTGCATCCAAACTAATTTTTGTCAATAACTATAGGCTGACGAAAAAAGTGAACCCTGCGGGAGTATGGGGAGAAAAGAGGTTCTGGATTCCAGAGCAGTATGTAGAGAATAACGTATTCTATTATTTTCGGGAAAGATTGCCTAAGTTTATGAAAGGGAAGCGGGAGAGTAACATCCTGATCGGTGATTATTTTGAAGAAGGCAAAACTATTAAGATACTTACTCAATCTGCGACAGATTTATCAAACGTTCCAAGTAATTCTATTGATTTCTGCTTTACAGATCCTCCCTATGGAGGCTCCATTCAATACTTAGACCTATCAATTATATGGAATGCATGGCTACAGTTCACTCCTGACTATGCTGAAGAAATCATTGCCAAGGAGGGAGGCATTAAGCAATATCAGATGATGCTGAATCAAGCATTTAAAGAGATCTACAGAGTTTTAAGGCCAAGGAAATATTTATGTGTGACATTTCATAGCTCAGACATCTCAGTGTGGAATACTTTGCTAATAGCTTGCAAGGAGGCAGGCTTTGAGTTAGTGGACTTGACTCCAGAGCCACCCTTAAAAAGGTCGCATAACCAGATAGAGTTACCTGGTGCGGTGAAATCCGACATCTTACTGACCTTTAAAAAGCCTGATGCGGTTGAATTTACATCGCCGTCGGTTTCAAGCCCTCCCAGCATAAGAAACGTGGTTATCGAGGCAGCAAGAGAACTCTTGCAACGGACTAATTCAGCATTAGCTGCGGAAATATACGACAGAACCGTGATTAAATGGACCCAGGACGTGTATTACTCTCAAATAACTGAAGATAGAAATGAGCTAAATTTGAATTCTCTCACTAACATTCTTAAGAGTTGCCCTGAATTTGAGTCCTTCATCGAACTTATTGCTGATTATAAAGGAAGGCAAAGGAAAGTAACAAAATGGTGTCTAATCCCCCAGACCAATACTCCCAGTTAGAACAGCAAATAAGAACCATAGCAAGCGGGATAAGAACGGCCTGGAGTAAAATCGGCTCTTTTAAGGTACTAGACGAAAATCTAGCCCCGGAAGGACTTAAGCCAATAGCTCGTTCCATTAGTTGGTTAATTGACCAGATAACTGTGCAAAACCTCAGAAGATACCATGATGAAATTGGTTTTGAAAGGATTGATGATCCCCCGCATGGCCTTACACAATATGACTGCGTGATTAAGTTGTTTGGGGATACCCGTTCCTATTATTTAAATGTTAAGACCAGCCTCACCATAACTGGCAGGGGAGGCAGATTTGACATTTCTAAAGCACCACGGCTAATAAAAATGTATAGACAAAATCCAGATTTAGTCTTATTGGTGGCAATAATTAAACTAGATATTTAGAATGTATGGGTTCGATTTAGTGACGTTATTATCTTTAATGTTGCTTGGACTCCCGATATTTACTACAACCGTGCGAATCACAACTTACAATCTGTATGTAACGGGACTCAGACTCTTAGAAGCAATGAGGAATTCGTTGACGAACTAACGCGCCAAATAAGTGCAGCTGGCCACTTAGAGCATTATTCATAGGTGCAGCAAAAAAGACCTCTTTGGAGTATGGGATGGGGTATGCTGAGGTTTGTGTTAATTCGCCAGTAGCACAGCGCCGGACATTTAGCTACGCTATACCCTCTGGCCTCAGCATCAAGGTGGGGCAAGCGGTATGGGTTCCCTTTGGTGAGAAGCTCCTTCAGGGTATCGTTTTAGAGCTAAGTGATTACCCCGCAGTGGAGGAAACCAAGGAAATAGCCGGTGTTATTGAGTCCTGTCCGGTATTATCTCCCGCCCAGGTATCACTAGCCTACTGGATAAGCCAGCACTATCTATCGCCCCTCTTTGATGCCGTGGCTTTAATGCTACCGCCGGGGTTTGAGCGAAAGGCGCTCACTTTTATCTCTGTCTCCTCAATCCCCGATGACTTTGACTTATCTTCTCTTACCCCAGAACAAAGACATGCCCTTGAATTAGCTCAGAGACAAGGCAAGGCAAGCCTGAGGCAGCTAGAGAAGGCTTTGGGCAAGAAGAAGGCTCAGGCCATTGTTTCACAACTGGTAAGACGAGGACTAGCCGTAAGAAGCTACGAGCTAGAGCCGATTAAGACAATGCCAAAGGTAGAGCTTCGTCTCAGCCTGGCAGTTGATGCTGGTGAAGCTCAGCAGGAGGTAGCCAGGTTGCGTAAAAGAAGAGCTAAAAAACAGGCGGCTCTTCTTGACTTCTTAGCTCAGCAGTCCAAATCGGTGCCCTTGGCGGAAGCCAGGCAGAGGGTTAACTGTGACAAAGCGGTGGCTGATGCCCTAGTCAATAAAGGTTTAATCACAGTTCAGCATATTCAAGTAAGACGCGATCCCCTGGCCTACCAAGACATAATCCCATCTTATCCGCTGACTCTTACCGTTGCCCAAGAATCAGCCTTCAAGGCTATTCAATCAAGCCTGCTAGAGGTAACAAAGGGCAATACTTCACCAGCTATTTTCCTACTTCACGGGGTTACTGGAAGTGGCAAGACTGAGGTCTATCTACAGGCTCTAGCTGAAGCAGTGAGGCTGGGTAAGCGAGGTATTGTTCTGGTTCCAGAAATCTCCCTTACTCCCCAGACTATAGAGCGGTTCGCCTCACGCTTTCCCAATAAGGTAGCTGTCTTTCACAGCCAGCTCTCCCTGGGTGAGCGATTTGACGAGTGGCAACGAATAAGAAACGGAGAAGTTGATGTAGTCATTGGTCCCAGGAGTGCTATTTTTGCTCCTCAACCTGACCTGGGCCTCATAGTGATGGATGAGGAGCATGAATGGACCTATAAGCAGCACGATAAATCACCACGCTACCAGGCTCGTGATGCAGCTATCAAGCTGGCTGGGCTAACCGGAGCGGTAGTTATTCTGGGCAGTGCTACCCCTGACGTAGAGACCTTTTATCATGCTCAAAAGGGAGACTATCGCCTGCTTCAGCTCCCGGAGCGAGTTACCCCCAGTGAGAGTTCACCCTTGCCCCAGGTTGAGGTAGTAGATTTAAGGGATGAGCTTAAGGCAGGGAACAGGAGTCTTTTTAGTCGCTCTTTGTCTCAAGCCATAGCTAAAGCTGTGGCTGGTAGAGAGCAAGTGATTCTATTTCTTAACCGAAGAGGAGCAGCAACCTTTGTTCAGTGCCGCAATTGTGGCTTTGTCCTTCGCTGCCGGCGTTGTGAGGTTGCTCTTACTTACCACTTGGTTGAGGATATCTTGGCCTGCCATCAGTGCAACTACAGAATACCAGTCCCTCAGCTTTGCCCTCGGTGCTTGAATCGGCGGATAAAGTTCCTGGGGGTTGGCACCCAGAAATTAGAGCAGGAAGCAGGTCATACCTTCTCTCAAGCCAGGCTGTTACGTTGGGACAGTGATGCCACCAGGCAGAAGCACTCCCACCAGGAGATACTAAACAAGTTCCGTGCCCATCAGGCTGATATTCTTATTGGCACACAGATGGTTGCCAAGGGATTGGATTTACCCCGGGTTACCCTGGTGGGAGTAGTTAATGCCGATACTGGTCTAAACCTGCCTGACTTTCGGGCTGGAGAGAGGACTTTTCAGCTTCTGAGTCAGGTGGCGGGGAGAGCGGGACGTGGCCCTCTGGGCGGGCAGGCTATCATTCAGACCTATGCTCCAGAGCACTATGCCATTCAGGCAGCAGCTAAACATGACTACGCCCTCTTCTACGGCAAGGAAATTAACTATAGGCGCCAGCTTCATAATCCACCCTTCAGTCGACTGGCCAGCCTTGTTTATACCCATACTAATGATGCTCTTTGCCAGAGGGAGGCAGAAAGGATGAAGCGCTTACTTATTGAGGAGAAGGATTCAAAGGGAATAGCCGACCTTAACGTAATTGGACCGGCACCGGCATTTATTCATCGGCTACGGGGCAGGTTTCGCTGGCAACTCATACTCCGCGGGGCTGAGTTATCTGCTTTTCTCTCACCAATACCTATTCCTCAAGGCTGGACAGTAAACATTGACCCGGTAGGACTATAAAAGATACAATTAAGTTGAGTGTCTATAAAGCGCCGAACTAATCCTTCAAGGACTGTATAATTAGTGAGGTCAAATGGCAATTCTCCCTATTCGTGTAGCACCCGACCCGGTATTGCGGCAGAAAGCAAAACGGGTCAGGTCTATTGATGGCTCAATTCATAGGCTGATAAGCGATATGCTGGAGACAATGCACTCGGCCCCGGGGGTAGGGTTAGCTGCCCCACAGGTGGGTGTTCCCCTGCGGGTGATTGTTATCGGCATACCTGGGCAAGAAGATATAGCCTTAATCAATCCTGAGATAGTGCGAAGGAGCGGAGAACGCCTGGTAAATGAAGGCTGCCTTAGTGTTCCTGGCTATGCGGGGGAGGTTAAACGCGCCGTATCAGTTACGGCTAAAGGGCGTGACCGAAATGGGAAGGAGGTACGAATTAAGGCAGATGAGCTTCTAGCTCAAGCCCTGGAACACGAAATAGACCACCTGAATGGAGTCCTCTATATAGACCGAATGGAAGATATGAATAAGCTACGCAAGATTGAGCTGGAGGAAACTCAGCTTTAGTTAACGCTGCAACAATACTATGAAATTCCTTTTTAGTCACCCTAGGCTACCGACTCATCATCCATTACCCTTCAGGTAGTCTATAGCCCATTGAATGGCATCCTCTTCCTCAAGCTCAAGCTCATAGTCTGGGTTTATCCCTTCACCTTCTATCAGACGTTCATTCGGGGTAAGCCAATGGGCAGTGGTAATATATAACCCCGAACCATCTTTAAGCTGGTGCAAGGTATTGACACTACCCTTGCCATAGGTTCTGATACCGGCGATGGTAGCGCGAGCATAATCTTGCAGGGCTCCAGCTAACACCTCGCTGCCGCTAGCACTGTAGTTATCCACTAAAACAATCAAAGGCAACTCAGTAGTTACATCCTCAGGCTTAACCGATAAAGAAGTTTGCTTTCCCTGATTATCCACCACATAGACGACTATCCCCTCCTTCAAAAAGTGGCTAGCCACATCAACCACCACCCCCAGTAAGCCACCCGGATTACTGCGCAGGTCAAGAATAATGCCGGTAGCCCCTTCCTCGGTTATGCTCTCTAGCACCGGGGAGAGTTCTTCATTGGTGCGCTCAGAAAAATAGCTAATATTAATATAAGCGATGTCCCCTCTCATCTCAAAGTGGACACTGGGTAACTCAATTTCAGCTCTAACTATCTCAATCTCTTCAGGCTCAGTCTCATCCTGGTGAAGAATAAGAAGCCTAACTGATGTCCCCTCTGGCCCGCGGATGTGAAGCACAGCCTCCTCCAGGCTCATCTCTGAGGTAGAACTGCCAGCGATTTCTAGGATTATGTCGCCTGCCCTGATACCTGCCTTAGCCGCTGGCGAATCGGCAATGGGAGCAATAATTATTAGCTGCTCATCCTTAATCCCTACATAGGCTCCAATGCCCTCAAATTTCCCCTCCAGGTTGCTCAAGCTCAGTTGGTAGGTTTGCTTATCCAGGTAGGAGGTGTAGGGGTCATCCAACGCTTCCACCATACCCTTGATAGCTGCCTGGCTCAGCATGCTAGCATCAAGTCTCTCCCTGTCCACATAATCCTGGAAAATGATGTTCCATGCTTCCTTCACGACATCCAAACCCAGGTCTGCGCTTGGGAGAGCATCAGTACCCAGAGTACAACCAGCACCAAAAGACAGGGCAAGGCTCACCATCAATAGTAGGGTTATCGCCATAGTTTTCATTGTTTTTGACATCGGACACTCTCCACTAAGATGTTTTGGCAAATTTTGTTAGTTATTTATCAAGAAAAGTTTAAGCTAGGCTGAAGTCTTGGCTATTAAGCCTTACCTTTCTTTTCTCAACTTCAATCTGAAAATGAGAACATTATTTTCAAGGTAACTTGAAGGGGCTTTGCCTCTCCAAAAACTATCCTTCCTTCTCCTTGTTAAGGAGAGGTTGCAGACTCGACTCAGAGAGAAAATATTAAGGGGGTCAAGTAAACCTATAAGCCGAGTTCTGTACTCCGACTAGCGGGTTCCCAGAAAAATCTAAGGTTTTTCTGGGTGCTATGGTCGGAGCAGTGACCATCTATCTAGCCCTGGTGTTACCACCAGGGTCAAGCGACCAACCCGGGGACAGGCCGGGCGTCCTTTTGTCCCTCTATTCGGTCTTGCTCCAGATAGGGTTTGCCCAGCCGGCTGGTCACCCAGCCGCTGGTGAGCTCTTGCCTCACCATTTCACCCTTACCCGCACTGGCTACTTTCGCTCACCCAATCCTTGGTTTTCGCATACCCTGTAGCTTAAGCCAGCCGCTGGCGGTATGTTTCTGTGGCACTTTCCGTAGGGTCACCCCTCCTGGGCGTTACCCAGCATCCTGCCCGGTGGAGCTCGGACTTTCCTCCCGCCTAAGGCGAGCGGTCACCCAGTTTACTTAACCCCTTTATACTGTAGTATAGAAGGTGTTGTAAGTCAACAAACAAGGATGAAGGCTGAGTAACAATCTACATTATTAATGATTAATGTCAAGGAGTATGCCCCTTGGCAGGAAGCTCTAGTTTATGAACACGTTGGGGACAAGGCACAGCACTATACCTGCGAATAGCTTGAATGCTAGGTAAGATAGCCTACAATTCTGTTAGACAGCTTGTTACCAATTATTTAGCATTTGAGCATCTTTCCTAACGGCATAGGGAGAAAATACTAAAAGAGAGGCGACGCTCTCTTATATAACCTGAGGAGTTAGATATGTGCCTGGCTCTACTAAAATCAAAAGATGGACCCCAAGCAGAGGTAGATATAGATGGTGTAACCCGCCAGGCTAGCATTCAGCTTACTCCTGAAGTCAAGGTCGGCAACTATGTGTTACTGCACACTGGCTACGCCATAAATGTAATTGATGAAGCCAAGGCTAAGGAAACCCCCAAGGTGCTAAAGGAATTAGGTGAAGTTTTTTGATGAATACCGTGCCCCGGAACTAGCCAAAAGGCTAATAGACAGAATTCACCGTCACTCAACCAAACAATATGCCACTATCCTAGCCCATCTACCAAATGTTATCATTACCACCTTTGGTAATATGCTCAGAGTGCCAGAAAGCTACTCCAGCTTGCAATTGGCTAAAGCTGAGTGCTCATTTTGATAATGCATACTCAGGTGCTTTCAATGCTGTACGAATAGAGAATTTAGCTGGCTTCTGGGAAACACACATGTTAAATATCAAGGTTCTTGGCGCTCTTGGCGTGGGCTTGGCAGTAGCTTCCCCTAGTCCCCGAGCCGATAGAGAGCTATATTAAGCAGCATAAATTATATGTTACCCAGTAATGGGGCAGCTGTCCCCACTAAATAATCCCAAGCAGGTAAGAAAAGATAAGATAAGTCATCTTGACAGTCGTCATTTGGCGGATTACTCTTTAGTTGTGGGGGGTGCGTTGTGTGGCGGGCTATTAAAATAGGTAAAGTCTGTAGACAAAGGGCTTAGAAGACCACGATGGTGGTGTGTGCTTCTGAGCCCTTTTATTTGGAATGATTCAAGGGGGTGGTGCTTATGGAGCAATGTAACTCAATACTAAACCAAAATCTTTTAGAAAGGAGTAAGAAATGAAAAAGTTAATAGTTGCCATAGTGTTAGCGACAGTGTTAATTGCCGGTGGGCTTGGTGGCTTTGCTTATGCTAACAATAACTCACATGTGCCAATGACTGGACAGAAGCTTGTCGGCTGGGGGGCCTTTGGGCCGGATCCCCCGGACACCTTTTTCAATGCGGTCTTCCTTATTACAAATCCCGACTGTGTCAGTGAAATCACCATTGACCAATTATCTATAATTAGCGCGCTTGGCACAGTCGTATATGAGGGTCCATATCTGGACCGCGAGGGAAACCTCGTGCCTCAGACTCTGGGACCGCACGAAATGCGCGGCGTTGTGTTGACTGACTACATTGACGAGCCACCTGTCCACGCTATGGGATATACAGTAGAGATTTTCTGGACCTGGACTGACAAGAAAGGCTTACCACTTATGGGTACAGCATATCATCACATCGATGACCCAAGCACCAGAGGGTTTGCCACTACTCAGATGGTGAACATGGAGCAGACGCTCAAGCCCTAAGATTAGGCTGTTCCCAATGTCTATAACTGCTTTGTGACTGATACAAGCGGACTGCGGAAACTGGAAAGGTGGGGGTGGTTCTACTCCATCCCCTCCGCCAAGGGTGGTGTTAAATATCCAGGTTTTTGACGCTCCTGGCGTGGGCTTGGATGAAGGCTTTACGGGGGGGGGACTTCGCCGCCCATCAGGATATGAAATATACGGTCAGCTTTGGCGGCATCCTCTATATTTACCGTAAGTAAGGTGCGGGTAGCTGGATTCATAGTGGTTTCCCACAGTTGCTCAGCGCTCATCTCGCCCAGACCCTTATAACGCTGAATCCCCACATTTTTGGTCCCTTTTAGCTTACGCAACACCTCTTCTTTTTCCTGTTCTGAATAAGCCCATTGCTCCAGTTTTGCGGCTTTGACACGGTAGAGGGGTGGCTGGGCAATAAACAGGTGCTCGTTATTAATTAGCTCCACCATGTGTCGGTAGAAGAAAGTAAGCAGCAGGGTGCGGATGTGAGAACCATCAACATCAGCGTCAGTCATCAAGATAACCCGGTGATAACGGAGCTTTGATAGGTCAAATTCATCATCAATGCCAGCTCCCAGGGCAGTAATGATGACGCGGATTTCTTCATGAGCTAGCATCTTATCTGACGGAGCCTTTTCCACATTGAGTATCTTGCCTCGCAGCGGCAGTATAGCCTGGAAGCGACGATTCCGTCCCTGCTTGGCTGAGCCACCGGCTGAGTCTCCCTCCACCAGATATAGTTCACAGTGAGATGGTTCTTTTTCCGAGCAATCAGCCAGTTTCCCGGGTAGGGTGCCTGAAAACAGGCTACTCTTCTTGACAATTAAATCACGAGCCTTTCGAGCCGCTTCTCTGGCTTTGGCAGCGAGAAGACACTTTTCTATAATTCTTTTGAGGTCATCAGGATGCTCCTCAAAGTAGAGTGATAGACCCTCGCCCACGGCACTCTCCACCACACCTTTGACTTCAGGGTTACCCAATTTAGCTTTAACCTGTCCCTCAAACTGTGGTTCGGTGAGTTTAACGCTAATAACGGCGGTAAGACCTTCTCTAACATCCTCGCCCGTCAGGTTGGGCTCATCTTCTTTGAGAAACTTGTTTTTGTGGGCGTAGTCGTTGAGAACACGGGTCAGTGCTGCACGGAAGCCGGTAAGATGACTGCCTCCATCTACAGTATTTACACAGTTAGCAAAGCTAAAGATGGACTCGGTAAAACCATCATTGTACTGAAGTGCTGCCTCAACTATGGTGCTGTTTACCATTTTAGAGATATAAATAGGTTGGCGATGGCGGACTACCCGGTTTCGGTTAAGGTGGCGAACAAAGCTAGTAATTCCACCTTCAAAGTAGAAAGTCCCTTCGCTGTCCTTCCTTTCATCCCTAAGGCATATTTCCAGCCCCTTATTCAGGTAGGCCATCTCCTGTAGCCGCTCGCTCAGAGCATCAAAATCATACTTGACTTTACCGAATATCTCCTCATCAGCAAGGAAGGTGATGGTAGTGCCGGTATCACTGGCTTTGCCAACCTCGGTTACCTCGCTTTGTGGTATGCCCTGCCTGTACTCCTGCTCGTAAATCTTGCCATCACGCCTGACGCTAACCTTGAGCCAAGAGGAAAGGGCATTTACTACTGAGGCACCTACCCCGTGTAACCCGCCTGATACCTGATAGGTCTTGCCACCAAATTTTGCTCCGGCGTGCAGGGTGGTCATTACTGTCTCCAGGGCTGACACATTGGTGGTGGGGTGAATCTCTACCGGAATGCCGCGCCCATTATCTTCAACCCTAACAGCATTATCCGTTTGAATGGTAACTACGATTTTGGTGCAGCAGCCAGCCATGGCTTCATCGATGCTGTTGTAGGTGATTTCGTAGACAAGATGCTGTAATCCGCGCTGGTCAGTGCTACCAATGTACATAGCCGGTCGTCGGCGTATTGCTTCTCGTCCACCCAGGACCTGAATATCCTCGGCAGTATATTCATTATTTACCGTATTTAGCGTCGCAGAAGGCATATCCTGAGTCACAGCTAGTCCTTACCCCCTCGTTGTTTATGAAGACAAAGGAAGACAAATGAGGAAGGAAGTAGGTAGTTGGAGATAGATAGGTGGCTGGTACAAAAAACCAAAGAGTTGTAAGCAGTTTCTAATGATGTTAAAGCAACCATATATATTATTATAGCACAATTTGACTGTGAGGTGAAGCTGTTGTGCTCGTTCCGATGCGTGACAAATTTGGTGGTTGTCAAAGGTAGGGAAATAGGGTAGACTTACCTAAAGAAAGACCATCACAAGGATGGAGGTGAGCCCACATGAGAGTAAGTGAAACCCTCGACTTTAATATACCAGATGATGGAGTGAATGTCGATAGGCTGGAGCAGTATTTGGTAAGGCATTGCAAGAGATAGAGGAGGAGCTAGCTGAGGCAAAGGGGAGAGTGGATTGTCGAGAGAAAGTGCCTCGATATCTATTCACTCGCCTGGAGCTGATAAGGTTTGAAAGGCACAAAGTGAGGTATAAGGACAAAGCTGGGTTCGGCTTCTTCCTGGATGATATCCTTGGACTTAAACCGTACCAAGGTGAGACCAGGTAGGTGAGGCAGCACGCTCTGGAGCTAGCTACGGAATACCCCTATCGCCAGGCAAAGTCTTTGCTCAGGCACGAGATAGGGGATGAGATAAGCTACCGTCGCTGGGCTCATGAGGAAGGGAGAAGATAACTTTGAGGCTAAGCTGGGAATAATGTACTCTGGTAAGGAGCTGGAGAGCAAGAAAGCCAAACACAGGCGCTACCGGCTGAAAGACAAGGTGGTGTACGGAGGGATAGAAGGAGCTGACGATTTTGGGGAGAGGCTCTATATTCAAGGGGAGCAGAGGCTGAGTTTGAGCCTGGCCAGGAATCTGCTGCTTATTAGCGATGGGGCGAGGTGGATCAGTGACATCGCCGGGGCTGATTATCTTAAGGCTACCTACCAGCTTGACTGGTGGCACTACGAAAAGAAATTGAGAGCTGCTCTACCCGGTGAGTTAAAACTGCAGCAGGAGCTGATGGAGCTCCTGTGGGAGGGGAGAAGAGAGGAACATCGCCGGTTGCTGAAGCTAAAGCGGCTGGTAGATGGCCCATCCGAGAAACTAGATGACCTGCTGGGGTATCTGGAGGAAAACTGGGATGGGAATTTATGGGTCGAGGGGTTTAAGGGGCAGGATTGGCGCCAAAGAGGTCCTGGTAGTGGGTAGCGGTGGAGTGGAGAAAAACATAGACCTTATTCTCTGCCGGCGGTTTAAAGGCAGGGGGATGAGCTGGAGTCGGGCTGGAGCCCAGAACCTTTTGAAGCTGAGGCTGCTGAGGTATGACCGGAAGGACTGGAAGGCATACTGGCGGCAGAGGGTGAATTGAAATCTATCTGGAGGTGACGCAAGACGAAAAATACCAGCGCCCTAAAAAAGGGCTATACTCGCTTTAGGGAAAAAGGCTCCCCCACTTGACTGGAGAGCCGAAGTAGAATAATATTCTTGGTAGAAAAATTTTTGGGTGCGCCGAAAAATAACCAACTTTTGAACGCAACCATCGTAATTACAATAGTTGAGCTAGTTCAGATAGATGGGTGACACTATAATAGTGTTACTATGAGGATAATAAGTGGTACAGTTTCTAGGGTTTCTCGTCTACCAAGAGTCGGGGTTGAGTTATCGAGAAAAGCCCGGCAAAGGCTCAAATGGTTTGATTATTATGATTCCCGTGGGAGGAATGCACGTCTAACCTGCCGTCACTTTGATATTAGCCCCCAGACCTTCTACCGTTGGAAGAGGCGCTATAACCCCAAGCATCCAGAGAGCCTGGGGGACCGCTCCCACCGTCCCAAACACCTGCGTCAGCCCACGGCCTCTGTGGAGCTGGTTGAGGCTGTTCTGAGATTAAGGGAGACCTATCCCCGGTGGGGGAAGGATAAGCTAGTAGTGCTCTTGCGCGAAGAAGGTTATCAAGTATCCACCTCAATGGTGGGCAGGATTATACGCCGTCTCAAAGACCGTGGGGTGCTCCGGGAACCGGTAAGGAATCATGTCTCTGCCCGTAGGCGAGGCTTTAAGCGTCTCTATGCGGTGCGTAAACCCAAGGACTATCAAGTCACCCAGCCAGGGGATCTGATTCAACTAGATACCTTGGATATCCGACCTTTACCCGGGGTAGTGCTCAAACACTTCACTGCTCGGGATATAATCTCCCGTTGGGATATAATAGATGTCTATAGCCGAGCTACTGCTTCTACTGCTGCCCACTTCCTGGATAAACTAGAGCAGAGGATGCCTTTTGCTGTCAGGGCTATCCAGGTAGATGGGGGTTCCGAGTTCGAAGCAGTCTTTGAGGAAGAATGCCAGAGGCGTGGTATTAAGCTTTTCGTTTTACCACCACGCTCACCCAAGCTCAATGGGTGTGTGGAGCGGGCCCATAGGACCCATACTGAGGAATTCTACGAGGTAACAGAGAGCTCCTTTGACCTTCCTGAACTAAGAGACGAGCTATTAGAATGGGAACAGGTGTATAATGCAATAAGACCACATCAAGCACTGGGCTATATGACTCCGCTTAAGTTCCTGGAGCAGTGGAAAGAAAACCAAAGAGAGGAGGTCATGTGTCACTAATCATATGGACGAGAACACAGTCTTGACTTACGGAGTTTTACACCCTATACTTTAGGGGGAAAAAGCCCTGTCCACCCGATCAACCGTGGTGTGGCCCGTACCAAGGGGGCTTCGCTGCGTCAGGTATCTGCCGATAACCCCTGGCATCTGAGCAAGATTCTTTCTCGGCATCCCGGAGGAGGTTTCCGGTGAATAAGATAAGGATACTGGTGGTAGATGACCACGCTATAATGCGAGATGGCATTCGGAGTTTGCTTGGTCTCCACGATGATATTGAGATAGTTGGCGAAGCGTCTGAAGGAAAGGAGGCCATCGAGAAAGTACAAGAGCTGATGCCTGATTTGGTGGTTATGGACATAGCTATGCCTGGGATGGATGGCCTGGAAGCCACCCGTCGCCTAAGAAAGAAAAGCCCAAAGGTGAAAGTCCTGGTCTTGACCCAGTACGACAATAGAGAATACGTATTATCCTGCATTAAGGCGGGAGCTGCTGGTTACGTGCCCAAGAGAGCGCTGGGTTCGGAGCTGATATCAGCGATACGTGCCGTGCACAAGGGAGACTCTTTCCTGTATCCATCGGCAGCCGCAGCGCTAATTGAAGATTACCTGCAGCAAGCCGAAGAAGAAGAGCCCTATAACCGCCTGACAGCAAGGGAGAGAGAGATACTCAAGCTGATTGCTGATGGTCACACAAGCCGAGAAATTGCCGACATGCTCTTTCTTAGCCTAAAGACGGTGCTGGGTCACCGGGCAAGAATAATGGAAAAGCTGGATCTACACAACCGTACTGAACTCATCAAGTATGCTCTGCGTAAGGGGCTGGTAAGTATGGATACATAAATTGAGTCAATCGCCGATTGTGCGGTCAGTACGCCGGTTAAGGCTCTAACTTCAGGTTAGAGCTTTTGCTTTATATTGGTGTGGCGATGAAGAATAGGGTTATTTCTGTCCAGGAAGCGGGTAGCCTATTCATGAAGAGCGGATGCAAACACTATTGCTCCAAGTCCATGATTTGAGTCCCGGTTATATTCAAATCATCACTAGCTTCAGCCTGACAAAGAGCGCGGAATTTCGTTATCAATAGTAGCAGGGAAAAAGTACTACTCTATGCCATGAATTTGGGCGCCGTGTTGTAGTATACTTTGGAGGTAGATTCATGTTATAGGTCATAGGATATGAGTTCTGAAGCAGACACGGGGAAAACAGAGGTTAGAAGATATAATGAGACTACACTTGCCAGTCTGTACGAGGAGTACTACGACAAGATTGCCCACTATGCTTTCGTCCGCATCGGTAATAGAACTGAAGCTGAGGATCTTGCCGGGGAAGTCTTCTTGAAGGCTCTAGAATCCTTGAAATCTTATGAAGACCGGGGCATCCCGATGCAAGCCTGGCTGTTCAGGATTGCCCATAATCTGGTTGTAGACCATCTGAGGAAGGTGGCAAAGCGCAAAACAGTTCCTATTGATACTGTGCAGGTAGCAGCTGATACGAGTCCCGTGGCCGAAGCCGAGAAGAACATTGAGCTTGAGAGGGTAACCAGGGCAATGGAGCAACTTACTCGGGAACAAAGAGAAGTATTAGGCTTACGTTTCTTTGGTGGATTGACCTCCAAAGAAGCGGGGAGCATTTTGAACAAGACTGATGGGGCTGTACGCGAGATGCAGCGGGCTGCCATAGAAAAGTTACGCCAGTTGCTGGTTATAGACTATTAAATTTGAGATAGAAGAATGACAGATAACTTTGACAGAATACTTGATGAGTGCATAGACCGCATTAACCGGGGGGAAAGCGCCGAAGCCTGTCTTACCGACTACCCTAAGTATGCCGAACAGCTTGGGCCGTTGCTTCGGGCCATGCTTCAAACCCATGGGGCCTACTCGTTTGTGCCTTCAGCCAGTGCCAAGAGGGAAGCAAGACGGAGTTTCAATGCTGCTCTTGAGAGGCTGGAACAAAGGCGTCAGGCAAAACAGCCATTATTCTCCAGGGTGTTCGCCCGGCCAGTAGTGTGGGCAACTGTAGCTGCTGCAATTATCATACTCCTTGTGGGTTATTTTGGTTTCAGACCTATGCTGTATCCAACCGGTCCTGTGCCTGACCCTGAGGGCAACTTCGTCTTTCTGATAAGCGATGATGTCAATGCTATCGGGGACTTTGAGAGCCTTAATGTGTCTATTTCAAAAATCGGTCTTCAACCGGGTGGTGATTCAGGCCAGTGGGTTGAGTTTGAGCCAGAGGTAAGAGAGGTTGACTTGACTCTCGTGCCGGGGGATAAGACACAGGAAATCTGGCGGGGTAATGTCCCTGAAGGTCAATATAGCAAGGTATTTATCCACGTAGCTGATGTCCACGGTGTCTTGAAAGAAACGGGGCAAACGGTGGAAGTTAAGCTGCCCAGCCAGAAGTTGCACATATCAAAACTATTCCAGGTTACCACTGATGCAGTGACCAGCTTTACTTATGACCTGACAGTGGTTGCTGCCGGTAGTCCCCAGAGTGGAATAAAGTACATCCTCAAGCCACAAGCTGGCCAGAGTGGTGCCGACCATAAGCCAAGTAAGGGCAAAGGAAAGGGTAGAAAACCGTGACACAGGGTAACAGTGGAGAAGGGAGAAGAACAGGTATCTTTCCTCATGTCAGTTACTTCCACAGCACACCTTCAAGCCTCCGGCAAATCCCAATCAGGAAGATGGTTGCTTCTTCCTTGCTTCAATTAGCTTAAAGATTCCCGCTCCAAGGTTAGTAACTCGTTCTACCACCAGGCCACTCTTACTTACATTGTCTACCGTCCGCCGATTAATGTTTGCTCCAATAACTCTTACTACTACCGGATTAGACAGGTTCATTAGCCAGCCTAGAATACGGTTGGCACTCAGGACATGCTCCAGCAAGAGTACCTTGCCACCCAGTTTACAGACTCGCTCAACTTCCACCAACCCACGGACCGGGTCCGGAACCGAGCAAAAGACAAAGGAGGCTAATACCGTATCGAAGGTATTATCCTCAAACTCAAGATTCTGGACATCCATTTGTCGTAAGTTGATCTTATTTTTTTGCTTTCTGGCCTTGTCCCGGGCACGGCTCAGCATCCTCTCGCTAAAGTCGATGGCAGTTATTTCAATATCTTCAGGATAGTAGGGAAGGTTCTTACCAGTACCAACCCCGACCTCTAGAATGTGAGTACCATCCACTTTGCTCCACAACATTTCCCGCCACTTGCTGTAGCGAGACCTCTCAACCAGGCTCTCCATAAAGTCATAGACAGGTGCGATTCGGTTGTAGCGCCTTTTGGCAGCTTCTGCAGCTTTGTTCTCAGTCATCATTGCAACTAGGACAGGCCCCTCCTGATTTGCTCAAACTCTTCTTTAGAGATTTTACCTGACCGCGCGATTAGAACCAGCAGCAGCGTGCCAGCCAGCAGGGCAACCGCACTTCCGTAGAAGAAAGTGGCTGCCGGTCCCATTGCCTCCCATAACTGCCCGGCAAGCAGACTGCCAAGTATCATGGCTACGCCTGTACACGTATGAAGCATTCCTAGTGCCGCGCCTCGGCTCTCCCCAGGTGCCAGGTCAGAGGCAAAAGCCCTTTGAGTCGTCTCAACTATGGCGTAGACAACTCCATATAGCCCGAAGAGCACGAGGAACAATCCCCAGGAGTCTACCACGGCAAAGCCTAAGCAGGTGACAGCAAACAGGAAATAGCCTGCGGCCAGAACTCCCCCCCTACCCAGTCGGTCGGACAGTGTGCCCATGGGCATCGCAAGCAAGGAATAGACTACGTTGTACAAAACATACAGCCCTATTGCCGCCGTTATCGCCTCCTTTTCGCCGCTCCCGGTGATAAAGAAATCCCGCGCTCTGAGTATGAAGAACATATACGTGAAGTTGGCCAGCCCAAAGGCCGTGCTTGCTAAGAGGAAGAGCCTAAAACGACCGGGAAGACCTCTAAAAGTGATCGCCAGGGTTGTCTTGCGCGGCTCCTGCCGCCGTTCTCTTACCCAGCGCAACGGAGGTAGGGCAGCAAAGGCCACTATCGCCGCCACCACCAGGATCGACCTAATCTCAAGCCCGAGAAAACAGAACAAGAGGAGGGCGGCTAGTGAGCCAGCAACGGCACCGCCCGTGTCCAGCGCCCGATGCAGGCCAAATGCCCTACCCCTCACGCTTTGGTCAGTGGAATCGGCAATAATTGCATCCCTGGGGGCTATCCTCAAGCCCTTGCCCACCCTTTCCAGAACACGAGCGGCTAAAACGTGCTGCCAGACTAAGGACAGTGCTAGGAAGACCTTAAAAACACTTGAGAACGCATAACCGACGAAAACAAAGGGCTTCCTCCGAGGGAGCCGGTCAGACCAATAACCGGAAAAAACTTGAAACAGGCTCGAGAGGCCGTCACCTAACCCGCCTATCAACCCGATGGCCAAGCCACCTCCACCAAGCGCGGTAATGAACAAGGGGAGAAGGGGCATCATCATCTCGCTGCTGAGGTCGGTGATGAAGCTCACGATGCCTAAAATGGCAACGTTGGCACTTACTCCTAGAACTTTCCTTCTCATGCTTCAAATACCCGCAATTCGCCTACCCAACCTGGGACATAACATAGTCGCCCGGCAACCTTTGCTGCCAATCCTGTTGGGGTCTTCCCCATTTGACTACACTTTTTTACATTATAGTGCAAGTATACAACAGCTGAGCCAGTGTCAATAACTATTGCCAGTGCCATGCCTACGCTTCGGTGACCACACAACTTGACGAGTTGTGCCTTATGTAGCTTGACGATAGCCTCATTGCCTCCGAGGATTCCAAATTCTATATGTGTAAGAGCCTACGTGCATTATCCTCAAACAGTTTCTTCTTGTCTAAATCAGGAATGGCCATCTGTTCTACAGCTTCGATTGTCTTATTAATATTTAAATTGCCAAGCTCGATATCAAAGGGCATATCAGTCCCAAACAATAAATGCTCTGCACCAAAAAAGTCATAACCACACATTAGTGAAGATGTGCCCCCATTCAATGCCGTATCATTATGAAACATGCGGAAATACTCGATGGGATGTTTCTTAGGGCCCTGACTCTCCTTACATCCTATCTCAAAATAATCGCAATGTGATACAATCCTATCGGCGAAATAGGGTACCATGGCACCACAATGGTGAGTTATGAACTTGAGGTTAGGGTATTTCTCCAATACACCACTGAACACCAGTCGGGCCATAGCAACCGTAGTATCATAAGGCCAACCGAAGGTGCTAAATATGCGGTATTTTGACTCCATTTCGCTGCTGTAGTCTGGGGCTGTAACTCCTCTCATAGGGTGGATCCAGATAGGCAGATCATACCGAGACATCTTTTCATAAAATGGCATAAATTGTGGCGCATCTACAGGAATCCCGTCCCTAGAGGCCCAAATCAGCACTCCTCTCAAGTTCAACTCATTTACTGCTCTATCTGCTTCAACTAAAGCAGCATCCACATCATTTGCTGGTAAACTGGCTACTCCGGCTACGAACCTTTCAGGGTATTTTGAAATTAGTTCGGCCATCTCGTCATTGGCAATCTTTGCCAACTCAGCAGCTGTATCTCCAGACATGATGGCGTGAGATGTGACCATAGTTAATACTTGTACATAGTCGTCATATTTGTCCATGATTCGGAATCTACGCTCCAAATCCAGGAGAGTCGGGGATACCCCGATGACCCTTCTTAGTTGAACTCCTAGTGGGGTGAGACGTTCCACAATGTCAACATACTTCGGGGATACGCTGTGACAAAAGATGTCGATCTTCATTATGTTTCCTCCTAAGCCAAATTATTTAATTTTATCAACATCACTTGCCTTTTCTATCCAAGTCCCTTGTCCATCACCGCCTCATATGAATCAGCCCACAGCAAGCTGTAGGCATCTATGTTGGCTTACTTGCTGGGCGATGGATACAACTATAGCCCCGTGCTTGCTCTTTGTCAAAGCAAGCGAGGAGGATAATGCGGCTCAAGCTCGGCTGGGAGCAAAAATATCCCGGGATTGATGGTACCTTGGGGGCACACCGCCGGCGAAACAGCACAAAAGTAACAACCTTTGGCTCTAATATCTTCGCCGTGTCGAATGTGGTTACGACTTTAGATAGTGTAGTGGTGTTGGGACGGGGATGCTTGGTGAAATTTACCCCTGGCAGCCGAAAAACGACAGAATAACACAATTGCAGAAGCTGACAAGCACAAAAAACTGCCCACGTTATTCAAACAAGGGCTTGACACCCTGAGAAGACCATTCTGGTATAATGAAGGTATGCTAGAGGGTAAATGCCTAAAGTGTGGTTTCTACCGTATTGGTTGGGCATTACGCAATCCGCGACATCAAACATGTCCTAGGTGTGGTATCGGGCTCGAGATTATGGAGGATGGCCAGAGGGTTTTTACGGGCTACTCCCCCTTTACTGCAGAAGGATACATAACCAATCCGCCGACTAATGTCCCTCCTTCTCTCGATAAGGAGAGGGACAGTCATACGCAAAATGAGTGACACCGTTCTTAAGGTTGTTTATCACCCTAACGTCCGAGTTCATCTCGCCTCATTCAGCCATAACAGGCGTCTTGTCGCTAACCGTTAAAACTACTACCACTAGGTTACACCTTAGCTTAATTATCCCCCAATAGCGACACGACCACCATGGCCAACATTTCGTCTATCTCCGCTTTTTATGATGTAGCAATAGAGGCTAAAGAGCATCGCCTGTCAATTGACGGTTTGTGTCTGGCGTTAGCCGTACACTATAGGGTTAGAAAACGAACACCGCCGATTAACTATATTTGGCCTCACCGTAGTAAGCCTTAAGGTTCTAGTACTACCTACTGCTAAAAATTAGCCCATTTGGGTGATTGTGTTTTGGAAGAACTCAGTGCATACTAAAAATTGTCAATGGGTAGCTGTAGTAGCGAGAAAATGATGGTGGATACCAGTAGTAACGAGGAGGTAAGAGTGGAAATAGAATATTGCGAAAGCAGATTACCCTCAAGGTTACTGACTGTAAGGGAAGTTGCTCGTTTCCTGGGTGTTCACTCCAGCAGCGTTAGGCGATGGGAGAAGAGGGGACTGCTGAAGTCATATGCAATCGGACTTCGCAACAACCTAAGGTTCGCGCAGGAGGAAGTTCTTAATTTCCTAAATAAGTGTCAGCAAGGGAGGTGAGGTTAGTGGAAGAGATGCTAAACCAGGCTACGTCAGAAGTCAGCGAGACGGCAAGCCCTATTGACGAATACATAACAAGCATTGCCGAAGAAATTGAGAAGGAAAGGAACAGGGCGAAAGAGCTTGCACAGGAGGAATCAAGTCGTATCATCGCCAAGGCCTATGCTGAAGCCGGCAATATCATGGCTAGAGCCCAGCGGGAAGCTGAGCAGATAGCTGTAGAAGCAAAGAGGAGAGCGACAGAGGAGTCAACAGAGGAGTCGGCTAGGATTGTCGCTGAAGCTAAGGAAACGGCACAGCAGATTGCAAAGGAAGCCAAGAAAGCAGTTGAGGAGGACTCAGGTAGCA
>JABUBK010000011.1_pt1 | contig 28433 bp, 19 predicted proteins | sample 7332671 | NCBI WGS metagenome assembly JABUBK01 (sample SAMN07256342, study PRJNA390944) | subsurface metagenome | isolation source: Methane hydrate marine sediment | place: Pacific Ocean: Eastern North Pacific, ODP site 1244 | collected 2002
CACCGTAGATGTGCTTGAACACCTCGTAGAAGCCGTACTTTCCAAGACCTTGAAACGAGTAACCAACGAAGGTTGGGGACCAGCCCGTGAATACACCTCGCACACCCTCTTTCGCGTATATCGTCTTCCATCCTTCAATGTTTGATTTGTACAGATTGGCGTCCACCTGCCGTCTGGTCTTGACAAGATCTAGTGGTGTAACGGAAGCATGTGTCGGGCCACAAGCAATGATGCCTCCCAACATGCAAGCTGCGAAGTATTTGGGTGTGTTTGGTTCAATCTTGCCAAATGGGTAAGATTTCATTCCTGGAAGATTGCTTGCAGAAGTACTCGCGAGTAGGTATACCTTCACCTGCCGCGTGTACTCGTGAAGTCCAGCGGGCCCGTCAAATAGTCTCCAACGACCGTTTTCCTATCACTAAGTGATGTTGTATACCGCTCGAATCGCGCGTGGAAGATAGAGAGGACAATCAAAGCCGCACTAAAGCTCACAATAGCAAGCAGAGTCAGTTCTAGCAGAAGTCGGAGTATGGCCTTGGTAATGCTCCTGGGTAGAACGTCTTTACTCATACAACAGTACAACAAGATGGTGATGATAACGGTGCAAACGAAAGTGCCAACGAGAGTGGGTGACGCTGCATTTTGAACAGCATTGTGCAAGCTCATGTCCGACACATCCACTGTACCGCTATGAGCCTTTTGGTAGTCCGTCAGACAACCTTGATAGGCGTTCCAGGACGATAAGGTGACGAACAGTCAGCAGTTTGCATCAATCTGTCAATAACGCGCAGCCGCTTGTGCCGTGTCGTGTGGAACAATTCGGTTTGAGTAAAGACTAATGAAGGGGCTTGAACAAGTTAAGCTACGCGAGCGTGGGGATCCTGCAAAACCTTGACCAGTATGACCTAAGCCTGTAGAGAGATGATGCAAGAATCCAGGAACGCAAGCTTGATGGGAGGTGTTGTTGACAAGCAAGCTTCCGAGAATGCCGATGATCATGTCGACAAAAAAAAGGCCAGGGGCTGGTGAGGTGGAAGAAGTCTGGCCGCGTACGTCATACCGGGCGTGTCACTTCCGCCCCAAATCCGAACCTGTGCCTCCAGACCCTCCCCAATACCGACTGCCTAGGTAGTAGGTACAGGAGGTTGACAACAAAGCTAACACCATCTACCGCGGTTCGATCGTACTTCAGAAAAACATAACCAGAAGGGCCATAATGTTGATAGACTTAGTCCACGAAGACTTCTACATTGATGCCTCCACATAGTAGTCTATCAATACCTGGTAACCAAGCATTATCAATACCTCATTGAATCAGATCCCCTTTTCACAGAAATGGCGACCTCGCATCTCATCCTGCATTACCGAACAGACAAGTCCGATTTCCTCAAATTTATACCTCAACACCCAGTCAACCTTATAACGCCTCGCTGCCCGTATAAAAGATACCGCAGATGTGGTCGTAGACAGTCGTTCATGCCAACCTGGAAAACAGAACCGCATGTTTCGTACCTGCTGAAATGTGGTCACTCGTGCCTATAGTAACTCCTGCTTTGCAAACTCGATAAAAGTCCGTAAAAATGTGTTGATATCACCGCACGCGCAGAAGCATTTCGGGTTCCCGCTCGCTCATGCTCGCGGATACTCCGGTGCCGCCGATGAACCAGTCACCAAAGTCGCTACCCTATAGCGTATCTTGCATCTGAATGTCATTATCCACCCTTGGGGTGGAAGCATTCTCTTGACTGTTTACCAATGTGTCCGGCACTGGCTCGGTTGCTGGGGATGGAGGTCCCTCAAGTGATGGCGACTTTGTTAAGGCATCCGGTGGTGAAAATGACCAAACCTGCACAATGTTAGCCTATCAGCTGTATTAAGAAACGTTCGGTACTCACCTCCATCACGGTCCTGTTATTCCTGCTCGCCATGATAACAGCTTTCTCTTCTTCGAAAGCAACTCTCCAAACTGCCTCGGCAGGTTGACACAACTCACGAACCAAGAGGCCAGTTGCCAAACTCCAGATCTTGACGCGCCCATCACTTCCACCACTGACAATTCGGTTCTCATCGAATTGTAGACTCGTGACACTATTATCGTGGGCCGCCAATCGGTGAATAGCCAGGTTGTTCTCCAGGGACCATACCCTCACTGACCCGTCAGAACCGCCTGTGACGAGTTTGTCCCCTCGCATTTGCAGTTGACCAACTAGTGAAGTGTGACCTTGCAGGACGGCTGTGCATAGTCCAGTATTCGGATCCCAGATACGGACACTGGTGTCCAGACTGCCAGTGGCAATCTTCTTACCATCGAAAGCGATGGCGTATATCTGGCTGAAATGGCCAGACAAAGTCTTGAGCCATGTGCCCTCAGATATGCTCCATATCCGAGCCGTAGTGTCATAACTACCGGAGACAACATAATCCCCATGAATGGCTAGGCACCTCACACTTGCTTGGTGCCCAACCAATACATTTTTGCATATTCCACTTTCCAGGTCCCACACACGTAGAGTTGTGTCTCTTGACCCCGATATTGCCGTTTTTGAGTCTGACATCTTCAGGCAGCGCACCGTCGAGGTATGGCCTCGCAGGGTATGTATACTTCGGCCAGTGGCCATGTTCCATACTCTCACATCGCGGTCACACCCACCACTGACAAGGATGTCGTCCCATGGTACCATCGCCCATACGCCCATCACATGTCCTTTGAGTGTTTTCTGGTGATCTCCAGAGGTATTGAATACATGGATTTTGGCGTTGTCCATAGCGACCACAATATACTTGTCTGTAAGATGTAGACTCGTCACTACACCTTGGTCGGGTGTAATGTGCTTGGGTTGACAAATTCCTCCTTTTCTCCATGCGGCCTCAATCATATATTTGTGCCTGAAGTGTAGGTAGTGTGACTGCTGTGATTGCGACGGACTTCTCCTCTTCTCTTTTTGCACAAGACTAAGTGAGTCTGTCGATGGTAGGGCGAGATTGGGAGCACTGGATGATGCTGATATCAGAGTGCCGTCTGCGGCTCGTCTTGTCCGTAGGGCAGCATTGTAAGGGTATGTATCTGCCTTGGTCGGCACCGTAGCTTTTCTGTAAGCATATTTCTTGCACATCTCCATCCATAGCATATCATCATTCACTAGTTTATGCCAGTGGTGAGATACACGTGAGGCCCTTGCTAAGCTGCGAGGCTCGTCGATAAAGCCGAGGATCTAACGGAGTGAGTGTGTTGTAGCACATGCACGAAGATGGACTTACCTTTAAGCACAACTCATCAGGTAAATGTTCAAATGGATCCTTTTTTAATCTCGGAGAAACAAAAGCAGACACAAAACTCAATTGGTTGCTGTTGCACATATTCAATATCTCTGCCAAACATCTCTGCCGTTCTGCGTCACTCATTCCGGGGAAATGTTCCCTTATGATTTTCAAGAAAGAGTCTTCATTTTCTCCTGCCGAGGCCCAACTAGGTGCTCTTTGAAATGGTCCAGGTGACGGGGCTGGTGTGGGAGGTGACGCCGGGGCGGATGGCATGACGTTTGCTGGTAGTGCGGGACGGACAGACCGCGACATCCTTTTCTGAGTAGTAGACAAGGAGCGAGATGGAACAGTATCTCTTAACTCGGCACGCGGTGGTATAGTCTCTGACGTGGAGAGCTGGTATTCCGAAGCTGAGGCGACCGAATGCCTTTTCTGGGCTCGTGGGGAGAGGGACTCTAGGAGGACAGTGTCGACCGGGGGAGGGCGCGCTTTGGGAGATAGAGGTTGTTGCGAAGATATGTCCTCCTCTTGATGCTCATCGACGTCCATCATACTGTTGTTTTGTCCTTGAAGAGTGGTGACCGGGCATATAGTGAACGATACGAGGCCAAATGGCGGCGTTGCTCTTTCAATGCAGGGTGCAGGAAGAGGGCGGTAACGTCGTGCTGTCGTCAAATCAAAGCGAGAAAGGGATGTTTGCGTAAACCGGAAGAAATAGCAGGACAGTTCAGACTTTGCGATCTATCCGAGGAGGACCTTGGTACTCTGATCCACAGGTTCGTGACAGCAGTGCTTCGTAATCGATCGTCGTCCGGTGAAGGTCTCTGGTCCTGGTTCAGATCCAGGTTCTGGTTCGGTCCCGATTTTAGGGATGCAAATTTGGGCTACTGCGCTCCACGAGGCGCTTGTCAACGCTGAAAGGCAAAGATCGGAACGCCAAGTGATACCAATATCCTCATAAAATCGTAGTCGACGTTGACGTTGCTACAGATGCCGGTGAGGAGGAATTGGAGCAAAGTTCATAGCAGCCAAAGGTGACCGGGCGGCTGGCAGTGAGAATTCGGGCACTGACGCTTGAACCAAAACGCCGGTGGCCATCTCCAGAGGCCCAAGCAAGGAAGGACAGTCCTCGGCTGGGCAGCCACACCCCCATGCCCTTCCCGTTTGAGGTGGCGCTAGTAGGCGTCGTTCAGGCCTGTGACAGGCCAGTTTTGGTGGTGCGGTTTCGTCATCAGAAGGCGTGCTGCCTCTATTAGGGATAGGTAAGCAAGGCACCGAATCGCAATTTCCTTCCGGCATCGATCGTGGGGTGGTAGCTGACAGCTACGTGCATCCAGAACGGAAGTCAAAAGGACAGCGCATACGCATACACAAAGCGTGGCAGCTCTGGCTTGACTTGTACACCGAAGTCCAGGAACTTTGTGCGCTCTAGACGTATGAAGATGACCGGTTCACCAAGCCAAGCCGTACGAATTCATGGTCGACCCACATGGAAAAGGAGTGCTCCTGTATGCTGCCAGGCAAATCCAGCAACGGATACAAGCACAGTATGGCTACAGAGAGAACATTGAAACTCGAAAGAGCTGTGACGAAAGAAGGAAAACGGTTCGATAAAAAGTCATCAAAGGTTCAAAATATGTTCAACTCATCCAGCTTCAGAATTATCTCATTCTAGTGAGCATGCCCAACCTGTAAGAACAATGGCAGTATCATGCCAAACACCGCAGCACCCAAGTCACCCATACTAAGTTTCTCTTCCTGAGCGTCCCTCGTTTCATGTATGCTCCCGTTCACTGCCCCATTCATATGCGTCTCGTGATGTTTGCCCGAGGTTATTTCCTGCATAGAATGCATCGCTACATACAGGAAAGTTCCGGCGGAGAAGAGGAGTAACATGCCGGTCCACCATGTTGAATTCCGGGGTGATGTTTCTGATACGTCTCCCAGCAAGCCTACCAGTAACCAGGTCAGAAACGCTCCTGCTGGCGCTGCAAGACTGAAAATGACTAGATGGGTCCTGGCCATGCGTTTAGAAAGACCCTGCTTGAGGAGAACCGAAGTCAAGCCAAAGGCCGCGGGTGCTTTATGTACCATGATAGCGAAGAAGATGATAAAGCTTAAACTGGTTTTGGAAGTGGAAGAAGATGCTCCGAGTGCAATACCATCGGCTGCAGCGTGGATGACCAATCCAATCGTAGTTGCAGAACTCCTATCTTGAGATTGGTGAGGTGCTGATGGAGTCGTGTCGATGAAGTTTTCAGCCTCCTCTTGCCTATCCAATGTAGTGAGGTTGAATCGTCGACCAAGGCTCGTAAGTGATATATGTCGAGTGTGAGCTCGTGGTTTGTGCTTGGTGGCACACTGCGGCACCTTGTCTATCAAAAACATGAGGACGAAGCCGGCAATCAAGGCGACTCCAATCCAGGCATGGTGTGCCTCCTCGTGCTCTTCGTCGGCTTGTGTAGTGGTGTCCATTATGCCAATCTTGCCCGGTTCGGTGGGTGTCTTAGGAGGAGGAGGAGGAAAGGTGTTGCTGTCTGGCACGACTGGCCCGGGTACATCCAACGCCTGAGAATCGGATCGAGGCTGATAAATTCCAACGTGATCCAGCACTGGACCATGCGACCACTCAACAGCAGTGCGTGGGATTGCGACACTTCTTCGACCATGCGCATGACCCGCTTGACTCGAACTGTACAGGGTATCGACGCCTTCAGGTATGATAATGATCAAAGATGTTCCCACGAGCACCCCCATGCCAATGGTGGACACCAGGCGCAGACGTGACGAGGATAGGTTGAGAGCGAGAGGTAAGATGCCGGCGAGGAAGGACGCCGCTGCCATGACCAGGCAAAGGCTCACCAACGTGAGCAGCCCTTGCGCCATATTGATGTTGATCGTGCGTTTTGCAGAGTGTCGCGTATGTCACACAGGATCCGGCCTCATGGTCGTAGTCAGAGAGATAAAGTGAGCGGGAAAGGAGAGACGGGTCACCGGTGGCTGTATTCAGGAGCTGAACGTGCAATTGTTCGTAAATTCATTCTGCGACGGCTATCCCTGAGACCCACTGAAACTTTTGGCATGCCTTTCGACAACCACTAGCGTCATGCAGCCAGTGGGAGTGAAAGTCCATGTGTCCGAACGCCTTTACTCCGTAGCAGCCTCATTCAACAGTGCACCTTTCAGAGACAGCCACAACGAATGAGAGCAGATGCTAAAGATCAAACAATGTCACTGCATCGAGATTCGAAACCTTTGTGAATTGATACTGAGCAAGACATAGTATTAGTCATAGTCGTACATTTCCAGTGTTCGCTAACTGAGTACTTTCCTGGTGGTAGGGTATTTTTATACAGGCCGCTCGTCAGATTACAGTGTACATCTCGCCTCGTATCGTCACTTCGTGAATGTCATTTCCCTCCACGACTACTGCTCCTCAACGACGACTTCATCGCTGTCGTCTCGCCACACACGGGCTGCCTCCACCAATCTCCTGACACCCGCAATTCGGTCTGCCCATATACCCTCTGCTGCGTTACGGAATGTGTAGCCCCTCTGAGTTGCAATCACGCCAATAGCTTGAAGCACTGCCTTGCGACTGTCTCTTCCAAATACAGCTGGGTGACTGATCCACTCCAACGCCGCCACGATATCTCCGTCTAAAGCATTCATTACTGTCGGATCAATTCCCGAGCCAGGCATTGCCGGGGGCAGACTTCGCGATATCGGTGTGCCAGGATCGGACCCTGCACGTGAGAACCGATCTGGTTGCTCAGAAGATATACTCGGAGACAAGGCTCTAGGACTTGCTGTGAGGTTCGGTGGCGTTGAGCGCTTGGAAATCCCCGAGGCGGCCGATTGAGTGGCCGATGGAGGAAGGGGAGGGAGCCCGCCCTTCGAAAGACCTTTGAGAATCGATCGCGTTTCTGTGAGTAGATGCTGAGCACGGTCATGCTGCTGTTTCGAAGCTAGCGTCAAAGCCCGCGTTAGCATGTCTGAGGTTAGGAGTTCCATTCGCCGCTGCACAATGGATGGATGTGGTGGGATTGGAGGTGTCATCGGCCTTCCATTCTGTCGGGACTTTCGACGCGTCGGCAGCATGGTGATTGTCAAAAGAGATGGGGGTGATAGTCGAGTTGTTGCATCCTCAACTTGAAAGTCCGTAAAGGATATGTCGGCTTGGAGCAATGGCACTTCCTCGATACTGTACACGCGGGAATCCTCGTTGTCAACAGATCCGCCTAAAGCCTCAAGACCAGACACTATAGTCTCCCAGTGATCCTGTGGTAATTGGTCTTTGGTCGCGTGATCCGGTTCAATGACCAGTTGAACCAGTATATCACGTTTGTCACCGAAGCGAAGGTCCCCCAGAGCGGCTTCGGCGTCTCGACCAGTGGCCCTTCTTGTACTTGACATTGCGCCACTAATCTTGAAGAACTTCGCTGGTGAACCTTCGGGTAACTTCAGTCTCAGCTTGACGTTCTGGTGCGAGATAGATTGCAGTGATCCCAGACATCCTGCTACACACTCTCTGAGCATCATCCAATCTTTGACGTAGAGATAGGATCCTTTTGTCCGGGATGATATCTCGATCATGCTATCCGGCTTGTGTGTTAGCCCAAGACCGAAGGAGTAGATGCCTACTTTTGCAGCTTCAGCTCTTGAAACAACAAAGTTGACACCCTCCGCTTCAGATGTTGATGAATCACTGATCAATAGAATGGACGAAATTGGATTGGCGCCTTTTCGCTGCATCAACAGGTCCATAGCGACATTCGCTCCATCGACAACGTCGGCACGGAGACTCTTTTGTCCCACAGGTTTGATCGACGAAAGCACGTTGTGCCATCCTTTCCAGTGTTTTGATGTCATTCCAACAAGTGGCACACCTCCTTGGCTCGATCCAAAGGTGACCAGACCCATACGGTCACGTTCTCCAAGGCTGTTGACGACAAACCGAAGGGTATCCTTAAGTAAACTAATCTTCAATCCTTGCATTGAGGAAGACACAGGGACGACGATCACAATGTCGAGAGGGGTATGCGGCGAGGAAGGCACACCTCGATCCATGGCGGATTGGTGAACAGAGTACTCCGTATGTGCTGTCGTCACACTCTTCGCATAGCCCACTGAAGAGGAATTTGATGTAGCACGCGGACCATGTCGACCATACTGGTTATACTCATCGTCGGCACCCGAATCACCACTCAGGTCCTCGTCTTGTAGCAGCCTCGGCTCAGCATCAGGTTGATGTACCTGTTTGTTCAAGTCGAGCAAGGCGTATTTCCATGCCTCCATTTCATTCTGATCTAGGAACTTCAGGTGAAATTCCGGAAGTTCCTTGACAGAAAGTGTGAGAGTCAGCATCATACGGTCGTTTCGTGCTTTCACATCCTGCAGATGCCTTCTAATGAGTATCGAGCCCTTCAAAGTGCATCTCTTCAACTCACGACCATCAGGTGTCGCAACCGTCGCTCCATTCTTCTTCTCCTTGACGCAGATCAGCATCTCGTCAAAAAGATAACATTCCAACTCTTGCCATAGTTTCTGATCCTTTCCAATGCGATGGCTGCCATGAAGTCTGAGTGAGCCAAATCGCGCAAAGTCGAGCCCGTGCCAATTGTCGACCTTTGCTTCCAGGTCGGTGGTCAATTGACTCAACTCTTGAGCTGACTGAAGAGATGTGGGTCTGCTGTCTCTGGTAGGGAACAAAAATGATTCTTCTCGCGCAACGTTATCTGCTCGCTGTTTTGTCCCCATCATTGGTATATTATGGTTCTCGATATAGTGACGATTCCTGACCTCAGGGACCTCCACAGTGACAAGACAAGTCAAGCTTTGCTGCTGATTGGAGCGCGTTACAGTCGGAAATTCGCTACGAACCAGAACGACCGGAGAGGGAATAGTAATACTGTGGGGTTTGATTGGTTCATCCGAGACCGTGGATTCCATGGCATGTACATCAAAAGCGTGTTGCCGGGATGATGCTTGATGCTCGGCGAGATCTCCTGGGACCTCACTTCCGCTATTATTCCTGGAGTGTTGGCCGGCCGGACCGTAGCGCTCAATACGCATACGCTGACTGTCTTGACTATCGCGTTTTGCATCTGGCGAATCTGTTCGATGTTGAGCGTCATACGGAGTGCTGACTTCATCTTTTATGAGCGGCTTGTCCCAGGGCATCGGAGTGGTGGTTGAAGTCCTGACAGAAGCCGCATCACTTTGCTGCGTAAATGACCGCACCATATTGCTTAATTTACCTGGAAAGTATTAGCATACAATAGTCGTGTCATGGGCGCATCTTGCTTACTGAGATCCAGCATGCTTCCTCCTCTTTCAGAATCCAATCCCAATGGTGCGTCACAAGTGGGACAGTATTGTGCATCGGTGTCTTTGATGTATTCATAGAAGCAGGCCTCGTGCGCGACATGACCACAGGAAAATTGCAATATTCTTTCGCCTCGAAGTGTGTGTTCAAGTAACTCTTCACATGCAGCACATTGGCCTCCGATAAATGTTCTCTCGCGCCTCGATCTTGCTCGGTCGCTGTTCATCAAGGTGGCCATCGTGGGGGGACGTTGAGGACTGGATGCTGGTAGGTCACTGAATGCCACAACTTTGGTCCTCAGATCGGTGCTCACGGCATTCGCGCGCGAATCGCTGCTAGTCCTTCGATGATGCCAGCTCAGAGTGCCTTTGGTTATGCTCGATTTCTTGTAAGAGGCGGGTATTGGCTCTTCTTGCGGTAGCAAGGAAATTCGTGGAATATCCCTCTCGGAACCACTTGCGCTGCTGCCTGTAGTCGATGTTCAGCACTAGTCTTTGCAGTAGAGGTCTGAAACAGGTAGGATAAAGAAGTGCTGAGGGAAGGAAATCAAATGTCTCACCCACCTTGGTTCAGCAAATGTGGTGGCTTCCCGGATTGTAGATCTTTGCGAGATCGGTTCAGAAGTGGCAGATGTAGATGTGACGGTTTGTTCTCAGGTTGAACGTGTTCATTCGGTTTCGCTCTTACGTGCTTGGACATGTGTGCGGGTGGAAACTCGGGACCGCAATGGATGCGTATCGTTGGTTTTTCTACAATTCGGAGCAATTTCGATCTGGGTAAGGGAGATGCTGGCACGGAGTAGGATCAACAGGACAGGGTACCAACACGTGGATCCAACCCATGCTCGTGTTGATGTCGAGTAGCAAGTCAGCGTGTAAGGGAGCCGAGAAGACTCGCGACGTGGTTTTGCGCTTGCGAAGCAGAGTTTGAACCTGGAAATTCAAGCCAAATTTGCTGTTCATGAACCAGCCAAAGGCGAATCAGCCTCCATAGATTTCTAGCGGCGACTTGGGACGTCGATCTTCTTGGTCCCGAGGTGGCAGTGGATCCGGAGGATCATAGTAGGCGGCGAAATGCCACGAGAATAGCTGATTCGACATATCAGCGCGGAGAGCTGAAGAATGCTCGCACGATGTGGTACGGGTACGGGTAAGAGTGAACGGTGAATCCTATCGCTCGTGCAGATGACCAGCGTGTGCTTTGCCCTACTCCGTAAGGGTCATAAGCCGCCGCTGGGGAGCCCGGCACTTGAGGACGTGTTTCCAGAAGTGGTATGGTATGGAAGCTTGTCAAAGACCACCCCCGTCAACTCTTCAGGCACAACCGCATCATTTTCGGTTCAGGAGAATGCTCTTGCTGTCATGTCAGCCACACTGTACTTCATTTGGACTCACTCAAGAGCCTGTAATCAACCCTCCTGAAACAGGTCAATGGAGATGGATGATGACAATACGTTCCCTATCCCAGCTCAAACATTTTGACACCACCGTCAGATTCATGAAGATCGTCTCGGAGTATACTTTGACTAGCCGCACGTGCCAACACAGTAGCTGCGGGAGAGACGACAGGATGATCCATGCGGACCATACATCCTAGTGCGCCTCGGAGGCTGCAGGTCCAGATGGTCGTCAAACCGCAAACAATCGAGCCACTTGGCGGGTCCTCCTGTGTCTTGCGCGTGGTACCTCATACAAATGGACGGCTATTGTCGTCCATCTCCTCTTCTTCACAACAGAAGGTCCGAAATAGCAGTGATTCAGCATGATGTCCAAATCTCGATACGAGAAGTAGTAGCTAGTCACCACAAATCCCAGATGCAGCGCGAGAAACCTTGAAATGTCAGCCACAAGCAAACATTATACTTATCCTTGTGAGGTGCAAGTAGCATTCGAGCAATGAGAACTCTCTTCATCTCGTTAAAAGTTAGAGTTCTCTGACTGTGCATCCTTCCACCTACTTACGGTACGCTTACCTTCTTGGATCAAAAAAAACACTTGCATAATTCTGATAATGCATTGCCTGTTTCCAGCTTGGTATGTATTTGTGAATTGAGCTGAGCGGGACATGGTTCAATTCAAAACATTGATATAGTAGCAATCATGCTTCGCTAAGATGTGGGAAATGAAGCAAGAGATTTAGTCCCTTACCTTCGGATGGACGCTACGCTTGGTCGTGAGTCTAATGGGTGTCTGGATGGTACAGTACTCCGTACATGGCTCCTCAGTGCCCGCCCCACCGTCGAGCCATGCTTCAGGAGAAACATTTCCCACAATTTCGGTTGTCGTAGACTTTTCAGACAAAAGGCTCGAAGGTACAAAGGAAGTGGCTGTGTAGGTATGCTTAACGTCTCTCAGGAATAGTCTCTCATAGTCAGTCGATACGCACGGATGTTCCACTTCGCATTCCTTCGTGTACCCTCGCCAACCACGTGTCTCGGAGTCATTGGCGAATTCGAGAGTAGCACACTGCCTCCAAGACGTAGTGGCCAGAAGACTCGGCTGTCGAGCGAGCAACTGATGAGAAGGGAATAGTAAACAATGACATTGTTACCACTTTGCATAATTCCATACCAACCAGGAAAAGAGAGGATCACGACATCGTAGAATAATCTCGGTAGTCTGTTATGGTCGACGACGGTGTTTGACGTACTTTGCACCAATCGTCCACAGCACGATAAAACTGTCAAGTCAAACGGGCGCTGATACGGACAACCGAGGACCCTGTCCCTGGGGCGATGCCAGAGAGACGAGGTCGTAACAATCTTTCCACAACTTCATGTTCCAAGCTAGCATCGCGTGGCCAGAATGTTGATCATCTCGGTAAGTTGAGTTGGGTTACAATTTCGCAATAGCTTCAGGCGCTGATACCAACTTGTTCTTGCTTTTTCTGAGACTTGGTGACCAGCGATGTCCCGAACTCGGGTCTAGGTAAAATCGTAGCGACATCTGGGATCTCACATCACGAACCGGGGTGTTGGGCCGACTGCAAGGAGAGGCGGGTGGACCACTTCCGCTTGAAACCCCTGTGCTATGTGAGCCTCGGCGGTGGTCAACACACCTCGATGCCGGCCAGCAACAGGATGCTCTCGTCTTCCACGACAGGGATATGGTTCTTCGCAACAGAATCATCACACATCCTTGCTGCATAGACTAACCACTTATCCGGTAGTAAGTAAACTACTCTGATGTCACAACTAACCTCGTAGCTTCCCGACGGTCAGCAGATGGAGTATCGGAGGTTATGAACATCCAAGGAACCGCTGGGATTGGTGAAAATTCAACGCTTCGTCAAGAAGGAACCCTGCACAAACTTGCAGGAGCATCGAGGCACATGCATGAACTCTGGAGGACGTTGACGTTGGCTGATGGATTCATTTCTTGCACTTGGCAGAATAAAGTAAGTATGAGTAGAAAGTCGCAGCTGGATACTACTAGTAGGTTACGACTGCTTCTTATGCTCTGGTCTCGTTACCAGGATTCTACCCTGCCACTATCACAAGATCTCGTGGCGGTGACTGATCCTTTAAGAGGTATCTGTAGCAGCAACAGGATGCACACCAGGAGCAATTACTCAGGTTAATATTCTCGATAGATCAGGGCGGGTCCACGAACTCGCAGGTAAGGAGAATCTCTTCACCCAGACTTCGCAACCAAGAGGATTTGGTCACGAAGAACGAGCACGCCAGGAAGCTTTCTCAAATTCACGTGGTGATACGCGAGGCTTTTACGCCATGTGTTTCAAAAAAGCTAGAATCATCGCTACAACATAGTGGATTTTCGCTTAACAGAAACTTTTACCTTGCTGCATATCTGTCAGGCCACCACAACGATCCTAGATTCATAGCACAGCACATTACAGCACCATGACTGCCATGACATCTTCAACTCCCTGTCAATGTGTCCATCAATCGGTACTCCCCGTCTCCTAATTCCTCTATGTAGTTGCGTAGAGTAGAAACAACATGCCTTCGACATTCCCTCAGTCATCGTCATAAACAGCTGGTAGGCATTCTAACCCCCGTACTTTTCTCAAGCGCTCAATTGGAGGCTTCTATATCAGTCCAGTATAGTATCGTGGCTTTCCGACACAAAGGTGTCCAACACACCTCTCTTGCCATGCAATATCAGCTGTCTCGCTTGGATGTTGCGGGAGACATCGCAGTTTTGACATAATTGTTGAGGGAATGGAACAACCTGAGCTAACACATCCCAGTCCGGAACTCGAATCCGTGAAAATATGCGAGGACCAGCATCGCTGCCGGATCAGCAGCAAGAGCAATAACCGAAGACCTGGCCTGTATTGCTTCCAGTAAGCTTGAAGTTTGCCGATGCGCTTGATGAATGCTGGCAAAAGGCCCAGACAGGAAACTGCAGCTCTCGTTATCACCGATAAGGCTGCTGTTCCTCCCGATCAAATGGGACGAACAAGACCGTCATGAAGAAAAGGGGGAGGCCCCCACAAAGCGAAGTGTGCATTTTCTGGAGTATATTCCTTTCACGTGTTGTTGTTAAGTAAACCTTCGGCCTCTTCGTCGGGTTCAAGCTCTCCTGAACCTTGCTCTCTAAGCAACCCAGTGCCAGCGATGAAACCAGCCGACTTTTTCTGGGCTTCACTAGCATTCAGAACCCACCAAATGTCCTTCTTGGTCAATAAACCTTTGAGACTACCTCTCTCAACGAGTAGGAGATAGCGCAGACCCAATTTCTGAAACATTGACACAGCGAGTTGCAGTGTGGAGTTTGCCTGTACTGTGATTGGTGTTTGGTCCATCCACGGCCTCAGATCAATGCTTCTTCCCGGGTCCTGGTCAGAGTGAACGAAGTAACACATCATAGTAGCACTACTGGCATTATTCGCGGTCTTTCGAGTGCGGTCGAGGGCGTAAGCAAGCTCAGTCCGAGAAATATACCCTAGAAGTATGTTTGCGGCTTTGTTTCCCATCGCGCCTGATGTTTGATCCATGCCGGCCGTCTTGTGCATTCGGATCACAGGATAACCTCGAAAAGTTGTTGTTCGAAGCAAGTTTCTCAAGTCCTCAACAGAGTAGGATCTGCCCGCATTGATACATGTCATTTCTTCCACTTTTGTCATGATGCTCGCGGCAGGCACTTGAGGCACTACCACATCATCTCGGTTATCGACGTAAGGATATTCATTTAGTTGGATCCACGAATCATAAATCCCACGCAAGCCAAAGGTGTCCCCGACCCATTTGGCAAGCATGACAGCGATCATGATCGGAAGTACGTAGGTGAGGGCGCCCGTAAGTTCGAACATAATTACCACAATAGAAGCTGTCATTCGAGTGGTACCAGCAAGAGCGGAAGCGGCACCAACAATTGCGTATGTCCCTGGTGTGATGCAGGGAATGTCAGGCTCACATGCGGAGAACAGAACCGAGCCAGAGTTGTGTTTGTGAATGAGCTCCACAATAACTCCTAACGCTCGCCCGTACAACGCGCCGATAGCGAGCGAGGGAAGTATTATACCTGCAGGTATGGGCAGCCCGAAAGTGACGGCTGCGAGCAAGGTACCTAAGCCAGCAGCGGTAAGGAGCAGTGACACCATTGACAACGATCCTGCTGTTGTTGCTTTACACAGCCCAAAGATATCGTTGTTACCGATAGTGGCGCACTCTGCGAAAAGATAGTATACCAGTTCAGATAGTTGTGCCCTCATGAAAAGGTTTGGAAAATTGATGAGTGCTGCAATGATGGCAGCGATAGAAACCTCGAGGATAGGTCTGTTGCGAAGAGGATAAATTTCCGACCGGCGAAATCTAGCAATAGTCATGTTGAGCTTGATGAAGAGTCCGCCAAAGAGGCCGCCAGTGATACCGAGCACAATGAAAGGCAGCAGTTCGAACCCGTGCCAACCTGTCGTATATCGTACTTGGAAGAGCACAATCTTGCCCGTATGGAATGGATTTAGCGCTTGTAATGTGACAGCAGCAATCATGGCACATACGAATGATTGCCACATGGTCTTGTCAGGGAAATAGTAGGACAGCTGTTCAAGTGAAAAAAGTACACCACCAATAGGGGCACCAAAGGCCACGGAGATACCAGATGCTGCTGCAGCAGACAGAACCTCACGCTTCCGAGCTTCGTTGTCTCTCAAGCTGTCGAATGGTTTCATTGCAAGATTTGCGCAGCAGCACGCGAGGTGCACAAGCGGGCCTTCTTTTCCAAGCCATAGACCAGAAGCGACAGACAAACAGATACCCAACGATTTGGTGACAAGAGTCCAGGGTCCCAAGAACTCCTTGATCACGTAGCCCCCTAGCATCGTTTTGATCTCTGGAATACCGCTCTGTTTAGCGTATCTCGAATAGCTTTGAACGAGCAATGCCGAGCATGCGGCAAAGAGTGTGGCATAGAGGACGAAGAAGATGAACTCGACGACGTATGCCCCACCAAGATTATCGATGTGTAACGCTTTTCGCCATGGAGTCCAGTCTTGACATTGGGAGAACTCGTCGTGACCCCAACAACAAAATTGTTTACTCAGGTAGAATTGTGTTCCGAACTTGGTATCCTTGCAATAGCCGGTTTTGATATCAGCGAGCCAGTCTGATGCGATGTTGATGAAAGCAGCGACCACACCAACCATCAGCCCTGTGATAACAAGTACGATCCAGACGTGGCTGGCATGAAGTAGCTGCCTGGCTACGCCGGACCATCCAGAGCTCGTCGCAAGTAGATGGCGTACGCGTTGACGTTCCTTGGTGTACTCGTAGATCCAGTCGATGGCGCTCAGGTTCTCATAGCCAACTCTTCGACCTTGATTTTCAACATTCCAGTCCACCAAATCGTCTTTCTCACCAACCTCGAAGACGCCAGCATCATGAGGACCACCCTGCTGAAAAATAGGGGATGTGGAATCGCTGCTTTGAGAGGAGACCTGTTGCGAAGATGGCAAAGCTTTGACAGAGTCTGAGATTCCGTACGACTTGGCTATAGGTCTAATAGAACGATCAGCAGTCTTACCAGTGTTGAAGAGTAGCATAGACGAATTACCTTGCGGCTATATCGCCGTGTTCTTCATCGAGGATATCGAGGTCCGAGTCGGAGTCCTCGAATTGGGCGGTCTTCACATTTCGTGTAGTGTTTTCGGTCGAAGCCGACATGCCTTCAGACAAAAGGTCATCGACGTCTACACAGACGCGAATCAGAAACCATATACATGCCCTGCGACTTCATATTGAGGACCCGTGGGAGTTGGGGGATCTGCCGCTATCGCCAACTCCGCAAATTTCAGCCTCGTCACTCACGAAATTATTTCTGCCACTACCCACTTGCTTGAGTGTAGACCACCCTCCTCAAAGACTGTTCTCAAGCACTCTTCCAACACACCAAATATGTCTCTTTCGATACCGCAAGCCTCACAGGCTGGCCTGTTCAAGCAGGGTTACAACAGTTATGATGCGGAAGACGGTGCTGTTATTCGAAATATCGATGCCTGCAGGACAATTGCGCAAACCGTACAGACCTCACTGGGACCATATGGCAGAAACAAAATCGTCATCAACCATTTGGCTAAGATGATACTGACATCTGACGCTGCAACTATCCTCAGAGAACTTGATGTGGTACACCCTGCCGCCAAATTGCTGGTAATGGCCAGTCAACAGCAGGAGGCAGAAATGGGCGATGCTACAAACATGGTCATTGTGTTGGCAGGAGAACTACTCAAGAAGGCAGAAGAATTGATAAGACTGGGTCTCAAGACAAGCGACATTGTTTCAGGGTATGAGATGGCTCTCAACTTCGCTTTGCGCGCTTTGGAAGGTAAGAAGATGTCCCTGTGGTTGGAATAGTAGTATTGACCCTGTCAGATCTCGAAGTCGACCGTGTCGCCGACCTCCATTCAACCGAAGAACTTGGAAAGGCCCTTCGAACCGTCATCGCCGCCAAACAGTCCGGCTCCGAAGAGATCCTGGCTCCTCTTGTGGCAGAGGCCGTTCAAGCTGTGCTACCCAAGAATCCAGCCAATTTCAACATCGACAACATTAGGGTCGTCAAGATTATGGGTGGGGATCTCTCACAGTCAAGAGTGGTCAGAGGCATGGTATTTGGTCGAGAACCTGAGGGCACCGTAAAAAAGGCAAAGAGAGCCAAAGTTGGCGTTTTCTCATGTCCGATCGACACATCACAAACTGAGACCAAGGGTACGGTGCTATTGAAGAACGCAAAAGAAATGTTGGACTTCAGCACAGGTGAAGAGAGCCAACTCGAGGCTGCTATCAAAGAGCTATACGATTCAGGCATGCGAGTGGTGGTAGCTGGCTCGACAATTGGTGAACTGGCTATGCACTATCTCAACCGCATGAACATATTGGTAATCAAGATTTTGTCCAAATTCGAATTGCGACGTTTATGCCGAGTCTGCGGTGCTACTCCCTTGGCTCGACTGGGAGCCCCTATGCCGGATGAAATGGGCAGCATCGATGTGGTGGAAACGTTGGAAATAGGTGGTGATCGAGTGACTGTCTTTAGACAGGAATCAGATACAGCCGTGACTCGAACTTCGACCATTGTGCTTCGAGGAGCAACACAAAATCATCTGGATGATATCGAGCGGGCCATCGACGATGGTGTGAACGTTATCAAAGCAGTAACAAGAGATCCGAGATTGGTACCGGGTGCGGGTGCTACGGAGATGCAGCTTGTGGAGAGGATCAATGCATTCGCCGACAAGACGCCTGGTCTGCCACAGTATGCCATTCGAAAGTACGCCGAAGCATTTGAGGTTATTCCAAGAACTCTGGCAGAGAGTGCTGGTCTCGATGCCACCGAAATCCTTGCTCGTCTGTACACGGCACATCAACAGAGAGCGAATGTGAAGTCCCGACGTCAGAACGAAGAAGACTCTGCATCAGACTATGGAGATGCTGAATCAGATGAAGAAACTACAGGAACGTCGGAATCAGAAGAGCCTTATTGGACAACAGGAGTTGATTTGGAGACTCGTGATGGTGTGCTGGATGCACTCGACGAGCAAATCTTAGATCTAATGGTTAGCAAAGGCTGGGCTATAAAGCTGGCTACTGATGCGGCACGCACTGTTCTCAGTGTCGATCAGATCATCGTCGCCAGACAAGCTGGAGGGCCTAAACCACCTGGACCGAACCCGAACTGGGATGAGGACTAGATCAGACGGAGGTATTCAACTATAGGCAGGGAATTATGAGCAACGCGAACCATTTTGTAGAATGATACCCATGATAGATGGCAATTCAAAAGTGAGGTCCTCTAAGATGTGAGGCGTTCGAACAAGCGACACATTTTAGCCTGACATGCTGACCTCTGAAAGTAACCGACTTGACTTCAACTAGTAGATGTGGTGCAAAAGATCGCAAGGCCATTTAGAACGTCTGCACACTGCAAATGATAGCAATTGAATAAGACGTGCGCCCGTGTCCTTTTTGCGAAAACCACGCGTCGGGACGCGGTTGGTACAATTCGTACGAAACACAAATGTGAACCTTCACTGCTTCTTCTTTACCCGCACTTCACACGTACACTTTGACGATTTTCATTCGACATCGCATCGTTCGTGGAGTTTCACCGAAACATCTAGTTCCCACGACTGAAGAGTGACGATCTATTAATCATATACTGAAGCAATATACTCGGCCTAATAACAGTGTTGCCAAATCACTCTTGAGACAAACGACCAGCGGCCTCCACCTATTTCTCTTTGATCGCGACAACCCCAATCTTACCTTCCAACCTCTACATCTCGAGTCGAAATAAGCAGGTAGTCGTTTCAAATTGTCACAGCCGAAGCCATCAGAAAGGACGTTAAGATGGACGGCGCAAAGTCTTCGCCCTTCCCACCACCTTCAGATGTACCACTCCATCGCAACCCTCCTTTAGCACCCTCACAAGAACTCGCATATCGCAATAAATGCATCTCGCTGAAGAAGAGATTGTCGGAGATTGAACATCACAATGATCTGACGAAGAAGAAGATTGGCGCTGAGCGAGAGAGGATTCGAAAGATGCGCTTATTGAGAGCTATTCTTCTCAACCAACTCAAAGAGATCATGGAGACTCCAGGAAGGAAATTCTCCCCTGAAGAACTCGAGAAACTTGGCATCGTCAACGGCATGGCTGAAGATGATGAGCACATGAACAACAGCAGAAGTCGTCCAGACGGCGAGGTTCTTCTCGACGACAGTTCCGATGACAGTGAAGAGGAAAACCCCGAGGTGAGCCACAACTCAAAAGCATTACGTTGAACCCTCCACACCCAACCACCCAGCACTCAGAGGAACCTGCAGTCCCATGCTGACAGTGTCGATAGCCAAGTGACCGACCAACACGAACTCGCCGGCAGAACAACAACTATCGTGGTGAGACCATCATGAATACGAATACCCCAGCCGTCAACCCGACCCTGTATCAGCAAACCAGCCTGCCCGCCATCGCTCCGGCAAGCTCTTACTCTCCGGCGGCTGCTCGCGAGCCCCTTCTCACCAGTTCCTTCCAGACTCCCGCCGCAAATATTGCCACTGCTATTCCAATCGGTTCTCCTCAATATAGCCACCAATCTCAGCCTCAACAGTTTATCCAAGATTCTCGTTTCGCACATTCATCACCCCTACACGCTGCCGGCTCTCAACCTTTACATCCTTCTCAAACTCGCGTACCATCACTTTCTCAAGCTCAACCACTCTCCGAAGCAAATGGATTCTCCCGTGTGAACGCTGTGCAGGTGCCTCAACCAGTCCGACCGAAACCCCCATATGATCAATTTTGTGATCACATGAGACCACAGCTTGAGGCAGACCATTATCCCCGCGAGCAGATTCAAGCCAGGATCGACGATGAATGGCGCAGACTTAGTACGGAGAATCGTGAGCTCTGGGACCAACGATACCAAGACCAAATGGTGGAATATGAGGCTGAGATGGACAATTGGAAGAGATCGCAAAGGCGAGTCACCGGTGAATCGACAGCACTTGTCACACCAGTCGGAAGGTCGACCTCTGGTTTTCCAGCTATCAATCGCGCCGGTCCGCAGGGCTAGAGTCCATCGCGGCCTATCCCACTGAATCGAATAGCCTTGTTACAGGCCATGATAGAAGCTGGATACACTGGATGTTCAAGGCATCCGTATGTCCCTACTTCAGTGTGCCGACCTTCCACCTTCTACGGGCTATATCCGCCTGAAGTTGTAATAGGATCGATCCAGCGACACGAGCTTAGCTTTGATGATTGATTCTTGATTTTTTGTCCGACTCACCGAAGGTTCCGGGATAAAGCTTCGCGCTACAGGGTCTTTTCCCGAGGCAGGGTCTGGAGGGAGACAGATCATTGCAAGCGCCTTTGCGAAGTTTAGTGAGCACAACATCTTCTGATTATACTGGACTACGGAAGGAGCAGAGCGCCATTAATATTTAGTCGTCCATCTGCTTGGGGCTATGGGTTGAATGATGGTGCCAACACAACCTGGGCAACACCAGAAATACGAGACACAGAAACGTCGAACACCGACACTGGTGCACCACTGCATGAGTGTCACATTACAATCACATGTTATTCCCCGGATCTCATGCTTACCAATATCGCCCAACAAGAAGGTGGAGCAAGAAGCCATCTTCATAGGAACGGAAGTTGCAGCACAATGAGTACAAGACATGGTAGCGAGGAAACGATATGCGAATGGACCCACGGGAACGGCGCAAATCGACTGCTTGCAATGGAATGTTCTGGGGCTCATGGTGCCATGAGACTCTGATCTTTTTACCGTTCCATACGTGCATATCTGCACGTTCAGCGAGCTTTACTCCTGGTCAGAGAGCACAACGGGGGATGCGTTCTTAATGTGTACAGTGTACACGTACTACTTTGCTTCGTATTGTGTATTCTTTAGCTAGATGAATTCATGACTTGAAGTTCTATGTTATGATTGTGAGTTGCTGAACTGTGATGCGTTGATTTTATTCAATCGAGTAGATTTCAACTGGTGGACATCGAAGCAGTAGAAGATGTTTTCGCCAATTTTGTTCAACTGGAGTTGAACAATGCCGAGTGAACACACCTCCCACTGCTAAATTCGACGTGACAGCTTACTACACAGCTATTTCGAAGTGCCTAGGTAGTCAAATGATATGAATGCCGACGCCCTCAGAAGATCACGATCGTTTGTATTCAACGAAACCAAAACCGATTTACTTGTGATCGATTCTGGGACGAAGGTTATTCAACACAAGAGCAAAACCAGTAGGCAAGAAACAGGTTCTGTACAGAGTTGTACTATGTAATACATTGGCTGAATAGATGATGGCGGTGATCCTGTTGGTAGGTATGACTTTTATTTACACTTTCCCGCTCATCTCTTCCTTGTCTGCCATCGGCTCCCTGATCTGTCAAAAAGCGAGAGGGAGTCGGTATTTGGGGTTCAGCGAGAGGTGACTTGCGCTTTGATCAGAAGAGGTGCAGCCACCAGGCTGTGTCGAGATCTTTACCCTCAGGATGTGGAGGGTATGTTGACAAACCTGATCAGATCACTTCCGTCCTCGGAACGTGCGCACCATCCGAAAATGCGCTCTCACTGTGTAAACCAGTCCAATCTCACCCACTCAAACCACATCCATCCACACACTCACAATTATCCCATTCCATTCCCTCCCCATCTACTCCATTTCCACAACACCACCCAACGCCTTAATAGTCTCAACAATCTTGCTCCCCTCCTCCTTCGTCACCCCCTCCTTCATAACCTTCGGCACACTCTCCACAAACTTCTTGGAATCGATCAACGACAACCCGAGCATGGCCTTGACCTCCTTGATGATCTTCGACTTGGCGGCTGCGTCGAAGGACTTGAGTTTTAGTGTGAAGAGGGATTTCTCTTGGGCGACGGGGGCTGGTTCTTCTTCTTCGACGGGGGCTGCGGCGGCGGCGGGACCTGATGAGGCGGCGGGGGCTGCGAAGGACATTTCGGGGATGTTGAGACGGGACTAGATGTGATGTTAGCAAAAGAGTTTGAACGGATTTGTGATGGGTGTTGGGATTGAACAGCCCACCCAGCAAGAGCAAAGTATCGAGGTTCTTCTCTTGCTGACGAAAGGACCGATTGATGCATCTGAAGGGGCATGTATCCGAATAGTAATCATACCTTCAAACTCGCGACCAAATCAGCAGTCTCAAGTAACGTCAACTGAGATATCTGATCAACAATCGTAGCAATCTTAGGATTCGTCGACGCAGCAGCAGCATCTGTGCTCTGCCATCTCCGCTGTACAGCCTGTCGTCTTCTGTCCGATGACTGTGATGCTATGCGAAGACACTGCGAGGAAAGGGAGCGTGTTTGTTGACGGGCTGCGAGCTGACACGTTCTCGTTACGCTTCGTACTGGAGCTGAGGAGGCCATTGTGAGAGTTGGGTTTGGGTGGTGATGATGAGGGAGGTTGTCGAGTGTTGCAGGATCGTGTTGGTGATGAGCTCGTTGGTATGGTGCTTTGTCGCTGCACTTTCTTGAGAGACACGACCGTGACTTTTGTGTAGATGGTCGACTCCGATTGGTGGATTGATCCACCTCCTTGCGAGGCTGAATTCGATATCGCAGCCTCGCAACGACTTGGTTCAACCTCCTCTGTAGTCTACGAGCAAAAGCTCGAGTTGCGCGAGCTATACATATTACATGTTATTCAAATTTTCTGTGAGAGAACTATTTAATTGTTTCGGAGATCTCTCAAGTGCCCCAAAAATCTTTCATCAAAACGACCTTGGTCCCTTGCATTGCGACCACTGATACGGTCAACATGACTATGCCAAGTCCGGATTAGAGACTGTTCACCAGGCGCCTTACACGTCGTTCAGTGTCCCGGATCGGTCATACGTCTAGAACGCGCGCGATCGATAGACCAATGACATATCGACCGACTACAGATGATAGGAAGGCGATGAAAGAAGCCAAATAGACCTGAAGTAACGCAATCTACCGCGGAAAAAGTACTTACCTAGCGGAAGCGTTCATAATATATTATATTCATTAGATAATAGTATGGGCACTAGAAAAGTGACGCATGGCAGAGTTGATGCATTAGTCCAGGTCTTGGACTACGATCCAGGTAGCTCGTGTATAGTGGCAACTCTTGTACTCGTCGTCGGCTGCGAATGTTGATGGGGACTTTTCCCACTGTGTGAGTCGGCTCGACCGGAAGCAGAACTTGAAGTGTATGACTTTACTTCATTGTACATTCTTGCAAATATTGACGCCCCTTCAAGTTCAGATACTCCAGGTTTCGAAGCTAATGAGCCATGATGTGTGGACCCAGGTAGTTCACTGCGCTGCTCGCCAGCCGGTAGTTCGGATTTGTAGCCTGACCAAGCAGGAGAACGCACACTTTCTGTTCTAGAGGGCTCATTTCCGGCGGATAAGTGCTGAGCCCGAAGTTGATACTTATTCTTAAGACGACGACGGTATAGTAGGAAGAGGATAGCACATGCTAGAAGAACGCCGAGCCCGACACCAACACCAATGCCTGCTTCAGCGACTGTTGAGAGGCCCTGAAAGGCTGGGGTATCGCTTGAGGTAGGCGAGGCTGAATCGGTTGCCTGGGCGTTCGAAACATTTCCGGGTGAGGAAGTAGTGGTTGCTTTCGAAGTCGAGCTTTTCCGCGAGCTTGTTGAAGTAGCCATAGAGGTCGATACTATGGAACTTGCTGAACTGGCTAAAGATGTTGAACTCGGCGAATTCGTTGAGCGTACTGATGCTGATACTGATTGAGACGTTGGCTTCATGTCGCTTGCAGGAGTGTGTCCAGGCCCAAAGCCAATAGTCTTCCCCAACGCATCTGGCAAAACACCGATATTCGTCAAGTTGGGATTATCTGTAAAAACAGCAGTGTGCGCGGAAGCGGTACAGACACAATTGCCGGCATGTGTAGTAACAACGGGCTGATCAGGCTCATCACAAGACGCCCATTCTTCCTCATTCACTGAGGTATCAGTGGAGACATAGCAGCGGACAAGGCTGGCCCATTGGAGGTCAGTGTATAATCCTTTGTTCCCGCACGCTTTGTCGGAATAGGTAGGATCGGTACATCCAGCGATGTAGGCGTTGCTATCTAAAGAGCGGTTAGCGGTGCGCAGATAGATTGGAGAGTAGGAGTACATTTGGCATTGTAACATGCATTGCTTGATAAACAATTGTCACCTTTCATGCAGCAGGAATAAACTCCGAAGGCTGAGTTGCCGCATGGAATATAAGCACTGTCGGCTTGTTTTCCCGCCTCATAGTAGCATGTTCCTTCCGACACGAGTGGGCTCTGGTCGGCAGCTAGTGTGGTACGTGTGAATATGAACAACAGTAAGGGGAGATACTCATGAACTCCGGATTCGTGTTGCGAGACCATAGTGACTGCTGGTGTGATGGTCAAGGCATGGGCGTAGGATTTGGAAAGAACAAAGTGCTGTGTAGCAGAAATGTGAAGACTGCGACAGTCTCAAAGAGACTGGGGGTGGTTGATGCCATCTACGCCATGGGCCGGAAGGATGGAGGTGTGGCTTGCATTAAGTCAATGCTATTGCGCCGTATCGGTCGTGCTGGTACTTGATCGCAATTGACGCTTGCCATATCAAGAGCATAAGGAGTAGGCATACTGATAAGGGGTTTGGCTGTTCTGAGCAAGTATTAGATCTGTATTACGATGTGATACACGATGATTAAGATCGAGCTTGTACTCCGTAGCTAGGTTTGCAAGAGTTGAACAGGGCTGGGAAACATCACGGCTGAGATTTCAGCCTGATACAATCTGGGCGTATCTCGTGGTGGTGGCAGATGCCAAGGCAAGCCCCTGGGTATGAGCTGCAGGATACGTGCCTATAGTCCGTATTAGGATAAGCGTTGCATTTAGACAACCACAACAAAACAGCCTATCGGGTCTGAATATCATCACTGGAGTAGACTGGGCAGACTCTGAACATCGACGAGATGAGCTATTCGGCTTGACTGTACCTCACTTCGCGCTGATGAGCACGAGTGTCCTTGTCGTGTGTCTGTTGCATCTCTCTCCGCGCTCCTAACCTCGAACAAGACTTCACACAATCACAGCTTGCTTGTTTAGGCCTGAGAAGGATAAAGTAACTCAGCTGAGATGACTCTAAGATCATACATATGTTGTGGCGGCTGACCCATGGCTTGCACTGTCGTAATGACAATGGTGTGAATACCAATTCTTGATCCAATGCAATCACAGCAGCAGAAATGTCACAAAGACTGCATCATGCAACAATCCCGGAGTCAACGGCTCAGTGAGCCTCCAGGTCCGAGACTGGCCTTCTTTGTTTGTCGCAACCGGGACAGGTACGGAAGTGACGATCCTTTTACCTGTCTGCCGCTGTCTTGTTCACACCTTCCAGAAAGTGCAAACATGTAGCCGACTGCCGACTGCCGCCTGAGGATGCTATAGGATGGCTCTTTCCTGAGATTTCCCATCCCATAACCGCGTCTTGTCTCTGTCATTCTTCTTCTCTTCCTTTCAGACATCATCCACTCTGTGTTATCAACAACATAAGTACAGTTTCGACATCAAAAACAGTTCTCATTCTGCAAGACATATTAGCACATCCCTTTATCAGTCAATCTTACCATCCTCCACGCCTGCAACACTGTGTCACTGAATAACCAGCATCCAAATAGGCCATACAGTCTACAAGATGCCAGCTCGCAAGTAAGACTTGCTTGTCACCTTGGCCTCTTTCAATGGAACTGATACTATTGATTCTAGCTCTCCTTCTTCCAATGCTCGTCAGGGACATGCTCACAATGCATATGTGCCTCCTCATCGTCGCCCAGTCGCCAACAACCTCCATCACGTTCAACCGGAACGGAGCCACTCTTTCTAGCAGATGTGGTGGCGTACAGTGGTCATCTTCATGCTCATGGCCCCACCGGTATACCTAATCCTTGACAACATTGATTCAAGATGGGCTCGCCGAATTCCATTGACGGTGCAGACTGCGATATGGACCCGCGCTTGGTTTTTCGCGGAGGACCATCTGGGACTACCTCGAAATGAGCTTGTGGCTGCTGTAATTACCTTTTTCTTCTTTGCAGAAATGCTATTCGGCCCAATGTTCCCGGAGCATTACCTACTCCTGAGACACCTATGGCAATGACTGTCTTGACAGACCTTATTCAGAGCTTCGTTGTTTGACTGGCGGGTGTCTTCTGGAACTCTTCTGGCACGCTCCTATCGTTCAGATCATGGCACGGGGAGTAAGGTTGGGTGTTGACCTGGAAAGATTGGTATATGTGACTGGGGGTTTCTGATCTGTTGATCTTGTTTTGGATCGTTTCGCTCGTTTAGTTGTCTTCACCAATACATCCAACGAGCTGTCCTTATCATATGTCAGGTGCTAAATCGCCGCGGCGACCAGCTGAGTTGATCAAAACAAGTAGCAACGTTTGTTGCCATCATCTTCTGACTCTTGGTCTGCGTCTCTCTCCACCGTTCTCTCTTACAAATTTTCAGATTGTTATTGTCAACATCATCAAATCACCAGTTGTCACCGTCTAACTATCTATCTAGATCGTTCCTGTGAGCATCGTCTTGAAACATTTCCCCGATTGCCTCCTTCAACAATCTACCTGCGACAGACAATCTTCTGATCACTGTCGCCGACCTCTCGACCAGTTGTCTTCAGCGATCCGATCTTCGGAAGTCTTCTCATAGTCGTCTTCCTTCCCTTCACGGCGATACCGTCTTCACAATCACTCTCCCGATTACTGCTGCCGATCTCGTAACAGACTATCTCTATCCTTTTGTCTGTCTTACACGATTTTCCAGTCATTGTCTTGAGTGTTCCCTACGGCTCTCTTCGTTCATATATCGCAGCAAGGCCTTTGATAGCTGTCTTCGAACTCGTCCCGACAATACCTGTTCAATTATCTTCGTCTTCACAGGCATTCTCCTGATCACTGCTATTAAGCTACTGAAAGACTATACTCATTCTTCTATCGATTCCACACAGTCTTCCGGGCATTATCTTGAGTGTCATTCATCACCAACAGCCTGTCAATCTCTATTGTCAAACTCATTGCCAATCGTCACCATCTATATATCTATTCCGGATGGTCTATTGACTGTTGTCTTCAAATCATCCCGACAGTACCTGTTCAACCATCCTCAATAGCATTCTTCTGACTACTCTTGTCGATATCTTTGACAGATTGTTTTTATACATCTGTTCATCTCACAGACTCCCGGACACTGACTTGGGTCTTCTCTCCGATCGTCTCTATAACAGCATTGTCGCAAATAGCCTTTCAACCTTGTCGTCAACCATATGCGCATTTGTCTTTATACGTCTACCTCAGAAGCCTGCTTGCCGGCCGGTCGTGTCCAATCTCTCCTGCTATTCTCTGTCCAACCGTTGTCACAAATATTCTTTTAATCCTTATTGTCAATCTCTTTACCGGAATATCAAAGACATGGCTCTCGTCAACTATACAAACCTGTCCGCAGAGTTACAAGCAATGGTCTTCGGCCATGTATTCAACAATTACACTCAGAAACCCTGCAGCAACAACCTCTGCTGTTTGATCAACCACTCTATTCAACCCAGACCAAACGGCACAACCGCATCCATACTTTCCACAAACCGACAAATGCACAGCGGAATCATATCATATCAATTCTTCAAATTCGACATCTTCTTCATCCACGGCCGAGTAACAGTCTGTCTAGGGTACGACACCCGCCGAAATCTCCACCTCCGAAACCTCCCAATCCTCCCATCAATGAGAGCAACATTCTGGCCACGCGATGCTAGCTTGGAACATGAAGTTGTGGAAAGATTGTTACGACCTCGTCTCTCTGGCA
>JABUBK010000012.1_pt1 | contig 27671 bp, 38 predicted proteins | sample 7332671 | NCBI WGS metagenome assembly JABUBK01 (sample SAMN07256342, study PRJNA390944) | subsurface metagenome | isolation source: Methane hydrate marine sediment | place: Pacific Ocean: Eastern North Pacific, ODP site 1244 | collected 2002
AGATTTATTGCCTAAGAATATCAAGCTAACCAAAATAATACCGACCTTTTATGACCAGCGAACGAGAAAAAGTAAAGAAATATTAGAAGATTTAAAGAAATTCTTTAAAAATAAAGTTACTAAGCCCATAAGAATAAACGTTAGGTTGTCAGAATGCAGTAGTTTCCATAAAACAATTTTTGAATATGATCCTAAAAGTAGAGGGTCAATTGATTATAAAAGTTTAGCTGAGGAGATAATAAAATGAAGAGAAGAACCGGCGAAAGCATGAAGGATTTAATGTTGGGTGAAGAATCGTATAAAAAAGATAGTGCCAGCAAGGCAGTAAAACAACTTACCAGCATACCAGTAAAACAGTATGCCAGCAAAACAGTAAAACGACAAATCGACAAACCAGCAAAGCAGAATAAAGTCAATAAAAAGGTTACCTATTATATTAAAAACCCAGCTCTGATTAAAAAACTAAAACACTTAGGAATAGAAAAAGAAAGGGATTTATCGAGCTTAGTTACCGAAGCTATCGAAGATTTGATAAAAAAATATAAATGATAAACCAGTATTACAACAAGACAGCATACCAGTAAGCTGGTGATCTAAGTAAGTTAAAAGAATTTTAAAAAATTTAAAAAAGGGGCGAAAAAAATAAGAAATCAGAATCAGTTTAGAAGTGGAGAAGAGAATTCAGGATCCAATCCAAAAGTGGAGAGAAAAAAAAGGGATTTTTCTTCAGGGCCTCCAGAATATATCTGTCAGAATTGCAAAAAAAACTTTTTCGGCTGGGCCAAGCCGGATATATGCCCGGAATGTGGAGGAATATTGAGATTAGCTAAATAAGGCAAAATTAGGGGCTTTTTAAAGAGATTGGAAATCATAGGTGTAATCCATAAGCGATACCTCAGAGAAACGCCACCAGAGCTAAACCTGAAGGTTTTTTCTGGTAGAATAGCAAAAAATAGCTGATTTGGCTAAAAAAGAAGATTTTGAACAAATTTTGAACAAATTTTAAAAAAAGAGATAGCGAATAGAGCATTAATGAAAAAAGAGAGGCGATAATTTATGCCATACGTTAAAAAAGGAGCTTACCTTTCGGGTGATCCGGAAAAGAGAGAAGCCCAGCTTCAAAATTTAGTCCAGAATAGGATGAGAAGAGCGAAGAGAGGGGAGTTTTTACCCGGGCCATTAAATAATCCGGACTATGAAAACGATATCATTAAGTTTTTAGAGGAGCAGTTTTTTATCCCGGAGACTAAAAGGCCGATAGTTTTAGAGCCTTTTCAAAAAGAAAAGATATTAAAACCCTTGTTTTATGAGGATAGACCTTATACGATGGCTCTTATCGGAGAGCCAAAAAAGAGCGGTAAAAGTTGTCTAGCCTCGGGAATTGCTAACTGGTATCTTTTCACGCAGGGGATAAGACCAGGAGAGAACGTCGAGGTTTTAATTTGTGCTTCTGATAAGGAGCAGGCCTCCTGGACCGTATTTAATAAATTGGTAAAGGCTATCGAAATGAATCGAAGAATGCTGATGCAATGCAATATTACCTATGATCACATAGAAGTGCCTCATAGAGGGAGTGTAGTTAGAGTTTTAGCGACGGATGTCAGCGGAGCGGGAATGAACGCGGACTTGGTTATATTCGATGAATTATATCTTTATCGCTACGAAGGAATGAGGGATTTTTTCGAAGTGATGACTACGGTCCCCACGAAACCCCATCCGCTAATTTTGATAGTTACCACGGCCGGGTATGAAGAGGATACTGACGATTTACTTTTTTCGCTTTATTCAAAGGGGATGGACCTGAAAGTAAAGCCGGACTCGAGCTTTTATTTTTTTTGGGATGATGGGCCAGAGGCTAATAGAATGCCCTGGCAAACCAAAAAATATTTAGATCAGCAAAGGGGAAGGCTAAGAGAGGCTACTTTTTTGAGGTTTCATTATAATATTTGGAGCAGTAACAAAGAGATATTTATTAGCAAGAAGGATATTGAAGCCTGTATAGATCCGGGCCTAAGGCCGGCTTTACCGGATAAAAAACTGAGAATTATTGTAGCGGTGGACGTTGGCCTAAAGCACGATAGCACAGGCATCGTATCGGTTACCAAAGAATTGAATAAAATAAGGCTGGTGAACTCGAAGAAATTTCAAGGTAGACCGGGAAAAGAGGTAGACCTAGAGGAGCAGGTGGAAGACTACATTATAAAATTGAATAATGACTTTAATTTGGTAGAGGTTAGATATGACCCTTATCAATTTAAAAGGTCGGCGCAGACCTTAGAAAAAGAGGGCATTAAAATGGTGGAATATCCCCAAACGCTGGACCGGTTAACCGCGATGAGTCAGAATCTTTATGATTTAATAAAAGGGAAGAATTTAATTCTATTTAATGATTATGATTTGAAAAAGCATTTACTAAATGCCCAGGCTAAAGAAAGCACCAGGGGCTGGCGAATTGTTAAAAAAGAAACTTCAAAGAAAATTGACTTGGCCATTAGCCTGGCTATGGCCAGCCAGGGAGCAGTAGAATTAAAAGAGAGGAAACAGGCCAGCGTTTATGTCGGTGATGATGATAGTGATGACGATTTTGATTTGGACAGCTGGTGGGAGGATCGATATCGAATACCAAAGAAAGAAGAAAAGAAGGATAAAAAACAAGCTGAGATAATTATCGAATAAAGGGAGTGATAACTTATGTATGATGATTATGACGAAGAGGAAATCGAGCGTTTCGGTAGAGAAGGCGGTGGATTTTTGTTGCTAGATGGGATAATTGATACCGATGATATAGAAGAAATTAAAAGATTTAAAGAGAATGTTAGAAAATCTAACAAGTTTAATATCTTAAAACTAAACGAAAGGAGCGATGACATGATGTTTGAGAATTATGAATTAAAAGATTTAATCGAAGAATTTCATGATGAGATTGACGAGGATATCAAAAAAGCATTAAAAGAAATGCCAGAAAAATTGAAAGAAGCTCTAGAGGAAGCTTATAAAATTTTAAATGAATATAAAGCCGATATAAAGGAGATCCCGGGACTGTTTTCTGCAGTCCAATTATTGGGAAGGTTGGCTACCGGAAAACCAGGTTTGCCGGGTAAATATCCGTATCCTTCAAAGAAAGTGAAGAAATCAATGCCCTGGGAAAAAGTTCAGGATTTGCTTTTTGGGGGCCATATCCCTGCCGATGATGAGGAGATAGAAAAAAGCTCGAGAGAGAATCCCTTCCCATCGATTACTCGGGCTATAAAAATAAAAAAAGAAGCCATCGATGAAATCGAAGAGGAAATGGAAGAAGGTTCTAATTACGACGATGAGGACGAGTGATATGAAGAAGATAGATCAAATCAACGAGAAATTGAATAAGGGAAGAGGAAAATTAAAGCAAATAAAAGAGAGATATAATACCGATTCTCAAAAAATTTCAGAGATGATCAGGGGAAGGGCGAATCTCCTGGCTGATGAGGCAATAGAATCGAATCCTAAACGAAAAAAAGAAATTGACGATCTGAATAAAGAGATTGAGAATTTAAGGAGAACCATCGAATCCCGGGGCCCCGAGCTGGTCTCGGCGCTTGAGAAAAAGCTCCAAGAAATAGAATCGGAGAAAGCAAACGAGGAGCTAAGATTATCTTTCGAAAAGCAGAAAAAATTAGGGTCTAAAATTGTGAATTTATCGGAGAGATTAATCGAAAATCTTGGCCAGGCTAATTCTACCAACGAGGAACTAAATAGGGCCTGGAACGAATACATCGGTCTCTCAAAAGCCACCTCGAAGGCAGGGATAAAAGAGGGGAGCAAGACCACTAGGGGATCATTCGGGAGTTTAAAATTTCTCTGGAATGTTATAAATTTTGAATATAATGAGGGAAAGCCCCGGCCTAAAGGTGAGCTTCCCATGGGAATAAAACTTTAGCCGGTGGTCTGATTTTTTTCGAGTTCTTCCCAGATCGCCGGAGCCTGCTCCCTGGTTTGTGGCATTACTGGGGAGCAGGATAAAAATTTTAAAGGAGTTGAAAAATATGAGTAAATTAGGAAATTCTCTAACTTTAATAATTGGGGGCAAGCCAATGTTTCTTGAAAAAATAGATTATAAGACTTTCAGATCCATAGACCATAAAAAAGGAAAATATCTTTGTTATTTTTCACCGGGGATCGGTTATTTTAGACTTAAAAAAGCCACGGCCTATGGTGCCCTAAAAAAACAGATTCATGAATTCTTCGAGCAAAAATTGATTCTGAAAGAAGAGGGCTTTGAGAAGGCTTTTTCATTTACTCCAGTCTATATCTACAATGCGATTCTAAATCTCAAAAAAGAGGATATCGCTAGACCTGTGGCTATATGGAAAATGGCGGTAGATTTAATTTTGGAGAAGAAGCCGATAAGACTTCTAGGGGATTTGAACTATGAGATCGTTAGCAGAGATAAGAGATTAGGGACCAGGATTCGGGGATCGGGACAGTCCTTTCTATATTTATGGTTACGAAGCGTTATCAATAATAAAGTTAAACTGAGACTTTGCCAGGCCCCGGACTGCGACCGGGTTTTTATACCTTCAAAAAATGATCAGAAGTTTTGCTCGGAGCAATGCCGGCAAATAAATTTCAGGGTAAAGAGGAAGAGAGAAGAAGAAGTTTTACAAAAACGAAAGTAATGTTGACTTGTTTAAATTTCTAGTTTATAATAAGATTGATTCTAATATATTTTCACTGTCCAAACTAGAAAAGGGACCAGCTAAACGAATAATGCGGTCCCCTTTCTAGGAAAAATAAAATACAGCTTGCGAAGCTACTATTTTAACCAGCCATAAGTAACAATAGGCAATAGGCAGGCCGGTGTTTTATTTTACAACTTATACAGGTTTTTGTCAAAGAAATAATTAGCCGGACATTTTATTTCACCTTTGAAACGGCGCCCTCTTTTCGTGAAATTTTCGGGGCTAATTGAAAATTTCTGATTCTCCTTTTTTAAAAAGGCCGGGATTTTCAAATTTTGCCCGGCTAAAAATTGGGACCGGTTTTTTATCTTCCGGTCCCAGGAGATTGGGCTTGCTAGGTCAAGATACTTAGGTATGCCAGACCGGAAGCTTTTTTAATAAGAAAGGCAGGTGAGGATATTTTGACCAAAAGGCAGGCTAAGATAATTTTAATTGATTATATTTCTTGGTTTTGTAAATGGACCAGGAAGGAGCTTAAGGAGTGGGATAAGGTTTTTAAAAAATTAGATTTAAAGGAAGTTTAAAATGGAGATAGAGGTTTTACAAATTGTAAAAATGGACCATCCTAAAATTTTAGGGATAGCCACTATTCAGGTTAATAGTGAAGGAAGTTTTATCAAAATAACTGGATTAAAAATAATGAAGGGTAACAGAAATATATATTGCTGTTGCCCTTCTTCTAGTTTCGTAGAGAATGGCTTGCGAAAGTGGAGTAGTATTGTGACCTTTTCGCAAGAATTATGGTCAGAAATTCAGGGCAGTATTTTAAAAAAATATAATGAAAAGGAGAAAAAAAGGAGATGACCGAAAAGCGTAGTTTTTATCTTTGGGATAAAGGTAACAGGAAAAAGGTAGAGGTCGAGGCTAAAAAGGCGGGTTTAGAATGGGTTGCTTTTTGCCCTTTTCATTCAGACCAGAAAACCCCCAACCTAAATATTAACGATATCAAAAGAGTTTATTATTGTTTTGCCTGTGGAGCGAAGGGTCATTTATTTGAGCCGGGCTTTGAAAATAAAAAAAGGCCCATCGAGGAGATTTATGATTACGAGGATAAGGAAGGAAAACTGCTTTACCAGGTGGTCCGGTTTAAAGTTTCAGGAAGCGAGAAAACTCTAAAATTCAAGCAAAGAAGACCCAACGGCAAAGGCGGTTGGATTTGGAATCTAAAAGGAGTGAAAAGGGTAATCTACAATTTACCCGAGGTCCTAAAGAGACCGGGTAAAATGCTTTTTATCCCAGAAGGAGAAAAATGTTGCAATAATCTGACAAAGATAGGAGTATTAGCAACCACCAACTCCGGTGGGGCCGGGAAGTGGAGAGCAGAATATAATCGATATTTAAAAGGTCGGAAAGCCCCGGTGGTTCTATTACCTGATAATGACGAGATTGGGTTTAAGCATGATCAAGAGATTGGTAAATCTGTAAAAGGGATTATTAAATCTATCAAGTGGTTAATTCTACCAGGACTTAAAAAAGGGGAAGATGTTTCAGATTGGCTGGAGAGAGGCGGGGACCTGGAAAAACTTTCTGAGCTAGTAAAGACCTGCCCGGAGTTTATCCCACAACCAGAAGAAAAGGAAGAACCTAAAGGGATTAGAGGAGAATATTTTAGGGCTACTGACCTAAGGAATTCAGAAAAATTTTCTAAAAAATATATAGGGCAATTAATCTATTGTCAGCCCTGGACAAACTGGTTAATTTATACTGAAGGAAAATGGAAGATAGAATCAAAGAGAGAGACTCAAGAATTATCTAAAAAAGTGATTCTGGATTATTACAAAGAAGCCTCCGAAATGCTAGATGATAGGACCAGACAAAATTTAATTAAAGAAGCCTTAAAGTGTGAAAGCCAAAGAGCCATCCGAGCGATGATTGATCTGGCCACGTCGAGCATGGCTAGACTGCCCGAAGATTTTGACCAGGACTTTTATATTCTAAATTTAAAAAATGTAACTATTGAGGATTTGGAAAATATGAAATTCAGAGAACATAGACCAGAAGATATGCTAACGAAAATAATGAATGTTAATTATGAACCGGGAGCTAAGTGTCCTAAATGGCTAAACTTCTTAGATAAGATATTTGAAGAGAATAAGAACTTAATAAATTATATTCAAAATGCCCTGGGTTATAGTTTAACCGGAGATACCGGAGAACAATGCATGTTTATCCTATATGGTATCGGAGCGAATGGAAAAAGCACCTTTATAAATGTTATTCATGAGATACTGGGAGATTACGCGATTAATACCCCTTTCAGCACCTTTTTGAGCAAGGGGAGAGGAGATAACATCCCCAACGACCTGGCCAGGTTAAGAGGGGCCAGATTTGTATCGGCAGTCGAGGCCCCGGGAGAAAGAAGGTTTAACGAAGTATTATTGAAAACCATTGTAGGAGGCGATTTGATAACTGCCCGGTTTTTGAGACAGGAGTTTTTTGACTTTTATCCGGAATGCAAGATCTGGCTGGCTACCAACCATAAGCCGATAGTAAAGGAATTTTCGCTGGGCTTCTGGAGAAAAATTAGGCTGATCCCTTTTAAAATTATTATATCGGAAGAAGAGAGGATCCTGCACTACGACAAAATTCTGCTAGAAGAAAAAGAAGGAATTTTTAACTGGCTATTAGAGGGATATAAGAAATGGAGAAAGGAAGGCCTTAGAACACCAGAAGAGATAATAGAGGCTACTGCAGAATATAAAAGCTCAATGGACGTGGTGGCTGAATTTATAGAAGAATGTTGCGTAGAAAGTCACCGGTTGCAGATTGCTACCAAGGAGATATATAAAGCATATAAAGATTGGTGCGAGGAGGGCGGTGATAGGCCAGTAAATAAAAATGCATTTAGTAGACAATTAACAGAGAGAGGTTATAAATCGATAAGAACTAAATCACCTAAACAAGAGCGAGGTTGGCTAGGAATTAATTTGAAGACTTATGAAGCAGAAAAACTGCCATTTGATAAGAATTAAAATTATTAAAATAGACGCATTAGACACATTATGGGTAAGTGAGCGTAACCCCTTATGAGAAAAAAAACATAAAAGTTACGCTGATTTAGTGATAATCTGTCTAATGTGTCTAAGAATAGATTTTTAAAAAATTGGCTAAATATGCTGAGACGCTTGATATATAAAGGTTACAGAAGTTTTTTATGAATTTACCTAACAAAAGCTAATCGAAAAAAGGAGAGTGGACCAGAGCGATGATCAAGAAATTTTTTCTTAAACTTTACCGGGTAGTGGTTGATTTTTTTCTGAAGAATTCGTGCTGTAAAAAGAAGTGGAAATAGAAATAAGAGAGGGTTAGAAGAGTGACAGGTATAAAAGAAATATTAAACTTAATTGCAGTTATCTTATTGGTGTTTGGTATAGTGCTATTAATTATAATTTTAGGTGACATGACTAATTATAGTGATGAAGTTAAAATTATATGGTATTGGGTCATAGGGATTTTAGCAGTGGCAGGAGTAACATATCTAATCTTGATTAAGAAATAAATTACTTATGTAAACTAAAGTGTTCAATCTTAGAAATTTTAGGACCTGAAAAGCCTTCAAAAGATTTTGGAGTTCTCGGATAATTTCAAGCAGAAAGAAGGTTTAAAAAATTTGTGAGTTCTCGGCAACTCGGTAGAAGCTATTTTGAAATTTTAAATTAACATAAGTCTTAATAAGTTATTCTAATTGCTAAAAATATAAAAGCGGTGAAAGGCTTATATCTAAAGGCTTTGAGAGAAAGCATAAAAATTTTATCCCTTTTTAGTTGCATATTGATTAACATAATGTTATAATAAGGTAGATTTAGAAACCAATAAAGGGGGTGAAATTTAATGAACTTTGTAGAGCCTATCAGAGCAAAAACCAAGATACTGGCTATCAAAAACAATTTAAGAGAGGAGAAGAGTCCCAGAAACTATCTGCTATTTACTCTAGGAGTGAATAGTGCTTTAAGGGGAAGCGACTTATTGCAATTAAGAGTTAGAGACCTTATCGATGGCACCGGAGAGATTAAAGAATATCTTTATGTCAAAGAATCAAAGACAAAGAGAGAAGCTAAGATTTATGTCAATGAACCGATTAGAAGGGCCTTGAACTTTTATCTTGAGAAGGAGAAGGGCCTTGATCCTGATGATTTTCTATTTTATTCGTTCAGAAATAGGAGCCGAGCGATAAGCCGGGTAAGGGTTTGGAGGCTTATCAGAAAGTGGACCGGAGAAGTGGGTTTAGATAGTGAGAAATACGGCTTTCATTCTTTAAGAAAGACCTGGGGCTACCAGGCCAGGTTGCAGGGAGCCCCGATAACAATGATACGAGAGAAGCTGGGCCATAAAAACGAAGAGGTAACTAAGAGATATATCGGGATCACCAGGGAAGAGGTCAATCGATTAGAGAGAGAGATTTGCATTTAATCAATAGAGGTTACTAGAGACTGGATTATTAAGGGATGTTATGGTTATCATGTGACAAAACATTTATTAGAGACATATTGCTCCCCATAATCCAGTCTGACTCGACTATGAAAGCCTTTGTTTATAAGGCTTTCAAGAGATTTTTAAGAATTATTGTATACGCAAATTTAATATTTTGCCAAAATTATAATATTATTTTAAGGAGGAAGAAAAATGATTAATGAAGAAAAATATAAAAATGAGGTTCAGGAGTTTCTTAGCATATCAAATAAAAAGTCCGATGTTTTATTTGATAAAAAACTTATAGGAGCTTTTTATGAAGCAGTAAATAAATTTGGCTTTAAAAAGACTTGGGATATTTTTATGAGATTACAAGATTATTTAATGATTGATGTTTATCAAAGTACAACTCCACAAGAAATAACAGAACCTAATCCTAAAAAAGTTCTAGGTCTAATTAATAAAGAATTTGGTGGTAAGCATGGCTATTCAAAAAAAGAACTCTTAGAAAGTCTAAGAAGATTACAAATGAAATTAATAGAAGAACATGAAAAACTAAACAGCGAAAAATTAAAGGGTTGTATAGAAGAAAATATACAAAAATAAGAAAAACCCCGGATACTTAACATATTAATCAAAAGAGGAGTTTTTTAAAGGAGCTTTAAATGAAAGAGATTACCGGAGTATCCGGGGCCTGCGCAGACCAGGCTAGGATAAAAATTAGATTTGATTTATCCGGTAGGTTAAAAGAACTGATTCAAGACCTTACGGGAAAAGGCTTTAAACTTTGGATTAATGATCAGGGGAGCATATCCGGCAAGCTCGAGGGGAGTTATGAAGAGATCGCCAGAGTGCTGGAGCTTTTGAAGATAGACGGCTTCGGGTCTGATCTTAGGAAGTGAAGATACTATAAAAAAGGGAGAGAGCATTAAACGATGATTCACATTAAGACTGTTGTTCTCCTTATCGCCTGGACTATAATCGCAATTTTTTGCATATATCTATTGATAGATAGTATCGGTGATAAAAAAAGAGAAAAATATCTTGAAAAAATTGAAATTCTTAAAAGAGCAATCAATAAAAGCAAAAAGAGAAAATAAAGGAGACTAGCCAGATGAGCAAGAATGAGGGTCAAAAGAAAACCTCAATTCTATTTAGGATTAATCCGGAAGGAAAGACCGCAAAGATGATTAAGCAGTTATTAAGCTTAGATTTTCATTTAGAATTTGATTCTGAAGGCAGGATCATAGCCAAAAAAAGTGGAACCTATAACGAAATATCAAAAACCATAATAGAATTAAAAGATAAAGGTTTTAAGCTTTGAAAGGAGAATTTAATTTATGAATCTTGACGAGCAGAAAAGGCTTTTTAGCTGGCGATCTTTTAAATTGGTTATGCCCGGGCTTTATATATTCAATCTAATTTCAAGCCAGAATTCGATAGAGCTCAATACGAAGTCTCAGGAACCGGACGGATTGAAAGAAATCCATTATACCTGGGATTATGAGAACTGGGATAAATTCTTTAGGGAGCTGGAGAAATTTAACCGGGGAGTTATCAGGATAAAGGATTTTAAAGATAAATTTGCAATCTATAATCTGGGTGAAAAACTGCAGACTAATTTATTTTTTACCAGGGAGCAATGGGTCAGGTTTTTTGAATTTGTATCTTCGGCCTTTAAAGCCTTTGAGGACCAGAGGAAAATATTTGCGGGATTTTAAATTTTGAGAGGAGCTAAAAATATGCTAAACGATTTTGAGATTAAAAAAATAAAAGAGCTAAAGGACCTATCGGAAGAACAGGATGAGCGAATTTTTAAACTGCGAAAAAAATTAGCCAGGGTTGAAAAAAGTATTTTAGGCTATTCACTAGAAACAGATGATAACGGTAAAGAACGATAAAATTTTAAAAAATTTTAAAAGAAAGGGGGATAAATAATAGTGATTGTGATTCAAACTTACACAAAAGATGCCGAGCAATTTGTCGAGATAACTACTGCTATCGACTTTGAGACCCTAAAAAAGCGATTAAGAATTTATTATAAAAATGTGGGAGAGATCAAGGCTCGGCTATGTTCCGGAGAAAAAATTTCTATGCCTTGTGTAACGTTACAAAAAGATCGGAGAATAAGGGATATAAAGGTAGAAAATGAGCGAAGATCTAAATAAAGGGGGTTTAAATGTTTCAGGGTTTAGATATTGAGGTATTGATAGAAATCGAAAAACGCTTGAAAGCAGAGCTAAAGGATCCGGAACTGCCATATCAAAGGAGACAAGAAGTAAACGCTTGTTTGTATCATATCAAAGAGGCTGAAAGGGTTAAAAAAGGGTTTTATTCAGTAAAAAGTTGATTAAGAAAATCTGATAAAGAGGTTAAAAATGAGTACAGAATTTTTGGCAATGATAATTGTAATAGTGTTTGTTGCGGTTCTTTTTATTACGGATTGGAAGAGTGAGGACTAGGGGGTTTTATGCTTAAAAAGGTATCTGTTAAAGAAATTGAAAAAATTAAGGAGAGGCTAGAGGCAGAGCTAAGATCTAAAGATTTATCATTTCAGCGAAAAGAAGAAGTTGAATCGCTCTTGAATCATTTAGATACTTGGTCGGAGTGGAGAGTTTTTCGAGAGAGGAAACATTATAAAGAAGTATTAAAAAGTGAGAGTGGAATTTAAAAATCGGTGATCCGGGCTTTCTGGCGAGAGTTCTCCGGGTCATCGATCCCCGCTCTCCGTTCATTCGGTGCTTTCGGGGAGCAGGGGAATTAGAAAAAGATTATGGTTTTACCTGGACCGAAGATAAATTGATATTAGAGAGCAAGGCAATAGCAAGAAAATGATAAGATTTTAAAAAAATTTTAAAAAAAGGGGGGGTAGAAAGGAATATTTATGCGAAAAATAGCGATACTAAACTTTAAAGGCGGGACCGGCAAGACTACCACAGCGGTAAATTTATCTTATGCCTTATCTCTTAAGAATTATGAGATTTTAATTATAGACTGTGATCCTCAGGGAGCAATAGGGAGTTGGCTCGGTCTAAATCCTGAAAATACTTTATATAATCTACTTACTGATAAGGCTCGATTAGAAGATTGTATCTACCCGGCTAGGAGCAAACTGGATATTATTGCCAGTAATAAATATTTAGCGCGTATCGAGTTTAAATTAACTAAAGAGAAGGAGATAGAAAAGGCCTTTAGTAAAAGACTTAAAACTCTGAAGGGATATGATTTTATTTTCTTAGACTGTCCACCGAGTTTTAGTATTCTAAATTTTAATGCTTTAGAATATGCGGAGGAGATATTTCTACCGGTGAGTATGGATTATTTAGCTCTTAGAGGAGTAAAACAAGTTATAGATTTATTGCCTAAGAATATCAAGCTAACCAAAATAATACCGACCTTTTATGACCAGCGAACGAGAAAAAGTAAAGAAATATTAGAAGATTTGAAGAAATTCTTTAAAGATAAAGTTACTAAACCTATAAGGGTAAACGTTAGGTTGTCAGAGTGCAGTAGCTTTCATAAAACAATTTTTGAGTATGACCCTAATAGTAGGGGTGCAAGTGATTATAAAAGTTTAGCTGAGGAGATAATAAAATGAAGAAAAGAACTGGCGTAAGCATGAAAGAATTAATGTTAGGGGAAGAATCTTATAAAAAAGACAGTACCAGCAAGACAGCAAAACAACTTACCAGCATACCAGCAAGACAGCTTAACAGTAAAACAGCAAAACATAAAACCAGTAAACCGGTAAAACAGGTTAAGATTAAAAAGGTTACCTATTATATCAAAAATGCTGATTTGGTTAAAAAATTAAAAATCTTAGGAGTAAAAAAAGAAAGGGATTTATCGAGCTTAGTTACCGAAGCTATTGATGATTTATTAAAAAAATATAAATAGTGAATCAGCATTACAGCAATACAGTATAACAGTAAGCTGGTAATAATAAATAAAATTGACTGAATATAAAGGAATAGAGCATGCTTTGGCTCCGGCCCCGGCAATTTGTGCAATCGTACAGGAGAACATTTACGATCATTACTGAGATCTTAAAATTATATGTGCAAAATACCGAAAGATTCGGACAAAAAAGGCGGTGATTTTATCGCAAAATATAGACCAAAAAGCAGTTTTATAAGTAAGGACCCGGAAAAGCGGGCCAAATCCCTGGCTAATCTTAAACGAGGCAAAAAGCCGGGGACACTTCAAAAAATAAAATATGATAAAAAGAAAATTCAAGATATTTCAATAATAGAATTTGCTACCGATAAAGATTATTTAGGCCTATTTTTTAAAGAGCGACCGGCCCAGGAAGTGATCCTTCGGGTTTTATACGGCCTTCCTTTAAACGAAAAACAATTAGAAATATTTAGAATCCTAACTAAAAATAAGGGAAAATATATCCCCGGACAGGTCAAAAACGAAGCGGTGTTGGCCCTGGGTGCAAGGTCCGGAAAGTCTTTTTTAGCCTCAATTTGCGCTTTATATGAAGCGACGCGAGGCACCTGGAAGGAATATTTAGCTAAAGATGAGTATGTTTATATCGTTATTGTAGCGACCAGGGAATTGCAGGCGCGAAAGATTATTCAAGAAAATTGTTTAAGGATGTTGGAAAACTCCCCGGTATTAAAAAGATGGGTTAAAAAATCCACCGATTTAGAGATCACTTTAAAAAATCATGTCAAAATTATTTCCGGACCTTGCAATTCTACCGCGTTAAGAGGCCTGCCGATAGCGATTTTAATCCTTGATGAGCTGGCCTTTTATAGAATTGAGGGACCGAAAGCAGACGAAACTATTTTTAACAGTCTACGACCGCGACAGGCTCAATTCCCGGATAATAAATTGTTTATGATCTCGACTGCAGGCGCTAAGCAGGGCCTATTTTTTCAATTCTTCAACGAGGGCTTTAAAATTCAAGACAGATTAACCGCGCAAGCCTCGACTTCTTACGTCAATCCTCTGATCCCGAAGGCCTTTTTAGATAAAGAGAAGGCCCGAGATGTAGACAATTACGCAAGGGAATTTGAGGCCCTATTTAGCGAAAAACTGGAATCCTTCTTCACTTATGAAATGATTCAAAAACCCTTTACGCTTGCCGGTGATATACCATATAAAGCCGGGAATCGTTATAATTTGGCTTTCGACCAGTCAGGGCTATCAGGGAAGGACCGTTTCGCTTGTGCTATCTCTCATTCGGAAAAGGAAAATGTTTTAATTGACTGCGTTAGGTCCTGGGTCACCAAGGACCTCGATAAAATCCTAACCGAAGTTAAAATGTTGGCTATTCAATATCATTTAAGGAAATGCCTCGTTGATAAATACGCAGTTGGTTATGTTAGAAATGCCTTCAATAAAATCAATATCGAAATCGAAATTAGGCCGAACCTGGCCGAGGTTTTTGTTGTCCTGAAATCTTTAATTCTGCAGGACAGAGTAATGTTACCGGATAGAGCAGATTTAAAAAATGGAATGAAAAATTGTATTGCAATTTACAATAAAAGCAATCAATTAACGATATTTCACGAGCGAGGTCCAGAAGGCCACGCTGATGAAATTGACGCGGTAGCCTCGGTGGCTTTCGGTACAGTTAAAAAATTAGGCGGGAAAAGACCAAGCGTCCGGTTAATTGATTCCAGACCAGGGAAAGAGAAAGGCCGAAATTGGAAGAAAGTTTTAGGGAATGATTGGGATGAGGACGACGATTCTAATTTATTAACGATATAATTTTTTAAATTTTACTTGCTATTCTTTTTAAAAGGTATATAATAAGATAAGATAAATTAATCAAAGGGGAATCGTTATGAAATTAAAAGAAGCAATAAAACCAAAACGTGTAATTAGAGGGATTGAATTTTTTGATACTCAGGACATAGCTAAAATATTGAATCTTTCTGTCCTTTCGGCAAGGCTATATCTTAGAGATGGAAAAATTCCCGGTAGTATAAAGATTAATAAACGTTGGTATGTTTCTAATCGAAATTTAGACAATTGGCTATCTCAGAGCATTGTCCTTAATAAATCACAAGCGGAGATAATTGAGGCGCAAGTAATTAAAAGTATTGAATCAAACCTTGATAAAATCAGAATCAAACAAGAAGTTTTAAAAAAATATTCCGCTCCAAAAATGGCGATAGAAAAATTACAAAAAAGAATTGACGAGATAGAAAAGAATTTATCAGATTATTTAAAAAACCCGATTAAAAGATAATCAGGGAGCCGAGATCATGTAAGGGTGGCTCCCGGGGGTTAAGGAAGTTTTTTTCTTTCCTTCCTTCAATCCTATCTTTGCCCTTACAATATTTCATCTCCTTATCGTGGCTTTGAGTTATTAGGAGTTTGCTCTGGAGATAACCAACGAGGTCTAAAAAGGACAGGGGATACGAAGTTAAAATCCTTTCCTCCGTATCCCCTGAAAAAAAGCAAAAAGGATAAAAAAATAGCTTTAGCAATTAGGCGGAGATAATCAATAAGATCACTTCTTAAATTATTAGCTGGAGATTGAAAGCAAAAAAATTTAAGGGGTGATTTTCAATGACGGAATCAGAATTAAGAGAAATGATAAGGGAAGAATTTAATAAAGTTATCGGAGATACTATCGATAAAAGTATCAGAGATTCGGACCTTTTCAAAGTTGAAAAAAATAAATTAATGGGTACTAGTTTCGGTTTTAATGGTCCAGGAGAAGAAAGGCTTGGTTATGGTTATAACCGGAAATCTAAAGACCTATTCGGTGAAGGTACAAGAGATGGATTCGAGAGCCTCGGAGAGGTGCTCCTGGCTATAAAGCATAACGACCATAGTAAATTACAAAGGCTTGAAAGGGATATGTCTACCGGCGTAGGAGAGGCCGGGGGCTTTCTTTTACCGAGCGCTTTTAGTAACGATATCATAGACCTTATGCTGGAAGAAGAGTTGTGCAGACCACGATGTAAGGTTTATTCGTTAGCTAAAGGAAAGGGTAATTCGTTAACTATTCCGGCGGTCAATGATTACGACCATTCGACCGATATAGCCGGAATAAAAGTTTACTGGAAAAGCGAGACCGGGGCCTATACCGAAAGCGATAACGTTAAAATCAGGCAATTACAATTAAAGCTAAATAAATTAACTGTCCTGGTGGACGTTTCCGAAGAATTAATAGAGGATAGCGCGATAAAAACAAAGGACCTTTTGGCCGGTATATTTGCGCGTGCTCTGGGATTCGAAATAGATAGTTGTGTTTTAAGTAGTGCAGGGACCGGAGCAGGGAAACCACTTTCAATCCCTAACGGAAATAGCTCTATTGAAGTGAGCGGAGAAGGCGAGCAGGATGCCGATACGATAAGTTTGATAAATGTTACGAATATGATTGCTCGAATACATCCCGCAAGTTTTAAAAAGGCTATATGGATATCAAGTTTATCAAATATCGGTCAATTGTTAAGATTGAATTTGCCGATTGGTACAGGGGGAAGTTTATACAACGCTTTTAACGAACAAACCGGAGTTTGGAGATTGTTCGGAAGGCCTTTAGAGTTTACCGAACATTGCCCGCAATTAGGAGAGGCCTCAACGTTACAATTATTAGATTTAAGGCGTTACGCTATGCTGTTAAGAGGCGACGGAATCTCGGTCCGGAGTGATTCGAGCCTGGGCTTTAAAAGTGATATCGTGAGCTTCAAGGCAAGCATTAGAATTGATGGCCAACCGATAGATAATGATACCTTGACACTCAAAGATGGGGTTACTACAGTGGCCCCCTTCATAAAATTAGGTGAAATTGCCTAAACAAAAAAAAGAGCCTCCCGACCAAAGGATACTCTTTTTTATGACGCTATTAGGCTTTGAAACCAATCAAGCCTTAATTAATTTTAATGTAGAAAGGAGAAAAAGTCAAATGAAAGAATCTAAATTATTCGTTGGAAGTCTTTCTTATACAGTGATAGAGGAAAGTTTAAGAGAAGTGTTTTCAAAATATGGAACTATTAAAAACATACAGCATTATAAAGATAAGGGTTTTGCTTTTGTGGAATTTTCTTCCCCGGAAGAAGCAGAAAAGGCCAAAACTGCTTTAGATGAAACTGAATTTTCCGGGCGTAAAATGCATATTGATTTTGCCAAGCCTAAGAAAAAATATTAGTACTAGCCAGTCAAAAGCTGGCTTTAGCCTGGCGCGGTTGGTGAAGGTTTTAACCGTCCTTCTATAACTGATCCTGCCGGGTTTTGAGAAGGGCGGTACTTATATGAGCAAAAAGAAAAAGAATAAAATTGATGGAAATTTCACGATAATAGAGCATAAACTAATTAATTCAGAAGCATTTAAAGGCCTGAGCTTACACGCAAAGTGGCTATATGTGGAATTTAAGATTAGGTTTTATGGTGATAATAGAAGAAACATTATTCTTACATACCAGGAAGCTAAAAATATTTTATCCGAAAATACTTTTATTAAAAGCAGGAATAAACTAATTGAAAGAGGTTTTATTGATATTGTAAAGCGGGGGGGCTTGGAAAATCAACCTATGATATATGGTCTATCCGAAAGGTGGAAAAAATACGGAACTAAGGATTTTATTAAAATAAATATAGGGGATATTTTACCTAAAATCTATGGTACAAAATTTAAAAAAGGACATAAATTTATGGGAAATCGATTTAAGAAAAAAAAGCATTTATAACCCCTAAATATAGTGGTTGGTAACCACTACTTTTAATGGTTGACCAAACACTACTTTTAATGGTTAGGGGGGCTTTCTCAACCACTACTTATAGTGGTACTATATATATATAGCCATCTACCGGGTTTTAAAAGGGTACTCTTCCTGGGTCCTTCTTAATCTCATCTTAGAGTTCCTTAGGGCTACTAGAAAGAAGGTTTAAGAGGGGTAGAAAGTAGGGAAAACAAAAAGAGGATTTTTGAGGGGGGCGAACATATGTATATTTTTCGTTTGCTGTTTAATTAAGAGTATTTTTTAAAAAGAAATGAAAGGGGATTTTTGTTAATTATGAATGGAGTAATTGATTTTTTAACGAAATTAGGAAATGTTCCTATTGTTACTATTTCACTTGGTGCTTTTCTGGGTTCTTTTGCAACTTATATATTTACTGTAAAACAAAAGAAAATCCATGACGAACAAGTAACCAAACAAGTATTATCCTTCATTAATATTGAAATTCATGAAAACTTTGCCAATAGAATTAATAGTAATTATCCCTATAACGAACTTAGTTTAAAGGGTTTTGAATTGATTAGTATACAAGCTGGAAATATTAATATAAATAATGATCAATTAACAAAGATTAACAGAATATATACTCTATTTGATGTAATAAATAAAAATATTTTAACTGTCAGAGAAGCAAAAAACAACGGAAGACCTACTGCTGATCTGGCCAATAAATTAAAAGAACTTCAAAATAGATGTATTGTTTTTGCTGGCGAGTATGTAAAAGAAACCTATTCAGAATAGATAGAAAATGTATTTAAAAGATGTTTTTGGGGATTTTAAGGTTTTGTTAAACAAAGAGGGAATAATAGAGGATTTGGGACTGTAAAAATTATTTTTTATTTTTTGGAGTGATTCGGGAAAAAGGACCGTCTCGAATGATTCGGGGGTATTTAACACAATACAGAGTATGTTAAAAATAAAATAATACTGGAAAGCCTTTAAAATAACGCTATTTAAAATCGGGATAGAAATAAATTAAAAAAAAAGCTTGACTATTCTTTACACAATGATATAATTGAAGAAAAATGTAAAGAAGGGAGTTAAGAAAAATGAAAAGAGTCCAACCTATAAGAGATCTTAAAGCGATCAGGGCAATTAAGGGGAATTTAAAGAAAAGGAATCCCCGGGATTTTTTACTCTTTACCCTGGGAATCAATACCGGGCTCAGGATATCCGATATCCTAAAATTAAAGGTTGAAGATGTAAAGGATCAGACCGGGAACATTAAAGAGTATTTAGACCTAAACGAAAAAAAGACTAAGAATCAAAGGTTAATATATCTAAATGATGAGGTTAAAAACGCTTTAGAGTATTATTTTGATAAGACTAAAATATATGACCTGGACCGTTATCTTTTTATATCTGATAAGACCAAAATAAATAAACCAATTTCCAGGGTCAGGGCCTGGCAATTAATTCAATCCTGGTGCCGGGAAGTAGGAATCAAGGGTAGAATCGGGACCCACACAATTAGAAAGACGGCCGGCTATCAAATGAGAATGCAGGGGGTAGCTATCGAATTAATTCAAGAGGTGTTAGGCCATAAATCTATATCAATGACAAAAAGATATCTCGGAATAACTGACGACGAAGTCACTAAGGTATTAAAGAATTTTAATTTATAACCGTAAGTTTTTAGCCAAAATATCGAATTTACGCTTGTCTTTATACGTATTTAAAAAAGCAGGTGCCTTAAAACGCTTTATATTAGCTTTTATTTTGGCCTAATCGACGAAAAAGCTATATATACTAACATTCTTAGCTATTTTTCCGAATAATCGGACTTTGAGGGGGTAATATTCATACCAACCGGGATAAAGAAACGCTAACAGGCCTATCAGGGGCGGTTTTTTGGGCTATTCTGATAAGTTATCTAATGAAAGGGGGTAAATGAATTGAAAGCCAAAGGAATAATTATCTTTCTAGTATTAATGATCATGGTTTCTTTTATTCCGGCCAATCTTTCAAAGGCAGAAGAACAGGAGAAGGAACTGGTGATGTCTTACACTAGCGGAAATGATTATATGGAATTTGAGGAATATCAAAAATGGTCTTATGTCCGCGGAATGATGGACGCCACTTATACGATATTTTCGAATTTCGTTCCCGGAATGTACCAAAAATATAAAAAATCAATAGAGGACATGAACGTATCGCAATTGACAAAAATACTAGATAAGTATTTAGAGGAAAATCCGGAATTCTTGCATTGTGCCGCTGCAAATATTTTTTTAGATGCGCTTAATGAAATTGTCTTTAAGGAATAATTAAAAAGGAGGTGAAATTATGAGTAATAGTGAATCAAATCAAGAATTAAAAACTGGAGATATAGTCCAACTTAAATCAGGCGGTCCTCCAATGACGATTGCCGATTATGCTGCTGATGGTAAAAGGTTTAGATGCCAGTGGTTTGTGGGAGAAAAACTTGAAGATGGCTACTTTCCACCTGATTCCTTGCAAAGATATATCTATGATGAAGAAGAAGATTAGATAGTGAAATATGTATCAATTATTACAAACAATACAAACATTACAAGTATATAACAGGGGGGATTAATGAAAAAGAAAAGCGATCTTACCTTTATTGAGGCCTGCAATCTATTAAAGAAAAGCCGGCGGACGGTTAGCCGTTATATCCGGAAAGGTTTATTAAAACCGGAAAGAATTAAAAATAAACTTGGAACTTTAGAATATAGATTTAATAAAAGTGATTTATTAAAATTTAAGAAAACAAAGCGGACAAAGAAGACAAAGAAGACAAAACCGGGAAGCGATATAATTTCTTTTCTAAAAGATCAGTTAAAAGAAAAGGACGAGCAGATTAATAAACTCCTGGAACGAAGCCGGGAAACTAATATATTGCTTAACCGGTTACAAAATCAATTGTTATTAACAGGGGATAAAAAAGAGGATAGAGAAGACAAAGCGGACAGACAGGACAAAAAAGAAAAAGGTTTAAATGGCTTCTTTAAAAGGTTATTTAATCGATAAAAAAGAAGGTGGTTTATTATAGCGAAATACAGGAAAAAAAGCTCATTTATAAGTAGAGACCCGGAGGCCAGGGCTAAGCAATTAGCGAATCTTAAAAGAGGTAAAAAGCCAGGAACTCTACCGGCCATTATTAAGAAGGCTAAAAAACTTCAAGAAGTAAATATAATCGAATTTGCGACTGATCCCGATTATTTAGGCCTGTCCTTTGATAGAAGACCGGCCCAGGAAGTAATACTCCGGGTATTATACGGCTTGCCCTTAGACAAAAAACAGTTAAAAATATTTGAGATCCTGACTAAGAAGAAGGGTAGATATACGCCTGGCCAGGTGAAAGATGAGGCGGTTTTGGCCTTAGGGGCCAGGGCCGGGAAATCCTTCATAGCCTCTATTTGTGCGATTTATGAGGCTACTAGGGGGGACTGGAAGAAGTATCTATCTAAAGGGGAAACGGCCTATATTTGTATCGTAGCGACCAGGGAATTGCAGGCCAGGAAGATTATTCAAGAAAACTGTTTCCGTATGTTAGATAATTCCCCGGTGCTTAGAAAGCTGATCAGGAAATCCACCGACTTAGAAATTACCTTAAAAGGAAACGTTAAGATAATATCCGGACCCTGTAATTCTACCGCTTTGAGAGGTTTGCCTATCGCGGTTTTAATACTTGATGAAATTGCCTTTTACCGGATAGAGGGACCGAAGGCTGACGAGTCAATTTTTAACGCTTTAAGGCCACGTCAGGCGCAATTCCCGAATAATAAGCTATTCCTGATCTCGACCGCAGGCGCAAAACAGGGGCTGTTTTTTCAGTATTTCAATGAGGGCTTTAAGATTCAAGACCGCTTGACCTGTCAGGCCTCAACGGAATTTGTTAATCCGGTAATTCCTAAGGCCTTTTTAGAGAAGGAAAAACGCCGGGATATAGATAATTATATGAGGGAATTTGAAGGGGAATTTAGCGAAAAACTGGAAGCCTTTTTCAGTTATGAATTAATGCAAAAGCCCTTTGTCCTGGCCGGTGATCTACCGTATAATTCGGAATTTACCTATTTCCTGGCCTTAGATCAAAGCGGGCTTTCCGGACGTGATCGGTTTGCCCTGGCTATCGGACACAAAGAAGGAGAAACGGCCGTTGTTGATGTGGTCAGGTCCTGGGAAACAAAAAACTTAAATATAATTTTAGATGAGATTAAAACCCTGGCTGAGGCTTATTTTATCACTATTGCCGTTATAGATAGATACTCTAAAGGCTACGTTGAGGCGGCCTTTGCCAGTATAGGCTTAGAGGTTAAGATCAGGCCTTCCCTGGCTGAGGTCTTTGTGGTATTAAAAAGCCTGATGATAAAAGATATTTTAAAATTACCGGACCGGCCAGACCTAAAAGCCGGGTTGAGAAATACTATCGCTGTTTATAACAAGAGTAATCAGTTATCTATTTACCACGAAAGAGGCCAGGAAGGACACGCTGACGAGATAGACGCTTGCGCCGGTTGCGTTAATGAGATTGTCCAGGTAGAGCCTGAGCCTTATTTTATGGCCCCTTCTAAAGAGCCTTCTAAAGAGGATCTTGAAAAAATCGAAGAGGAATCCTGGCAGGAGTTTGGTTTTGATGACTTCGATAGGGTAATCGAAGGTTAAAACTTGACAATACAAAAATTATAGTTTATTATACTAAGTGTATAACGTTAAAGGTGGTGATGTTGTGAGAAGATCCGACAATATTTCAATCCCGGGCTTTAAAGCCCCGGCTGGTTGGAATGTCAAAAAAAGTAATTTTATAAAGAATCCTGAAAGAATTAAACTAACGGCTTTCCGCGCCCCTGTTGAACTGATCGAGAAAATTGAAGAATTTGCCGATAGACTTGAATTAAAATATTTACCAGTCAAAGGAAAAGGCTATAAGAGCTTAGCGATCAGGTTATTAATTGAGGATTCTCTTAACCGGTATATGGGGCCTAAAAATGATCCTGATGAATTAGTTTGCCCTTTTGCTGATGAAATGAGTAAGATTTTACCGGTGTTAAAAAATATCCGGTTAAGAGAAAAACTTGACGAAATGCCGGACAATACAAGCCATAACAAAGAGGAAATTGATAAGATCATTAAGAAATACGGTTAGCTGACCCGGGTCATTGATCAGTAAGGTCCCGGGTTGGCTTTTCTAAATCTTGCCTGCTGATCAATCACTATTTGAGGGCGAAGGTATTTTTCACTTCCGCCTTGCTTTCAAATAACTTTCCAGGGGCAAAAGAGGTTCTCTTGTTTGCCTTTTTTGTCCTTGCAATTATTCAAAATTTATATATTATTTATAAGGCCGATATCAGTAAAAAATTATAGCATAAAATCTATTCAGATCAAAGCAATTAACGAAACATTAGACGGACCAGGGGCTACTAATTAGATAGTGAAATATGCAATATATTAAGATCAAAGCAATATCTAAAGCTAAAAATTATATGCCTAAAAAATACTAAGAAAAGGAGAAAAAAACAATGGAATTAACAGAAAAAGAATTAGAAGAAATGGTAAAAAAGGCTACCGATAAAGCATTAAAACCTTATCTTAAAGTTAAGAGGCCTGACGATTTAGATACCGATAAAGAAACTCCTGGTAAATTAAAACTACTTGACGATAAAGGCGTTGAACATAGAATTTATAGGCCTAACGAGAAAATGGCCGGACCATTAACCGAAGGGTTGCAAGAAAATAGCTTTGGCCGGATTCTAAGGGCTAACATAATCGGAAATAATTCAGGTTTATCTTATGAAGAAAAAGCTTTATCCGGTGGAGTAGGATCGGCAGGGGGTTTTTTGGTTGATGACGCGGTAGTTAGACAAGTATTAGACAAAGCCAGGAATCAGGCCTGTGTCTTTAAGGCAGGCGGCAAGACCTTTATAATGGAAGCGCCGACTGTTAGAATTGTGAAAATAAAGACAGATCCAACGGCCTATTTCGTTGCAGAAAATCAGGCTATAACCGAAAGCGAATGGGAAATAGAGCCTATTACCCTAATAGCTATGACTATCGGCGTAATTATTCGCAGTAGCCTCGAACTTATACAAGACGCGCCTAACGCGGCCGCCGCTTTGCAAAATTCTATGGCTGCCGCAATTAGTCAAAAATTAGACCTGGTTTGCCTTCGAGGTGATGGAGTAAATGAACCCAGGGGAATCGCTAATTGTGATGACAGAAATATTATAAATAAAGGGACTAATGGAGCGACTATTACAACCTATGACGACTTCTCTAACGCTGTTGAAGATGTCTATGATCATAACGGCGTTCCTAATGCGGTAATAATGGCCCCGAGAACTTACTTTACCATCGACAGATTGAAACAAGCGACTGTCAACGAGCCACTTTCGGGACCGGCAAGTTATCAAGACCTAAAGAAATTCGCTACGAATCAGGTGGCTATTGACGATTCGAAAGGATCGAGTAACGTTGCGAGTAGAGCCTATGTTGGAGATTTTTCCCAGGTTTTAATGGGAATTAGAAAAGGGCTTGAAATCGAAACAACCCGATCAGGTGGAACTGATACATTTTTAAAATGTCAATTAAGAATCCGGGCGCGAATGAGAATAGATATTGCGATCCTTAGAGAGGCCTGGTTTACGGTAATAGAAGGAATCATTCCTTAAAATTAAAAAATAGCCCGGGCCCCGAGTGCCGGGCTTTAAAATTTATAAAAGAATCGAGGTGAAAAAATATATGAATCGTTTATATGAAGAATTACGAATATCTACGGCCCTGGAGCCTCAGTCAATAGCATCGACTAATGTTACAGGAAAATATTTTAGTATGAAGGAATACCGATCTGCTTTAGCGATCTTAAATGTTGGTAACATTACCGCTGGGGGAACTGTGGCATTGCAAATAATGGAAGCCAAGACAGAGAGGGCAGGATCGGCCCAGGCCCTAACGAGCTTTTTGGCTACAATCGCCGCTAATGTTAAGGTGCAAAGCCTTAGCATAACTTGCGTGGGCGGGGTTGCTGACGATGAGCTGATTATAACTGTTGGCGGCGTTGCCTATACATTTACAGGAAAAGCGGCTGAGGATTTAGATGCCCAGGAGTGGGACGCAAGCGGTGATGATTCTGCAGATGCCGCAAGTATCGTTAATTGCGTTAATGCGACTTTGGCCGGTAAGGTTTACGCTTCGGCTGCTGCCGGGGTTGTTACCCTGATCGCAGAGAACGGCTTCTATATCGAAGCAATTTCTGAAACTGGGAGTTTTACCACTTTCGCCACTTTGAGCGGTGTTGCTTATATATGGTTAAATGGCCTTGACCTGACAGATGAATTTTTGTTTATTGCTGCAAAGGTTACGACTGCAAGTAATACCGGGATTTGTGGAGTAGTATTGATTAGAGGAAAAAGCAGGAAGGCAATTACTAATCTAATGGGCGCGAGATATCCGGCCTAAAAAAAATAGAGGGGGGACCCGAAAGCCCCCTCTCTGTGTGGCCCCTTGACGACGAAATATTATTAGTCTAAAATGAAAAAGGAAGGACCGGTCAAAGATCCTTCCTTTTAAAAAGTTTATAGCCGAGTAAAGCATTTTTATAAGGCTATACCCCCTATTTGTATTTTAGGGGAACTTTAAAGATTTGTCAATACCTGAGAAAGGAGATGATCAGATTGGAAAATAATATATTGATACTATTAGAATTTTTGAGAGCTGACGGTAGTATTGTAATAAATAAGAAAATGGCGCGGGCAATCGGGATCAATGCCACTATAATATATTCTGAGCTAATCTCAAAATATTTATATTTCAGTGATAAAGAAGAACTTAACCGGGAAGGATATTTTTTTAATACAGTTGAGGATTTAGAAAAAGATACTTGCCTGTCAAGAGACCCGCAATTAGAGGCAATAAAAAAGCTGATGAAACTAAAATTAATAGACAAAAAGATAAAAGGCGTCCCGCCCAAGAGATACTTTAAAATTTTGACCAATAAAGGGGCTTTTGACACGCTGAAAGTGTTGCTATTAAAGGGCGCGTCCAATTGTCAGAAAAACGGACAATTGATTGTCAGAAAAACGGACAATCCTATTAATAATACTAAAGCTAATAATACTAAAAGCAAGCAGGAGCCGCCTGCTAAAAATGAATCGCTTAGGAAGGAATTAAAGAGCCTCAATTTTAATGATCAGGAAATCGGGGATTTGCTTGTATCGAATACATCGGATCAGATCGGGGAAAAGCTGAGAATTTTGAAAAGCCGGCAGGGAATCAGGAATCCTAAGCTATATTTTATAAAGATTTTGAAAGAAGACTATCCCTCAAAAGATATGCCGGTTATTAGCGATAACGGCAATAATGGGGATCATTCAGAGGATACTAATATTTTGAGGTGGAAGCCGGTAAAAGACTCCTTGACGCTTCAGGAAAGAAAAAGGGTTAGAGAGAGAATTGCTAAGAAGGCCGGAGAGGCGGCCAAAAAACTGAGAAGAGGGATTTTAGTTTAATGTTACCGGAAAAGCTGAGTTTTTTGAAAAGGTTTGATGTTTTTTACCTGGTAATGGTTAATAGCGCTAAAGAGGATAAAATCAACGAGAGGGATTTTTACAGTCTAATCAGGGCTAAGGTTAAGACTATGGACCAGGAGAGAAGGGATAAGCTGAGTAAAAAGACAATAGTTAAGGTTATTGGAGCCAAGAAGGGCGATCTAAAGTATTGAGAGGGTTTTGTTAAGTGAGGCGTTTAATTAAGGGCAAAAAAAACGATTGAAAATTTATTTCTAAATTTATGAGTGGCTCGGTGTGGCCAGTCAATCGGTGGAGTGAACGATACTTAACACAATGCTAATTGTGTATAATTCTGTAACCTGTATAAAATAAAGGCTTTTATTAAATAATCGGAAATATTAAAATAACACTTGACAATATACTTAACTTATATTATAATTTTTATAGTTATATAAAGTATAATATAGGGGGTAAAGTTATGAACATTGTTGAGCCGATCAGATCAGAAAATCAAATAAAGCAAATAAAGGGGAATCTATACCGGCAAAAGAATCCCCGCGATTATTTACTATTCGTTTTCGGCATTAACTCCGGCCTGAGAATAGGGGATATATTATCCCTTAAACTTGCTGACGTTAAGGATAGGAAAGGAAATCTTAAAGATAATTTAGATATTAAAGAACAAAAAACTGGAAAGACCAGGAAGGTTTTTTTTAATAAACAGATCAAAGAGGCTTTAAATTATTACCTAAGAAAGACCGGTATATTTGACCTGGATCAATACTTATTCACTAACGAAAAGACAAAAGGGAATAAACCTATTAGCCGGATCCGAGCCTGGCAATTAATTCAAGCCTGGTGCCGGAAAGTGGGAATTGCCGATAAAGTTGGGGGCCATACGCTTAGAAAAACCTTTGGCTATCACCTGAGAAAGCAGGGCGTAAGTATCGAACGGATCTCTAACCTATTAAATCATCAAAATATTAAAGTAACATTTCGTTACATTGGGATCAATGATGATGAGAATAAAGAAGTTATTAACGGCTTTGGGCTTTAATGGGTGCAAGTTTTTAACCGAAAAGGCTAAATAATAGATACAATCATAAGGGGGTTTTTATTGACCCCCCTTAAAAGCGAAATTTGAAGGTCTAATTTTGGCCTGATCAACGAAAAAGCTATATATATCATAACTTTGGCCTATATTCAGGATTTGAGGCCAAAGAATGGGGTTGATAATTCATACCATTAAGAGCAAAGAAACGCTAACAGGGCTATCAGAGGCGGTTTTTTGGGCTATTCTGATAAGTTATCTAATGAAAGGGGGTAAATGAATTGAAAGCCAAAGGAATAATTATCTTTCTAGTATTAAT
>JABUBK010000013.1_pt1 | contig 27621 bp, 39 predicted proteins | sample 7332671 | NCBI WGS metagenome assembly JABUBK01 (sample SAMN07256342, study PRJNA390944) | subsurface metagenome | isolation source: Methane hydrate marine sediment | place: Pacific Ocean: Eastern North Pacific, ODP site 1244 | collected 2002
CCGGGGGGGGAAGGTTAGGGTTCTGCGGGTGCTAGTTTTAGGATTAGTCTTCTTGTTATGTCAACTGCTATGGCGCCTAAAATTGCGTATTCCATGGGTAATGCTTCGGGTAGCAACAGGATTAAAGGTTCATAGACCATTAATGTTTCAGCGAATTTTTTAGGGTCGTAGCTAATGCTTGTGTCTGTCACTTTATTACCTAAGTAGCCGAAGATGTTCATGACAGCTGCAACAATTAGACCTATGAGAAGTCGGTAAAGCGCTGGATTAGCTTCTAAAGCTTCTAACGTTTCAAGTAACATCAGCATCCTTCCTTTAAAATGTTTAAAAGCCTCGGATTCCTCCAACAGACCCCTTAGACGTTCACCACTTAAAACGTTTTTCCCTTCGTCACTAACAAATAAACGAGAAAAGCTAACCCAGCTAACTGCGGAACATTCAAAACAACTCTTCTAGGCGGCAAAACATACGCCTCCTGATCTCCCAGAGCAATCATGCCATCGCGGTCATGTCGTAAAGCACCGGCCACTTCAGCCCAAATAATTTCAGGACGATTATACAATTTTGCTATCCACCTGTCGCATTCGGCAATTCCTGCGTCCCAAACACCCTTCAATTTTTTTCCATCAAGAATTGCTTTAATAATCGCCACCGTAACATCACGGAAGGGTTCTGCAACGGGATCATTTTCCACAGCAAATTCAGGATTAATCAAGAATTGAAAATCGACGTTGTAGCCGATTGTCCAGATTCCCTTTTTTCCGATAATTGAAGGGAGTAAAACTTGGCCTACACTACAACTCAAGAAGTGGCTTATCGTCCCACTCATAAGCTCATCGTTATGGCAGGCTTCAAACACTTTTTTTTGTGCGAAGCCTGTGAATGTACTATAATTTCCATGTCCCAAAAGTATAACCACATCTATTTTTTTGCTTGCCATAATCTCTTCTAAAGTGTCGAAAGTACAAGCTTCATCTACCATGTCAATGACGTCAAAGCCTCGCCTAGTCGCTTCTGGTATTCCAAGTCCAAGCCAAAAAGCGCCATGCTGTAATGCTGTGTCGGTGTCAGGTCTAAAGAAGAGAACAGTAGGCATTTATCTACCTCAATTACGGAATGTAGTAACCGAGTTGTTTGGCGGTGTCGTAGACATACTCTTTTCCCACAACGGTCTCTCTTTCCACTTGAGTAATCAAGTCAAGCACGGAATACGTTTTGAAGTTAATCACATAACGTGGTCTTCTCCGTTCAGCTACAGGCATTTCATCTCGAACTTGACGGAGCCTGTCTAACGTCAACTTTTTTGCCGCATTAAATGTGATTGCTGACATTTTTAGTCATCTCGTTAGTCAAATACACGATCTTCATCGATAACTAACTCAACAACGTAAGGTCTTTCAAGCATCGCTTTTAAGAGCTCTTGATCTGATAGAAAAAAATTTCCATGGTAACGTTTGATAGTCCACCCAACAGGTAATACTACATTGAAAATTACAGATGAATCGCAAAGACCTAAAATCTGTTTCTCGCGGTCTATGTAACATCGCTCCATAATTATTTTCTTGCCTTCTTTAAATGGTTTCAACAGTGACATTTTAACTCCTCGTTAGAAAGTATATGATGCCTAAAATTATAAGGATTCCTATGGGTGATGGGTTGTGGTTTGGGTTGCCATGCATTGCTTCTGTGTAGCAGATTATAGCCTCTTCGTATCTTCCCGCAGTATCTAAGGCGTGACATCTAGCTAACCTTTGCATTGGAATTACTTCAAAGAAAAAAGGGGATATTTAGGGTGTGATGATTTTGTATTCTATCCAGTATTTTCCTTCGGTGTTGGGTATTTCGATTGGTTCAGGATCTATAGTGTAGTCTAGTGCTGGATCTGGCTTTGTATCGCTTGGCCCGACAATTCGATATTCCATTATAGCGTCGGATATGATTTTAATGGGTACTTGAAGGTAACTCACTGTACCCCCTCCTATAATCCCTACAGCTTTGTGAATTTAACATTTGCCGTCTAAGCGCCTCTATTGTTGTGAGTCTTTGACTAAATCTTAAAGAGCCGATGCTGGCGCCTAAAATGCCGCCAACGACTGCTCCTGGCGCCTGTCCTACGGCAAAGCCGATTCCGGCGCCTGCTAATATGGGGATTATTGAAGGTGTAGGCGTGGGCTCTTCCAAGTCTGCTTCTGAGGTGGCATATATTATATCGTCATAGTAATGAGTTTTCATGCTTTCGTCTGCTTCCGTATAACTTTTCATCGGCATCCAATCATTTCGGTTAGAAAAGTGCCACGTTGATCCATGATAATCCAAAATTTTCACACCGTCAAACCAAGCTTCGGCTAAACCATTAACAGGATCTTTTAATATATGATATTTTAGTACATGCATAACACCTCTTTGAACATGTATTCCAGTCCTGAAATATATTGGAAATCCGGGCATTTGGACTCCGTTCAAAGTTTTACTGTGCTTTATGACTAGCTCTAAATCGTTTCCCCATAATTGGAGGCTAAAAGTCATGTTGCTGGATGCGGTGTGGTCAGGCAGTGCTCTATGATTGTATTCATACATTATAGAGCAGAAACCAAACCATTTATTTGCCGAGGTCATTTCAAAATCTAAAGGAAAAAGAACCTTTTCACTTCCCCAATATTCAGGTTCATATCTCACTTGCCAAATCGATGTTGCTCGATGAGTTGGTAATGTTCCTGGAGCCGTAATTCTTAAAGCTCTATTATTGCCAATTAATTCAAACCCAACTGTTTCCGGTCTTGTTAAATGATGCGTTACCCCCTCACTCCAACCTGTAAGCAGCCCGTCAACTACCTCTGTGTTAGTAAAATCGTCTTGAAATAGTATCGTCATTTTTTCACCCCCTTTTTATTCTTTTAGTTTCGTTTGTCCAGAATTTAACAAAGAAAAAAATGAAACTAGAGGAGTTTTTTGATTGCTTTGATAAGTGGCTCAAGCAACTGTCTAGTTGTGCGACGTATATTTGAATGGCAACGTATATACTCAGCTATGGGTGGCGATGTTATGTAGTAAAGTTGGACAAGCGGATTAGGAAGGCAACGGTCCCGGAATTTTCTTAAGGTTATTAATTGTGGCGCAAGTGGAGATCCGTAGCAGGCTGTTGCTATAAAACATGGTTTCGATGGAACAAATTCTCCGTAAACTGCGATTATGCTTACATCTGATTCCACTATTAAAGTTATTGAAGGAGTCGTGGCTACAGTGTCTCCATTGTCGTTTTGCCATTCCAAAAATCTGTAGCTAACCATTAAGCCTCTACCTCCGCTGGAACAGTGATTACTACTTGAGCGCCATCCTCAACCTGTAGGGTTTCTCCTGGATTAACTGGATTACCATTTACCGAAGCTTGAACATTTATTGGACTACTTTCGTAGGTTATGTTCCTCATAATAATCACTATCGAGTACACCGCACGAAAGGTTTTGTCGCTGCCAACTGTGTAAGTTAAAGTTGGTGACGTTCCAACGGTTTCTCCTGTTTCGTCCTCCCAATGGTCAAACCTATACAGAACCATCAGACGTTCACCTCCCGCGGAACCTCAATTGTATGCGAACCTTCTACCAAACTTGCTGTTATAGGAGTGCTTCCTACAGGCGCTCCGTTTATAATTACTGGAACTTCTATTGGCGTAGATGCTATTATAACATTGTAGGTTGTGGGCGTGGGAAATGGTGCATCCGCCAAGGCAACATCATCGAAGTAAACTGTTTTAATTGACTCGTCGGTACTGCAGCCGTGTAGTATAGGAATCCAATCGAATCTTTCTTGCAAGAATTTAGTCATGCCCGACCAGTCAATTATTTTGGTGCCGTCTTTCCAAAGCTCAAAAAGTCCGTTAGTTTCGTCTCTCACCACATGATACATCAAAGTGAACCATTTGCCTCTTTCAATGAAAATTTTAGGTTTTATGTATTCTCTTATATCCTCAACACCATCTTTTACTCTTAATCTAGCTATCACTAATTCTAGGTTGTCTCCCCACAATTGCGCTATCGTAGCGTATACGTTCTGGCCGTCTATATATTCAGAGAAGAAACTAATGAAGCTCAGGTATTTATTTAGTGACGTGAATACGAAATCAACTGGAAAATAGAAAGAGCCAAGTCCCCAATACTCACTTTCGTAACGGTATTGAAGAATTCTTGTAGAACGTCCAGAAGGCAAAGCTCCGGGAGCCGTAACTTTCAAACTGCGTCCAGCGGAGTGAAAAATGTCTGTTGAGAATCCAACTGTTTCGGGTCTATATATGTTTGGTGGAGTAGGCCAACCAGTTAGTGCATTGTTAACAATCTGTGTCGTAGCGAAATCATCTTGAAATAATATTACCATTTTCTTCCCTATTTATTAAGTGGATGTTTACCCTAAAAATTTTTGGGGTTAGAACTGGATTTTTTCTAAGTGTTTTTTCCAAGCTTCAACCCATTCATGGTCCATTTCGTCTTTAAGCTGCAACTCATCTTGGTCTACAATTTCAGGTCTACTGTCACTTTTCTGGTTTTCCTCTTTTAAGCTCCATCTCTAGGTGCATCCAATCTACTTCAACAGTGTCTCCCGCTAGAAAAGCATAATCTTTGTGTCCCAACGTTTTGCTGTGCTCATAGACCTCCATTATGTCGTTTGTAGAGAAAGTGCAGGATCTACATTTTATTTTCCAAATCATGCTTCCACCCCCCCTGCACTAACAAAGGTATTGCCCCCAGTCACATCCGAGCTTTGAATTGCAGATTGTTCGGTTGCTATAAACTGTCTTCCATCTTGGCTACTCCAAACCCGCGTAGATTGGGCAGTAATGTCAATCGAAACTTTCGTGTTTCCCCCAGCAATCAACAATGTAACAACTGTATTGTTTGTTCCAGCGTGACGTATAGTTAATTCTCTGATTCTTCGAGTTTCTCCTGCAGGCACCGCAGCCCCTAAGTTTTGTTCTCCACCAGCACCAGCAACCGTGATGGTTACTTCCTCTGCTTCCCAATGATTGTCGTGCAACCATTTTTCAGGATTTGAGTGTACTCCAGTATCTTCAGTTGGTAATGGAAGAGGCGAAACAATTTCGGTTGGTAATGGAAGAGGCGTAACAATTTCAGTCTGCATTGGATTTGTCGGTGAGATGTCTCCTCCCCGCGCGAGAACCTCTCTTAACGCGTCTTTTATTTGACGCTGACTCGCTGGTGCTGCGCCCTCGATCCCTTCTGGGATTGGGACGTACGTCGCTGTTAACGGTTGATTGATGTCATGGGTTAAACTTATTGTTCTCCTCGGGTTTGTAGAGCCGTCTTGCCATTGAAGAAAAGTGTAATCGACCTCCTCTACCGTAATTGAGGATGGCATGACAATTACATATGTGCCTGTAACCATTTTCTGTTTAAACGGTGTTGACACCGCTGAATCGTTTAACGTGAAGTTGATTGGTGAAGGGTTAGACTCGATATGTAACGCGTATTCTATAGTGAAGGTGAACGTGGCTGTGGCAGCTACTCCGCCAATAATGGTTATGGTTTGAGAGGGCTGCGTCTCGCCGTCGTAAGTGGCGTAAAGAGTGTACGTTCCCTCATCCAAGTCGATAATGAAAGGCGCGGTGCGTTCCGCCACAGTTTTTCCAGCAGTGTCAACCACTCGAACAGAAGCAGGTACGTTAGAAGACACAGTGAGGGGTCCTGGAGGCGGAAAATCGCCTCTCGCGTATCGTACCCAATCATACTGCACACGAACATTTACTGATGGACGGTAAATGCTAAACTCTAGACGTTTAACTGCCGCGGGTAATGTATTAGTAGTTGTTCCTTTATAGACGTCATCTACATACAACTTCACTTTGTTACCTTTTTGTATGAGCCTGTAAGTGTGAAAAGCACTCGTATCCATCGCATACATTCTTGTCCCATTCATCCAGACTCCATCACTTCTGATGTGAAAATTTCCCTCGCGTTTGCCATCCTCTATTTTAAGGTGGTCTCCCTGCTCAGAAGTTGCCTCCAGCACTTTCACTCTTAACTCATAGGTTACTCCTACAGAGTTAGACAACAGCGCGTCGTTGAGACGCCACACCATTCTGTTGCCGGCACCCGCTGGTACGTAAACCTCCAGTTTTCCTGCAACGATAGTTGCGGTGTATATGCCAAGGGGGAACGCTTGCCAGGGGGGAACAGCGTTTTGCGGTAGAACAGTTGCTTCATATGATACGATCCAACTAACCATTAGTTCTCGCCTTCCGCTTCAAACCTTTCCCGCGCTTCTGCTGACCGCGGTTGCTCCAGAACAGCCATCATATACAGGTGACGAGTACAATTAATTGCTACGTTGGGATTCGCGTTTACAATAAAGAGCTTAAAAAAGCTCTGCCAAACCTGTCCCTGCGGAATAAGCAACGCATAGGTGCCTACGTTCCCCACGTACGGGGCGGGCCGGTAACGGCTAACCCATCCCCAAACATTCGGTGCGACAACTCCATTAGCCCACAACGTCGGTATATCAAGCGTAACTGGCCACTCTGGCTGAGCATCTATACGAACTCCCCCAAACGGTCTGTCAAACACAAAAAGCCCGAACAGAAAGACACCCTCAGTCTTCGAGTAGTCCCCTATCTTTTTTTCGTTGCCTGCTGGAATAAGCAAAGATTTAGTGATGTCCCTCACAATGTATTTCCATCGGAGCTCTTTAGCAATCCAGTCAGCCACTAACGGCGAAGAAATAGTACTCACTGTTCTTCCTCCAATCCTCCTACATTCAGAATAGAATATGAGTTAAGGACTAATTAGCTTTTACCATCCTCAGTCACATCCTTTAAACTGGGATACGTAAAGCACTATACCGAAGGCAGATTCCTATTAAATGTGGTTCACAAGTCAGTGGTGGGTTAGGCGGTGTAACTGCACGTAACCTTATAAAAATACATTGTTTTCCCAGAAAATCTGCTTCCGCTATTTCTATGAACCCTGTATGCTGTTCAATCCAGCCGATGTTAAGATCATACAGACCGTCAATTAGTTTAGGGCTGTTAGCGTGATTTCCACTTACAACTTCATCCTCTGAAACAGTTTGATAGTTAAGCTCCCATCGAACATTCCTGTTTGCATCATCTACGCCCCCATCATTTGTCCAAACAATATTAAATTCCAACGGTCCACTAGCATAGTCATGCGGAGGCGGAAGCTTAATGGTCATGCGATCAGTGTTAAGTGTAAACCTGTACAATGTTAAGTTGTCATGATCTACTACTGTCGGCGGATTCACGTTGGGACGCCCAAGCGCCTCTGCGGGTATAGATATTAACTTAGTGTAAATTCCTCCAACTGTTACACCTGCCGCTATTAAATTGGTTACGTTTATCACAGTTAGCAAGGAACGTGCTTCCTCTTCAAGCCTGCGAACTCGGCTTTCAAGATCAGGAGGAAAAACAAGATTAGAAAATGTAAACCCCGGACTTCTCCGGCGCTCCCATGAGTCGTCTTTCCTATGCTCATATTTGAGGATGCTCGGTGTCTTCACTTGCGGTTTATGAACCTGAAGTTTGTGTTTATGCACCGTTTCTTGAGGCTTATTCTTCTTAAATTCGTTTGAAACTTTAGCGCTCATCCTCCATCCTCCACTAAAACAATGAAGCATTAATCTAATTAGCTTTTCTTAAACATGCGCTCATAATTTTTAACTTGTTTCTTCCAACTCCAATTTTTAACCACTTGTTTCCTGTTTCGTCTTCCAACTTTCTCTCTAAGCGCCACATTCCTTTTGAGCAAGTCAAGCTTTCTATTCATTTCACGAATACACAGCTTTGGCGGATTAACAGGAACCAGCCACTTTTTGTTTATGAGTCTGGGTATATCTCCTACTGGCGTTGAAACTACTGGAAGTCCACATGCAGCAGCCTCTAAAACAACATTAGGCATACCTTCATGGTCACTGGTGATAACGAGACAGTCTATGCTTCTGTAAAAGTCTATCATAGACTGCCTGCTTATGCCCTTCCTAAAATATTTCCCGTACCTTTTACTTCGGATTTTAACTGGACACTTCAACTTTGTCGCTATCTGCACACGCTTAAGATTCCACGACACAGTTCCAACCCACCCAACATTAAACCGGTCTGGCACCACCCATCCTGGACGAGGCTTAAAGACTTGCGTTTCAACACCATTAGGCGTATAAAATATGTTTGTAGCTCGCGGAAACTCTTTTTTAAGTTTACGATACGCCACTAAATTGTTACAGGCCACTCCATCAAAACGGTGGATCTGTTCCTTAACCCTGATGTCGGGAGAGTCTGTTGGAACCCCAACATACTTCTTTCCACGCAACCATTTTCTTCTATCGCCGATTGCGCCCCAAACACTAGCATTTAACGCAAGAACTATTCCATACTTTCTATCTGTCCTGTTGACTTCATTCCACCTTTTAGCTGTACCCATAAATTCACTGGCATACTTAACGAGGCCTCTGCTGACAAAATCGAAACTCCAACCATACACATCCACTAATATTAAAGCTGAGTTTGCCTCAATGGTTGGACGAGGAAAATATAACCTGGGTCTAACCCTCGGCTTAAATGTAAGTAGCGGAGATGATGTCTCTACAGCTTTCAATACTGTAAAACGGTGATCTCCTCCTCTTATTCTGGGATGAAAATGGATTTGAGGGAGAGGCGATGCTTTCCTACGCGATAAATGTAGAACCCTTCCTGTTGTCGTTGTCCTTCTTTGTCTGCGTCGCCGATGTATGACTTTTGTGGCTGCAGCAGTGATGTTCAGCTTCTTATGCCTAAAATCTATAGGTCTCTCTGAGCTCTTTTTTTGCGTTATGATCTTGTGAGGAAACTCTATGACCTTTCGTGTCTGCGTTTGTCTTTTAATTGTAACCCTATGCTTGAATACGCCCATGTTACGTAGCCAACCTTTTAATTATACGCTTTGCCACAAGATTCCAACTATGCTTCAACGCTTTCTTCCTAATCTGTTTAGGCTTTGTCTTCCTCTTTAAAATTTTCTCCAACTCCTTTCTAGTGCTCCAGATAGCATGATCCAAACTAGCCATTGTTCTCGGTCTATACAACGGTTTAGGAACAACAAGCAAAGCACCACATGTTGCAGCCTCAATTCTTGTTAAGCCAGACTCGCCAAGTTGCGTGCAACAGTAAAAATGGCATTTCCTAAGTGTTTCCTGCATTTGAGGCCAGTATATCCGGTTTTTGTAGACTGGAAGAGGCATGAACAGTTTGATGCCGTTAATATTTTTGTTGATCGGGTTTCCTTCCATAACCAGTTTCTTTGGGAGGCTGAAAACTTTCCTGTAAACATCATATATCTTGTTGAACCTTCCTCCATACTTACCATACATCAAACAGTCAACAAAAACGGCCTTCTCTTTCTGTCCAGGATAGAAAAGTTTTGGGTCTGCTCCCCAACCTGCGTAAACATATCTCGGATTCTTTCTAACCGGCTTAACTACAGTGAAGACGTAATCAAAAACAGCGTGCCACCCTGAGAAGTCAGCATCCAAATATAACGCCACTTTCCCTTTTGTAGTCTTTCTAATTCTTTTACGGTATGCTGATAGCCTCTGCCAACGTGACCTAGCTTTTCCTGAAACTATTATGGCGTGGTCAGCTTTAGGCGGTGCTTTAAAGTCAATATATGTGTCAGCTACTAATCGCGCTTTTATACCCCTCTTCTTGAGTGCCTTATGTAAACTCCATGCGACTATGTGATTGAACATAAACAAGTGATGAACCTTAACGTCTTCACGCAGATTGCTTATGATGTTAATTTTCATGGCGCTAATTATGTTTTGTTATTCTTATCTACTTTTTCATTCCCCACTTCTTAACGGTTCTATTTTCTATAAGCTCTAATATGTTTTCTGCCAGTATGCCTATAAGGCTGATGCATATTAAGGCAGCTAACATTCCAGCAGCGTTGAGTTGGAACCTGTTCATGTAAATTAGCCATCCTAAGCCTCCTTTGCCTCCTACTGCTCCGAAAACAAGTTCAGCAGCAACTACCGTTCTCCAGGATGCGCCCCATGCAGTTCTAAATCCTGCTAAAATATGGGGGAGCGAAGCAGGTAATGTTATATGTCTTACTAAGCTTAAACCCCTTAAACCGTAGTTTCGGCCTACATCTAACCAATTCTTGTTTATGGTGTTAAAACCGTTTGTCACGTTTATTAAAAAAGGGCAAAACCCAGCCATCACAGTCACAAACACTATCGGATCTTCTCCTAACCCAAACCAAAGAATAGCAAAAGGAAGCATCGAAATACTGGGTATCGGATTCAAAATAGATACTACTGTTTCCATCGTCGTTTTTATCTTGGTGCTTAAACTTCCTAGAGCGCCTATCGCCAAAGCTATGAGGCAGCTTACGGAAAGACCGAAAATGAGAAGTTTGAGGGTATTCCAAGTCGCCTCTAAAAGTCTTCCATAATTATTAATTGCATATTTCAACGTTGCGCTTATTGAAGGAAATATAAAACTTGAAAATACTTGTGATCGAGCAACAATCTCCCAAACAATTAAAGCTATCGCTATAAAAACGATCTTCCAAAAAAAGGAAGGGAATGTGAATGGTTTTTTCATTTTGCTCACTAACTTGTTACTTTGGGTGCTTGTTCAAACAGCAAATCCTTATTTTTCAGAGGGTTATTGATTATACCTAAGTCGTACATGAGGCCTGCCTGCGTTTCTAAAACGTCAAGTCCGAAACTGGGGTTCCATACGATTCCTGAAGTTTGCCAGATTTCCCAAGCTTCTTCTTTCGTGTAGTCGTAGACTGCTCCGATTATTTCAGAGGCTTCTTTTGGATTATTTTTTATCCATTCAATAGACTCAAGCCAGGCTTCTAACACTGCAGCGACTATCCACTCGTCTAGATTTGATTTGCCAATAAAGACTCCGCCTGCAAGTGGCATTCCCCAAATTTCGGTATCGCCAGAAATCTTGTGGTATCTACTGTCTTGAGCATACATTGTTGCGTAAGGCACCCCAACAAAGTGAGCGTCAATTTCACCCTCATCCAAGTCGTGATAACTGTCTGAATGGCTGAAAAAAGCTGAGATCGCATCAGTATCTTCTTCCGTTCTTCCCATATCCACAAACGCTTTTATCAACCCGACGTGTTCAATGCTATAAAGTTTTACAACAGAGATAATGGCGCCTTCCTTAAAATCGCTTAACGATTGAATGTCGGTTCTCCACGTCCACACTTCATGTTCTTTACTTCCGAAACTAGCAAGTATTTTTGTACCTATTCCCTGATCTACTCCTTTGATTGCGGGCGCACTTCCCATCTGAGCAAAATCAACACTTCCAGCCACGACTGCTTCATTGATTGCCGTTCCTCCACTTATCTTGAAATAGTTTGCTTGAATGCGGTTGTCGCTATGTTTTTCAACAAGGTCGAAATGGTCCATTACAACGCTTACGCCATAATGGAATCCAATTTGATAGGCAAAGTTGAGTTTAACAGTAGTTTCAGACGGTCTTGAGATCCAATAAACGTTAGTAGCAACCAATAGAACTGCAAGGACAACACATATGGCCATTAATGCTTTTTCATTCAATTTTTATCCACCTCCAAGTCACTTAACAACTGTTCCCAAATTTCTGTGAATTTGGAGCTTGATATGTTATGTGGGCGAGATAGGTTTACCTCTACAACTCTTTTGACTTTGCCTTTTGCGTTTAAAACCATAATTCGGTCTGCAAGAGTTATAGATTCCCGAATGTTATGTGTCACAAATATCACGGTCATAGACAGCTTTTCCCAAATCTGAATAAGTTCGCCTTGAAGTTTTCTTCTCATCTGAGCATCTAAAGAGCCAAAAGGTTCATCCATCAGCAACACCGGCGGCTCCAAAACAAGAGCGCGTGCTATAGCCACTCGCTGCTTCATACCTCCACTAAGTTGGTGAGGATAATATTCTTCAAAACCTGATAGACCCACAAGGTCAATTACGTCCCTCATTTTTTCATCATACGCTTTTTCGTTTCGCAATTTTAATCCAAATTCAATGTCCCCATAAACAGTTTTCCAAGGCAACAGTTGGTCAAACTCTTGAAAAACAAGAAGTCTTCGAGAGTTATCACCGGTGATAACTCCACTATAAGATTCTAACCCTGCAAGTATCCGCAGCAGAGTTGATTTACCACATCCACTAGGTCCAATAACACACAGAAACTTTCCGTCTTCTACCTGAAAACTTATTTTGTCTAAAACCTTGTGACTACCGAAACTTTTTGAAAGGTTCTCAACTTTTAAGGGCAATTCATGCGCCTGTTCTCCTCAAGGCCATAACGCTGCACGCAGTTCTCTGCCAGTCCAACCACGCAAACCCTTAGTTCGTTTTACATATCTGGATTTTATGCCTAACTTCTCCATTCTTCGTATCACTTCCAAGTTTCCTGTCACAATCACATCAAACTTAGGCAAGTCATCAAACGATTCTCTAGATCTAGCTATAAAACCTTTTCCAGCCAAGATAACCTCAAATTTTGGAAGATGCTGAAAAATGTCCTCTAATATTTTCTTTGAAAGCTCAGGAGGGATAACCTGTTTTTTCTTTCCTCCATAAGTGTACTCGGTGACTGCAATGATGATGTGGTCATAGAGTGGGTAAATTCTCATTAACGTGAGAACGTGGCCTAGATGCGGAGGTTGAAAACGACCTGGCAGAATCGCGGTGGTCATCTATGTTTTGTTCCTGTAATTAACAGATAATCTCCGATTACAGAGTCGGAAGCATGTAGTGCATGGGTCTTTGTTAATCTGTAGTATTTAGCTTCAGCCTCAACACCTATCTCATCTAAGAAATGCAGCAGTAAGCCGGGGTCGTCAACAGGAAAAGATTGGGGTTTCCTCGGGTAATTCCATCTGTAATTAGTAGCCAAAATCAATTTTCCGCCCTTCTTTAACACTCTGCAGTTCTCCAGAAGATATTCGCTTTGGTCTACTGCTACGGTGAATACGCTGTCGCTTACAACACATGGAAATGCTTCTGTTTTGAAGGGCAATCTCTCAGCGAAAGCATTCACGAAAAATATGTTCGGAATCTTTCTCTTTTGAAGTATCCGTAGGAACTCGATGCTTTGATCTAAACACACTTTGGTCTTCTCAGGCACACTTTCCTCTAACTGACCGAAACCGGGTCCTATGTTCAAGTATGTGTCTATGTCACCAATTATCTCTTTAACCATTTTCGCTCGTACAAGTGGCTGAGACTCATCTAATCCTTCATAGTCTTTCGGCAAAGCTTTAGCTATGCGGTTGTAACGGTCAATTTCAAAGTAGTATTCTCGCTTAGGCGATGGATTCCAGAGTAGACATGGTATGCCATTAATGTCAGAGGGAAAGTATCTTTCACAGAAGTCACACTGAAAACCACATCCTTTTGCGCGCAGAGGATTTAGGCATTTTGGGCAGGCTAAGATTTCCTCTAGTTTCATTTGGTCACTTCCTTATTGGAATAACAGCTAATGCACTTAAAAAAGCGATGAATCCAGTGGCAAGAAAAGCTATCTGGAACCCTGAAAAATCAATCATTAACCCGAAGCCGACTCCCTGGAAAGTTGCGAAGGTTTTTCCCCAGGCATTCATGCATCCAACACCTGTAGCTTGCTGATTTTCTTCGTCAAGTATGTCCATGGGCAGCAGGAAGTAACATACTTCAACGGCTTCTATTCCAACTCCACATAGAAACATTAGAGCACTCAGAATCATTATGGGGGCAGTAGGCGACATAGCGAAGATAATAAGAGTTACTGCACTCAGCAACATTCCAGCGACTATTAGAGGATACCTTTTTGTGAATCGGTCACTTAGCCAACCAAAAGCGAAGGATCCTATTGCCCCTCCTATTGGAAAGAACGCTGCAATCCATGCGGCCTCAATTATGTTTCCTGACATCAAAAAAATATACGCTGGAACCCAAGTGAATATAGCAAATCGCGCAAACTGGCTTCCCCCATAACTTACGTAAGTGAGTAGCATTCTCCAATCTGAAAGCGCCATCTTATATGCGTCCTTAGCGTTTTCGCTGAAGCTCTTTTTCTCTTCCTTTATTTCCCAGCTGACTTTGAATCCTTTATCTTTCGGAGTGTTCCTCATAACGATATAGAAGAATACAGCGATTAGACTTAATGGAATAACTGGAATCCAGTAGACAAAACGCCAGCCAAAAAGCACGATTATTAGGGCTCCCAAGGGCAATATTATCGCTGAACTAAAGCCTTGAAGTGCCTCATTGAATCCTAAAGGTTTTCCTCTGTCTGTTCTTTTGAACCATTTAGCGTAGAGTTTGCAGCAGCTTCCATAACCCATAGCTTGAACGTATCCATTGGCGGTCCATGCTGCAATTAAATGGCTAAAGCTTTGTCCAAAACCCATGAAAACATTTGCTATAGTTGACAGGATCCCGCCCAATGTCATCATTAATCGTGGCCCATACCTGTCGATTAGGAACCCGTTGATGAACTGTCCTAGGGCGTACCCTGCCGTTAGTACTGATGCAATTAAACCCACAACACCAGCACTAAGCCCAAATTCAGCCTGAATATAAGGAATGGTCACACTAAAATTGTATCTTCCGAAATAATAAGCAAAATAGAAAATGCTTGTTAACAAGGTTACTCCTATTTGCCATCCTTTAAGTTTCAAATTTCAACACCTTTGCTTTCTCGTAGTCTTTTTCATAATCAATCTCTAACCAGTTTTTGCCTTCCGTGCTGACCTGATGTATATCGTGGAGTCGCATTAGACGATTGAACGGTTCTATGTGCTCGCGTTTTGCAGGACCATCCTCTAGTAAGTAGTCTTCAAGTATGACTGCTAAGGCGTGAGATGCTTCTTTTGATAGCTTAAAGATTGTCAAGGCTTCTCCCAACGGATTAGGTGGGTATGGTGGCATCCACTTTAGCTTCGTTACGATTCCTTCGTTTCCGTAAGCTAGAGTTTCTTCGCCGTCAAAGCTTTTTTCTGGATCATCAACTAAAATGGCGTTCTCGAATTTGCAGTTCATAAGCAGTCGCATGAGTTCCGGGTCCATATAGTGATCGCCGTCAACAACTAAACATGGGTGTTTTGAGAGAATGTGGTAGGCTGCGTAGAGGCTTTGTGCTCCGCCTGTGATCTTGAATAGCTGATTCTTTAAAAGTTGGATGTTCAAAGTTTTGTATTGTTTTCCAAGTAGTTTTCTAAACTTGTAGGCATAGTGTCCAACGACGATGTGAACCATGTCTACGTCTGCTCCGCTGTATATTAAAGCGTCAAGCAAATGCTGTATAACGGCTTTGCCGTTGATTTCTAAGAGGTTTTTGTGTGTAGTGTAAGTCAATGGTCTAAGTCTTTCACCGACTCCAGCAGACAAAATTATTACGCGAAAAGAAGGCATAATTTATTAGAAAGCATAAGTATTTTTTAAGATTTGCCCTACGATTAACAGAAAGGGATGATATAAATTACGAAGAGTCTACCAATAGCTACGAAGAGTCATATACCCAAAATGTTAAAAAGGTAAAAATTGAAGAAAAGAGTGGTATCCTTTAAAAATGAATCAAATTCTGGTTACGCTTAAGAACTCAAAAAGAGGACACGCAAACCTGTCTCCAACAGGAATTATGACAGTCTTTCTTCCAACTCTTACAGAATTGTTAAAGATTCCAAGAGAATATTTCCTTTTTAATACTACTGAAGAGCTATTAATTGAACTAACCACCCATGAGCTTCTTCATGAAGTGACAGGCATCAGAGAAGACCATATAATAGATTCGTGGCACATGCTCTTATGTCGTTCTGATAGTGATCGGAATAACTGTGATTGTCCTATTACTTGTTTCTTCCGAGATTGTCTTTCTAAAGGTTAGTTGTGAGATGAAAAAATGACTGTTTATATTCGAGGTTGGAGGCAACTAAAGGCTCTTTTTATTCTTATTGAAAATCTATGGTTATTTATACTTGGACGAGATACGAGAAATTTGGATGCGTGGGATATGGAGAATGCTATTTATTCTGGAAGACAGTTTATGGCAAATCGTTTACGATGTGCAAAACGAGAAGTTGAACTATTTTCAGGGTTTGCTAAACCCTATGCAATATATACAACGCCTCTATTCAATCAACAATACACTAAACTTTTTGGCGAGGGTGCTCTCGTAGAGTTTCTTTACAAACAAGACAAAAGAAACCAAGAAATAATCTCTAAAGGATAGCTATGAAGACTATGAGACTCTTCGTAGGTTTGGGTTACTTACCTGCACTCCCACCACATCTTGACTGGCGGAAATGACTTGATTATTCCAAGTCCTTTTTGGTATCCGTTACGCCACTTAGGTTCATTTCCCTTATTCATCAGCTTCACAAGGTCTCTGAATTTTTTTAGTCGCCCTGGATGGTCAACGTCTCCTGCGAAATGTGATCCAACAAAAAACTTAACGTGGCCCTTGAAATATTCTTCTCGATGAAAGAGTGTAACGAAAAAATGGCGGCATTCAAACTTGTGCCAATGCGTGCTAAACTTGAACTCCCATGTATTTTCTTTAAAGTATGATTTGAGAAGTTCAGCGCCCTTCGGCTTCACTAAAACCATCATTTCCATAGCCCATAAGATTTCATCGTATTCTTGCTCTAGGATCTCCTTTAAGGCCTGCTCGGAGAAAACAAGGTCTCCCGACGCAATAAGCGTGTCTGAAATCAGGTCTCTACATTGATAAACAGTTGACAGTCGCCCTCTAACGTATTCCACTTTCCTAAATGAAACGCCCTCTATTTTTGGCTTGTCGAAACTGTAAGCCACAGTTATGTCGGTTAATCCCTGCTCCTTGAACATCCGCACCATTCTTTGACCTATCGTTTCTTTTAGAAGTTTTATGTTGCATTTGCTTCCTCTCAAAAGCGGGCTTCGCTGCCAATTTTCGCCATACCGCTTCCAATCTTGTAGATAGGGCTTGTAATGGACAAATCCACCGTGACGCATTGTTCCAGCACCCAAGATTAAAATGTTCATTTCTTTCCCTCATCAGTTTGCCGAAAGTAATCTATGTCTCTTAAATCTTTGCTACTGAACGTCATATAATGTTCTCGTCTAAGCTTTCGTTTTCCAGGCACGAATCCTTTCACGCCTTTCTTCCATAGAATAAAATCGTGGATGCCACGCCCGAGACCTCTACACTTAAAATTTCTTAACTCTGCAACATGTTGTTTCGCAACCTTGGAAATATTTCCAATTCCTACACCGTTAAATGTTGTAACTGATTTCTGTTTGCTCCGAATTACCTGTAGTAAACATTTTTTGGTGAAATATACGTCTCCAAGAATAAGAAGCACATCGTCAGCTATCCCTTTTAACCCAACTTTCCAAGATGTCCATGCTTTCTTCCAGCCACTACGCTTATTATCCGTTGCGGCTTCAGGGTTGTAGATTAGTTTTAATCCAAGCTTTTTTCTTTTGTTGAATCTTTCAATGAACCCTTTTTTGTAGCCAACGACTACTCTAATGTCTTTTATTCCACATTTCCTGAGTAATCGGACTTGTCTCTCTAAGAGAATTTCTCCTTTATAATGGAAAAGACATTTAGGCTTAGCGCCTTTAGGAAAACCGTAAACGTAAGATAGTGCATCTGTTGGACCAGCAGCGAATATTATCGCCTTCATTTAGTCACCTTGATTAAGAAATCATTTAACCCAAATCCGAATGACCCTTTTCTAAACGGTATTTTCTTTATCTGCTTAGGATTGAGTGTATGTAGAATCTTTTCAAGTCTTCTGTCGGAAATATGGGTAATTAATGTTACTCCGCTTGCTCCACGTATCTTGCGGCTTAACTCTACAGTTTTTGAAACATCCCTGTCTATTGGCATTGAGAATACAAGCGTTTGTTTGGTTCGACTCCACATTTCCTTTATGACCTTTTCCGTGTCGTCTTTATGAATGTGAATTAACAGTGACATTGAAATAACAGAGTCACATTCGTCTTCTTTTGACAAGTCATAAGCGTCACCAACTTCAAAGCAACCATCTGGAAAGTGAGACTTCGCAATTTTAATCATGTATGGGCTGCTGTCTACGCCTTTGTAGGTTGACACTTTAGACCTTAAAAGCGGATAAAGATAACCAACTCCACATCCTACATCTAACACACTCCCCGTCACCTGTTTGGCAGCAAACACCATTCTGCGTTTATAACGGGGGTTCGGGTTGTCTGGAGCACCATAAGTAGCAACATGGTTTTCAGCACGTTTCTTATCCCAAGCGTTTTTCATCATTTTTTAACCAACAGAAATAACGTACGATGAACACTAGGTCTCCGCCAAATATGTTTAACCTTCATGTTCATTTCTTTCTCTATTCTGGCTTTAAACTGTGCCTCTGTGAAGTGAAACGATTTCCTCTGTTTTTCCTTCTTTAACCACTTAACATGCTTGGCTGAAAGAGGCATCTCAAAAAACACTCTTCCCGCTTTACCTCTGAAGCGCCGTAACAATTTAAAAGCTTCTTCGACCCCCACGCTCAATATGTTATGATGAAAGGTAGAGAGAAACAAAATATTGTCAAAATACACGTCTCCCTTTAGGTATTTACTCCAGCTTCCAAGATAATACTTCATTTTCCAGTTCTTTATGGTTGACAAGTACCTCGTCACAGCCAACCTTTTTCGGTTGTTGTCCAAAGCTGTTACTTTATAGCCGTTTGCCGCAAGTTTTCGACAGAAATATCCCTCACAACATCCGATGTCAAGCGCGGTTTTACCTTTAAGGCGTCTCAAAACATAGTTAGCTCGTTGAGGGCTATCTTTTCTCCAAACCTTAAAATCTTTTAGTCGCGGATCATTACAGGGTTGATACAAATATTTTCCGCTGTTCAACTTCATTAACGTTCTAACTAGCGGAAAGTCTCCTTTCCTTTTTGGGTTAGGGTCGTGTTTGCTTATCACAACTTCTACTTTCGTTTTTATTTTTAGATACTTCATTATGCAGAGGCGATGGAAACCATCATAGGTCTGAATCTCGCCATCTCGATTGAAATAAACGGTTATGGGCGAATGGTATTTTGATCGTCCAGATGGGTGTCGAACTTTTTTACGTACCTTCGTATAACTTAAATGGCCATACTTCTTCAAGCTATGATATAATTCAATGACTCTTTTCTGCCTCGCCTGTATGCACCGCTCTCTATCTTCTGGCTTAACTTTTTGGCAGTCATACCACCATCTTTCAGCCTCTAACGTTTCTCTTCCCCATTTCACGTAAGGAGAGTTCTTGATACTTTTGCCTGCGTCGTACATACCGAGAGTTTCAGCCATTATTTTTTCTAGGGGCCCAGTTGGTAAAAAAGTGTTTTTGATTCTATATGTCAAATCACATCACTTTTGTTTACCGCGATAAGTGAACCATAACGGCTCTTTTTCCTGGTCCAGATGATAAGGCAAAATTTCCAGAAACTTTGACGGCCTCAACCCATACCACCACTCGTAAGGTAAACCATGATACCATTCAGTGTCTTCTTCTAAGTTTTTTATGATAACGCCTTTCCAATGATTCACAACCCATTCTTTGCCTCGTATAAGCAGAGAACCAGCTTCATAGTCTTTATGCGCGCAAACAACTTTGGGCGTACAAACTACTTTAATGCCTAACTCCTGCACCTTATCCCAGAAGGCAAAGTCTCCGTTACTTTGATATGGCCATTCAATCATTTCGAGAGCCGCTCTCGTAATCAATATGAAAGCTTCTCCAGCATTTCCAGTGCACACAAACGGCTCTAACCCCTCAATCTTAACCAGAATCTCATCGTCTCTTCCCGCGTTGTAGTTCCAACTCATGAGTTGGCTAAACTCATCTGTGTCACATTTTGCCGGTCTCTCCGGCGTTAAAGACGTCACTATCAACGCATCATGATTAACTGAAGTTTGAATCAAAGTTACTAAGGCATGTGGAGGCGGAATCATATCAGCATCCATTTTAACAACGTAATCATAGTTTTCAATAGCATGCGTTCTTATTTTGTTCATGTTCCACGCTCGCGCTTGATTTCCAGCAATTTTTTTTCCCTCATCATCCTTTATGATGGGCTGCTCCGTTAAAACCATGTAATCTATAACATCTTTCTCATAGGTTGGAGTCTGTAACGTATATGCCACCATTTTCTGTAGGGCCTGAAAAAGTTCAGGAGCCACATCCGCAAAATGACGAGCACAACAAACCAACAAAACCTTAGTCATGCTGCCAACCTTCCAAGAACCTCTGCCATGCGCTCCGCCGTGTTCTTCCAACTATATTTCTCCCGGAATTTTGGAGCGAGAACCTCCGCCTTCTTCTTCAACTCAACCAAGTTATCAATAGCGTAATTCATCAACTCGTAGGTATGGTCTGGATCCGGGTCAGAACCGTTACCGACGTGGATAGAGTTTCCAGGCAGAACTCGGACTTGTCCCTTATCTTTGATAAACAACGCTCCTTCCGCATACTCTTTTATGCTTGGATAGGAGCTTGTTACAACCACTAAGCCTCGCGCCAGAGACTCTAACACGTTTAACTCGCAGGCTCCTCCTCTACTAGGTGCAAAGAGAATATCGCATGAATCGTATAGGTGAACTAGGTCTCTCTCGGACAGCCAGTTAAGACAAATAGTTTGAGGCAGCTTAGCCAACTCTTTATTTGCTCCAAGCCTAAGCACCAACTTCACATCTTTCCTTTCTTTTAGGATCCGCGCCATAACTTTCTCAACAACATCGCCGCCTTTTCGCCAACGAGAATGTAACTGGAAGTAAAGAATTTTCACTCCGTCCTCTGGAATGCTAGAAAACGAATTTTTAGGGGAACTGTACACGTCGCTTAGTCCATGTGGCACAACTTCTACAGGTATTTCGGCTCCGCTGTTCACAAAAGCCGCTTTTGCAGTTTCGCTTGGAACCATAAGTAAATCAACCTTATTTACAAGAGAAATAGCGCCTGCTCCAATCGCGTCTGAGTCAGCAACTTCAAAACCAGCAATCTTTTCATGTGCCATCCTATAATGCTGTCGCCCTGTAGCACTAGCCCACCCAGGTATTCCCCAATACAGCAAAGGATGTATAATGCCTATCTGCGAAGGATACCCCATTTTCCGATCCGTTGTAACTTTAAGAAGCACCCAACGCACATTCCATCCTGCATGAGGCAAATTTTGCATGTGATGTTTACCTACCACTCCGAAGCTGCCGCCCGCTGGAGCATAATAAGTGAGAAAAGGATTCTGCGGATTTTCAACAAAAACCTGTTTAATTAGTTTCTCTGGAGATGCAGGTTTACTTGCTTTAAACTGCTGTCTCGTCACGTTAAAACGATGTATCCGCGGTCTTTTCTGGATCTCCCTCAAACTTGGAGGACGCACAATCTGAGGCGATGGCGTAGCCTTATGTCTATGAACGTGAACTGGTATCCTATCGCTTTGCCGTAAGGTTCTATGGTCAAACTTTATGACTTTTATAGGCTTCTCATCTGGTCTATGAACCGTGTGTGTGTGTTTAAACACGCTTTTCTCGTCAATATGCTTCTTCAGTCTGCGAGCTATAGGCTTCGGCATTGTAATCGCTTCTATTTTCTATGATGCTTTTCCCATCTAAAAAGACTTATTCCAGCCTGCGCCCCATCAACGCCCGTCGGCGGATACACACGAACTTTCTTGTCGGAGCTTGTTTTCTCAGAAATTCTCTTAACATTAAATCTACGTTTGAATATTGACATAAAAAAAGAAGGGATGTGGAGATTTAAAAGATTATCGCTGTATCTGAGGACGGTTCTGGTCGCCCCAGAAGCTTAAGCCGTATTCTGCGCCTAGTGTTGGGTTTTGGAGTGCGAATGTTACGGTGCCTTCTAGGATGTGGATTGGCTCCTCTAAGGATCCTTTGAGGACTAGCGGGTTAGGTCCACCAACGCCTAGTGCTGGAACCATTAGGGCGTCTACTTGTCCTGCTGGTAAAGCGTGTGCTGTTCCTCCTGTCTGTGTTATGATGAGTTGTCCCGGGTTGTCGGTGTCTTTGGTCCAGAAATTAAAGTACATTAGTCGTAGCTGCATTCCTACTGGGATTGTAATGCTTACAATTGTTTGGTTGGGGGTTTCTTCTTCTCCGTATGGCGGTGCTGCTCCTGCAACTTTTCCGCTGAATCTTACATTAGCGTTTGGTATTCTCGCGTCTTCAAACTCGTAGAAAGCCTTGTTGTATAGCTTATGCACGACTTTTGTGTATCCTTCTGCTTCTACTCCAGTCATCATGGTCACCTCGCGGCTGCTGCCCCCTGAACACCGAACAACGTTATTGGGCGAGCAAATTTTAGTCCCTTATGCAGGCAATCTAGAAGCTCTTCGTAGTAGCTATGTGCAGCAATTTTCACTATGCCCTCATCTGTGTACGTGACGTCTCCAATAAGCTCTATGTCTAGTTTGTTGAGGTAAAAGTTGAAGAATGGCAGAACTGTTATGGGCAACGGATTATACACTTCAATGCCGAAAACGTCACAGAGTTTAGGCAAAAGGAAATGCTCAGTCCAGAATGTAGGACGATCAAACGGGCTCATCTGCATCGTGAAATGCGCTACCTCAGGATAATTCTTTTTCGGCCAGGGCATCTTCGGAGTGCCATGCCTCTTCACGTCTGACGGTATCTGAATGTACCATTTAACGTCTGGTTTGATTCCTGCGATCCACTGGAACATTTGTCCCTGCTTCTTCGGTTCCGACCATGTAGTTGGCTTAATTGCTTCAAAACCGTAAGGTCCAGCAACCTGTCCTGGAGCTATAGGCCGATCTGCCGCTTCAATGTCGGGCCAACCGAACTCCCATTCTATATGTCCAAAGTCTCGTCTACGAACACGATAGTATCTTCGCATCGGCGGTTCAGCGGTGGGATCTATAAAACTAAAGCGATCCCCTTCATAAAGGAATCTAGGTGTCCAACTACCCATCTTACATTCACCCAATTTTTTTTAACGAGTTAAATAAGCTGAGTAGTTTACTCGCCTTCCCCGTTGAATTCGATTTTCACTGCAGCGTATGGATCGTCTGCCTGTACGACTAAGCCATCTGATTGAATGGTATAGAGGTGGATGATAACGCTGTTTCCGTACTGTCCTGGATTCTGCACTACACAGTTGGCGTAAACGTCTTTGTAGGCTGCCATGATTTTCATGTGCCAAAGCGTCTGAACGCCAAATATGTATGCTGGAACTTCAACTCCGCCAGTTCGATGGCCAACGATTTGCATGAAACCGTCGAAGAGAATCCTCTCTCCGTTTCCCGAAAGTACACGTCGAACGTCAAGGAACCCGTCAGGGTATACTAAAGGAGTGTAACTCAATTAAGTCACTCTCCTACTCGTGAAGCACCAGATCCAAGCGCCTGTACATCACGAAACCTTTCGGAATAATCCTTTGATAGCCAGGAGCCTCAAAGTATCCTCTTAGCTCGAACCCCTCTTCCTCGTCGAGCTCGAAGCCCTCCTCAAAGATAAGCACCGGCTTGTTGTAGTTATGGATCTCCTCAATGTCCACCATCGGTATCTTGCGGGCGCCAATCTGCATTTTCAGTTTGCTCACACAAATTGATTTGCTGCCGAACGCAAACCCTGCGAGCGCTCCTCTGAAGTCTTTAGGCATGGTTCCGATTGCCGTAGGGTTTCCTCCCTGCAGAATCGTCTTCCACCCTGGAACCGCTGTAGCTGTTGGACTCGTTGAAGTGAACAACTGTCTATAGTTGTTTCTGCCCCAAAGTTCCGGGTCGTGGTGGCTGTCTAAGATGTCATCGTTCTCATCAGCAAACAAATATGGAAGCCAAGTGGTACGTCCGAACTGTTTCTTGCCGGGCTGGAAACCCCCGTAGGTGTAACCGCCCCAGAGACGCAACGTGTTTGAAATCAACTGCTCTTCCAGATTCTTCAAGGTCATCTGAAACTCAGGTGCCTTCTGTCGAATATGGCTCTCTTCCATTATTACGTAACTCAAGATGTTTCCTCCACCACAAAATTAAATAGTATAAGCAAATAAACTAACTCGTTGAAAAGGATGTTTTCGTAGAAAAGGTTGATTCTTCAATGTCCACTGAAATCCTGAAAATTACCAAAATTCACGGTCACTGCAGAACACAGATCCCTAAAGAAGTCGCAGAAAAATTAAGAGTTAAAGACGGCGATAAACTGAAGTGGATTCTAAACTCAAGCGGAAAAATCTATGTTGAAAGAGTCGAAACACCCTTTACTCAATCAGGACCCCGTTATGGAAGAGAGTGAATTAAATGGCACATTATACAAGAGAGAGTGAAGTTTCTGAAAACCGAGAGGTTCCCGCCATCTGCCCCCTCATCAACAAATGCGCGCAATACCACGCTGACCAGGAAGAATATAAAAGTCTCTGCAAAAAATGGACTGAACACGCTGAAAGCCAAGAATCTGACGAATTTGAAGTTGAACGCTCCAGAGTGCTGACTGGAAAAGGATTCAGAGGAAAAAAGGAAACAATAAGGATTGAACACGCACAACCCGTAACTGGAACCCAAGTTTTCCACCTAGAATACAATCCAACAGAAGGCATGTCTCCTCAACAGCAAAAAGAACTAGAAAACAAGAAAAAAGAAAGGTTTGAACAGATGTGTCCACACTTCAAAGGCGACGTTCTAGGCTTACCTACCTCTGACCCAGCCTACCACGACTGCAGAACCTTTAGCGAGTGGTTTTATAAAAAAAGGGGCTAAGTTAGCGCGAATCGCCCTGCTGCGCTTCTGTTAGTCGTTTGATACCTCTGCGTTGAAACAACTGTTCTCCTAGTAGCAGATGAGGGAATGGTAGTCACCGTAGGCGCCACCGCCCTAACTGCAACTGCAGGCGTCACTAATCCGAGCACAATCGAGACCGCATCAGCAATACCAACTGCAAACGCTCCGAGTGAAAAGAGCCTCAGCCACATACTCATGTCTCCGCCAATAAAGCCGCCTAATATGAACAGCAACACACCGACAAGCAGTTCACTCGCCGGATTCATCCATTCACTAGGCACAAAGCCGCTGAGAAACCCTGCAACCGTGTCGCCCAAGAAACCAGTGATAACTACTCCAAGGCCTAGCGCTACGGGGGCTGACCAGTCCTCTGGGAACCAGCCTCCTCTAAGAGCGCCTACTATTGAAGCCATCTAGACACCTCACAAAAAGGAAGTCTAAGCTGCTGGGGCTACGGCTACTCCCTTAGCAGCTAATATGCTTTCCAGGCTGGCTATCGAAGCGGCTGCGGCATTGTGAGCGCGGGTCGCTCTCTGCGCAGGACTCAATCCGCCATGAACTCCAGGACCCTTCGGAACAGCCATCGCAACTTTCACTGCGACTGCTGGCATCGAAACTCCCTTGTAAGGTGTTTTGCCTCTGGTTCCGTAAGCTGCCGTAGCAGCCCTCGCCAAAGCCAAGCAAGCTTTGATCTGTGGACCAGACAAAGCATTTCGGTTCCTATACCAGGGAGGGGGTGTTTTGAGAATCCAAGGCTTTCGACTCCATGCGGGGCCTTTAGCCACAATCAAACCAAATGGTCCGACTGCCAAATTTGTTTTCCTCCAATCCTCCTACCGATATTGTTATCACGCTTCCTTTATAAGTTTTAGCCTTCTATTCTGTTTCGGTAGTTAATATGAGCGAAGAACGTCTTGAAGAAGTTGAAAAAAGACTAGACCGCATTGAAAAGAAAATGCGAAAGCACGCGTCTAAAAGGGATGAGCGGAAAATACAATGTGCAAATAGGCTAAATCGTATTGAAAAGAAGTTACAGAAGCGTATTAAAGAAAGAAAAATGGATTTGAAAGAGAAATTCCGCTTGCATGATAGAGCGCAAAGTCTTCTACGTCAATCTGACGAGCGGAAAGGTGAGTGGTTGGGGATGTATCCGGCGGTAAGCCCCTTCCCCTCACCCCGAAATAAAGTCGATGCGTTCTATAAAGACCTTCAAGAAATAATCAAGGAACTTGCTAAACTTGTAGATGTCGCGTTGGGTGTCAAGTTCCCGTCTTGATAACCTTTAAAAGTGTCCAAGCGTTTATGTGCTATATCACAGAAATCGAGGTGATGTTGCATGCGTTATCATCATGGACGCAAAGCAAATCGTAGAGTTTCTACGATTGCTGGTCGTCCTATTCTTCGTCGTCGCAGAGACGGCAGTTGCATCATTCTCCGATAAACTATCCTTCCACTGCTATTTCCGCCGCTTTTTCCATGGTTTTCGTTAATTTTTCTATAGCCAATTCTACCTTACCCTTCCGAAACTTTTTTCCCGTCAACGCCTTCCGAATCGCAGGGACAACATGAGGCGTCCCCTCTTCCGACAACCCACGTTTACCATAAACACTATGCCCCGCTTCACCAAACGCTATCTGCGATCTCAACAAAGTTGCTGGACGCGCCCGCCGGTTCTTATACGTTATTGGAATACGCCTGTAAAAGCCAATGCGCCCATCCTTTCCAGGACTCACATAATGAAAATGCTTAGCTAAGTCCGGGCGTTGCTCAACCAACTTAGCAAACTGCTTCTCGTTCATTTTGTTAGACTCATCCTATTCTGCTTAATCTTACATATTCATCTTGAAGTGTTTTTCGCTCATAATCACCCAACTTCAGGAAGTCTCCCCAACCTAACCCATGCTGCCACAGCAACCAATTTTTCAAGGATAATCCAGGAGGCTTAGCTGGAGGAACAAATCTTAGGTGCGGAAGCATCTTACGCATTAACGCCGGATACTCAGCCTCCGAAACAAACTCGCCCATAGGCGTCACATAACCATTCATAACTTTCTTCCATCCAGGCGGAAGCGCTATCTTCTCTGGGGGTCTTCGCACAACACGATCAGGAGGAGGACGCACAGGCGGGGGCCTAAGCTCCTTTATGATTGCGTCAACCAATATTCTTCCGCGTCTCGACGCTACTTCATAATCCCTTGCTGTCTTAATTTCGGACATGAATCTTTCTCGATATAGACCGGGTTCCGGCACAGTTTTAAGACTAGCATAGGCAACAAACTCCTGCCACAACCTCTCAACTTCTGTATCAGCTAGATACTTATGCTTAGGAATGGCGGGAACAGGCGGGGGCACCCGTTTAACAGGAACTTCAATCCCTACACGTTCAACCAGTCCTCTGTTAATCTTCTCCAGGACCCAACCCAAATCTTTAGTTTCAACTACAGAACCAACCGTATAGTCAAGAATGCCTTCAGTGAAAGGGCGTAAAACACGAACTTTGATTGGTGCTACTTCAGGAGGTTTAGCTCTTTCTTCCTCAAGCAATTTTTCAGTTTCAGATAACTGTAGCTCCAGCGCCTTAATTTTCTTGTACCGCCTCTTAGAAGTTTTTTCTGTGCGCTCAAGCTCAATAATCTTTTCCTCTAACGGCTCGATTATTTCAGGGTATTTAGTACGTACCTGCTCCTCCAGCATAGCTTTAGCTTGCTCATACAACTCGCCAGATTCAAACTCAGTAATCGGTGAAAACATAATGCTTTTCAGGATCTCTTTATTCTCTCCAGCCGTCAGGAGGGGATCCACATAACTTTCCACATCTATTGTTGAAGGATCTATTCCACGTCTTTCTGTTTCTCGGGCT
>JABUBK010000014.1_pt1 | contig 27449 bp, 25 predicted proteins | sample 7332671 | NCBI WGS metagenome assembly JABUBK01 (sample SAMN07256342, study PRJNA390944) | subsurface metagenome | isolation source: Methane hydrate marine sediment | place: Pacific Ocean: Eastern North Pacific, ODP site 1244 | collected 2002
AATCAAGCCCTTCCATATTTACGAGGAGTACGATCTGGCTGTCATCGGCGTGACGACCGAGACCACACCTCTGATCGCCAATGTCGGTCCAGGAACCACGTTCTCACCCGCAATTGAAGCAGTCCAGAACACCATCAATTACATCCGGTCTACGACGAATATCACACGAATCGCAGCAATCACCCATATCGGCTATGAAGAGGACCAGAGGCTAGCCCAGGAGACGACGGGGCTGCATCTGATCATGGGTGGACACAGTCACACTCTGCTGTCCAACGATACCGAAGACGTCCAAGAAAGTCAAGTGCTGGCTACAATCTCACTCAAATGTTCATTGGTAGCGAAGGTACTCTAGGAATTGTCACAGAGGCTATTCTCAAGGTCACCATCTTGCCTGCAAACCAGTCAGTCGCTGTTGCAACATTCCCGTCCATTCAAAATGCTGCTACCTGCGTTGCCAAGGTGGTCGAGTCAGGAATCCAGGTCAACGGTATGGAAATCCTTGATGATGTTCAAATGCGTTGTATCAACGATAGTGGGACAACCGGTCGAAAGTGGAAGGAAGCCGCTACACTTTTCTTCAAGTTCGCTGGTACAAAGAACGGCGTCAAGGATCAAATCGACACTGTGCGCAAACTCGCGAAGCAATCTGGCAACCTGGAATTCGAATTTGCTAAAAACGACGAAGAGGCTCAAGAATTGTGGAGTGCTCGTAAAGAGGCCCTATGGAGTGTGATGGCAAAACGAAGAGACGGAAATGACCATGTATGGACCACCGATGTTGCTGTACCGATCAGTCAACTTCCTCAAATCATTCAAGAGACCAAGGACGACCTTATCAAGAGTGGCTTGCTTGGAGGAATCGTGGGTCATGTTGGAGATGGCAACTTCCATTGCATCTTGTTGTACAACGATTCCGAGAAAGAAACTGCCACAAGGGTTGTTGACAAGATGATCTATCGAGCAATCGAGATGGAAGGCACAATCACTGGTGAACATGGTGTCGGCCTGAAAAAGCGGGATCATCTCATAGATGAGCTCGGGGAGGAAACGGTCAATGCCATGCGCAAAATCAAGCAGGCGTACGATCCATATTGTCTTCTCAATTGCGACAAGATTGTTCAGATGGACATCGGCAAATGAAAGTAGGCGTTGGTCGGAACGCCATTTTGGTCCTGCCGGGGTGATGAGGGGACCAAACTGCCTCGGGGAGAACTCATTTCGTCTCCGCTTGCCATGATTCAGCCTAAAAGATGGGTCCAACGTGCTTCTTCGCGGGGCGCGGTTTTGCACGTCAAAATGACTTCATTCCCCAAAACACAAAATACGTGACAGCTCGCAAGCAATTTTGTTCAAAGACTACCATCACAACATCGGCATCATGGCAACGCAGACAGAAACAAAGGTTGGCTTACCTGTAGCGACCTATCGCACTCTCATTGACAACGTATAGAACAACTCCTTTGTCCTCTCGGGTCCCAATACCATCGTTTTCGAAGATCGACCCGTCCCCGAACTGAAAGATCCTCATGATGTCCTCCTTCAAGTTAACTGGACCGGTATCTGTGGCAGTGACATTCATTATTGGGTGCATGGCAGGATCGGAGAATATGTTGTTAAAGACCCAATGGTTCTAGGGCATGAGTCGTCTGGTACAGTTCTTGAAACTGGCTCCGCAGTCACTTCTTTGAAGAAGGGTGACCGTGTTGCTATGGAGCCCGGGATCAACTGTCGAAGATGTGTAAGGTGTAAAGAGGGGCAATATAATCTCTGCTTCAATATGGCATTCGCTGCTACACCTCCGTACGACGGGACTCTAGCCAAATACTACGTATTACCTGAAGACTTCTGCTACAAGCTACCGGACAACGTCAGTACTGAGGAGGGTGCTTTGCTCGAGCCACTCGCTGTTGCCGTGCACATCACAAGACAATCCAACATCAAATACGGAGACAGCATTGTCGTGTTCGGCGCAGGACCCGTCGGTATCCTCTGCTGTGCCGTCGCGAAAGCACTCGGTGCAACAAAAATCATATCAGTCGACATCAACCAAGAACGTCTCGACTTCGTGAAGACCTTCACCGGCGCCTCAACCTACGTCTCCCAACGAGTCTCCGCCGAAGAAAACGCAGCCAACATCATCAAAGAAAACGACCTAGGTGAAGGCGCCGACGTCGCCATCGACGCAAGCGGCGTTGAACCATCCATTCAAGCCGCGATCCATGTCTTGAGAAAAGGCGGGTCCTACGTCCAAGGCGGGATGGGTCGTGACACCTGTACCTTCCCCATCATGGCCGCCTGTACCAAGGAGTTGACCATCAGGGGCAGCTTCAGGTACAGTCAGGGTGATTACTCCACCGCTTTGGGTCTTGTTAGCTCGGGGACTGTCAAGGTCAAAGACGTCATTAGTAGGAAGGTCAAGTTTGAGGATGCGTTGCAGGCTTTTGAGGATATTAAGAATGGGAGGGGGATTAAGGTGCTTATTGGTGGACCTGAGTAGTCTTGAAGAGCTGAGGTGTGGGCTTCCTTTTGTTGTATATTTGTTCGATGTTGTCGCTTGCGGTATATTTCAATGCAATTGTTTCTATGATAAAAGCTCCTCATCGGCATATTCGAGATAGGGATGTCGTCTTTTGATCAATGTACATTCTACCATGTCTCTGTCACTAACATTGTCGTAGTCATTAGTCTCGTTGTTCATTTTGAACGTTACGGAGCGTGGTTCCATAGTACGAACCTATCCACACGGCAAGGAGAGACAACATTTAAACCGCGAACTTTTATCCCAAGTGCTGGCAGTCAGCACAGATATAGCATCCGACAGCAAGCAGTCTGCCACCTCGACAAGTGTCAATAGACGTGTCCTGTAGATCTTGGGACACAGCAGAGTCACATCAAGCTAAGCGAGTAGCGTCCTCATATCTCGAGATCATTCTTTCTCCTCCCTGTTTCCCTAGAACTCTCTCGTGACCAGTCAGCTCCACTTCATTCCCCTTCAGCACAGACCACTTGGCGCCAAATCAGCGGGATAATACACCTGCAACACATGTTAGCCAAACTCCTCCACTCCAATAGGACAGAGAGAAGAGAGGAAAAAAGTGGAACGGGAAGGGGTACACATACACTCGGATTACCACCACTGACAGTAATAGCCAACGACCCATCACCTCCAACCGTAAGATCATTACACGAAATCAAATCCACAGCAGTCGAGTTCGGTGCAAACCCAGAAACCACACCGTTAATGACGATGTTGTAGTCGGACCCGTTGGAGCCGACATTGGTGTAGACGCCTAGCACAGCGGATTCGGCGTTTCCCTTGCGGAGCGCGATGGTGTTCGGGTCAACGTAGACAGGGATTTGGAGCGTGGTGAGGTACTCCTCGTCGTTCGTGAACGCGGCTGTGCGGATCGTGTTGAGCGTCGTGATTAGGCCGTAGAGGTACGCTGATTCGTTGTAGCCTGATAGCCAGACTGCTTCGCGGTTATGCGGGTCTTGACCGCCGGTGAAGTGTTGTTCTTGGCCTTGATAGATGATCGGGATGCCGTCTGCGAGCATAGTGAATGAGATGGCGTTGGCAGCCAGTAAGATATCGGTCGTTGCGTTGGGGAAACGGGGGTTATCGTGGTTCTCCATGAATGAGCCTAGTAGACTGACGTCTTTGCATTCTTCTTGAACGCCTAGGACTGCTTCGGCGAGGGCAAAGAGGTTACCTGTGGAATTTATGAAGCCCTCGTGAATTTGATTGTATGGACCGTAGTTGAGTACGGCGTCCAGGTAGTTCTGGTAGTCACAGAGATACGTCAGGTTTTGGGTCTCGAAGACTTCACCAACGGCGTAGATTCCTGCCGCCTTGTTAAAGCCAGGCCAGAAACTCTGTTCGACGTGTTTGACTGTGTCGACGCGGAGACCGTCGACTGAGTAGTTTGCTACTAGGTCTGCGATCCAGGCGTAGTAGAGGTCGCGGACGTCTTGACGGGTTGTGTTGACGTCGGGGAGGACGACGGGGGTTGGGTCGACTACGAGCCAGCCGGTTTCGACGCTGGTTTGGTTGTCGGTGTAGTCTATTACTGCTGGGGGGTGGAAGTATTGTTCGCCGTTGAAGGGTTTGTAGTCTGTCCAGTAGGTTTCGTTGGGTGGACCGGTCCAGGCGAAGTGGTTTGCTACGACGTCGAGCATTAGGTACATCCCTCGGTCGTGGAGTTGGCTTGATAGGTTCTTCAGGTCGTTGGACTGGACTGTGGTTAGCTGGCGGGTGTTCAGCCTGGCGAGTGGACTTACGGTTCCTAGTTCGGGGTTGATGCTGTATAGGTCGTCTTGCCAGTAGCCGTGATAGGCATCACTGGTCTGGATCTGATGCGTGACTGGCGTGATCCAGATCTGCAAGAATCAGTCCTTTGTCTTGTACTAGTAAATTCTATCCACTTACAGCTGTGAAGCCCATGTCTTGGATGTATCCAAGGTGGTCAATGATACCTTGGAATGTCCCTCCACAGTATTCACCAGCCGTAGTATTGCATGGTGCCGTTGTAGAGCCATCAGTACGAGCAAATCTGTCAGTCATGATGAAGTATATGGATTGATTCCGCCATTCTGCTGGTGTCAAGGCCGTGACCAGACAAGCCAGCTGAGATAGAACTAAAAGTACAAATTGCTTCATGTTTTTGGAGGTGGGAGATTTGAGATTGATCCGGGGGTGGTTTTTCAGAAAACTTGGGTAGTGTGATCTCTCCCCTACCTATATATGTCTTTTCATGCAATGAACCCAGCTCCAAGTTCGATCTCAGAAGAGGCATCAGGAACTGAGACGGGGCGAGGGCTTCTCGGTACGAGTACCAGGTAGCTCGAGCTGTGCTCCAAGATTCCCAAGCGAGTACCGTAAAATGAAGTCATGTAACAAAGTACCTGCATAAATTGGACAGTTAATACATACCTATTCCCTCTCTTATTGGGTACGACCCCCATGAGGACGGGCCGCGGGATGATCCCCCCAGAATTGACCCGCAGATCAAGCAGTGGGGAACCTTGAGTTGGGTGCTTTTGCCGACCTTCTGATGTTGTTGGATGGGCTGTCACAGACACTGCCATACTTTGGCCATCGGAAGCGTATGATCAGAACGAATGCGATTGAAGCGTGTTCACATCGGCAACTGAATGATTGCGATCAACAAGTCGATATGGCGTGAAGAAGGGAACATCGGAAATTCGGGCGGTCATTTTTGGAAAGTCAAACTTCCGGGAGTGGGTACGTCCCAGCAAGTGAGTGGCGTAGTCGTTCTGACACCTTGCTCGTCCTTTCGTCGAGGGAGATGTGGCCGGGGTTTCAAATAAACCCTCCGCCATCGCCGGCCATTCTGAGCATGGGACCCGGTAGATAGACTTGGGTTGCACTTGAATCAGGGGACCATGGCACAGTAACTTTGGTAATTGTTGCGATAGAGGCTTGAGCTATAGTTGAGCTATCAGTGATGTCCCAAATATTCATTGAACAGGAAGATCACGACTCGTATAGCGTTTTCATTTGGCACCTCCGTTGTGCTACAGCGCAGCCTATCATAGATACCACTCCATGAAAACTAATAACCGAATTAATGCGATCAATGCTCTCGTAACAGTGCCAACGCTCAAGCATTCTCGCTAATGCTCCATAATACGCTCTTCCTCACACGCTATCAGATATAGATCAAGGTATCATGATATCGACGTGTGTTGCAAAGCTCTCAGCGACTTGTCAAGGTACCGTCGGACTCATCAAGTCCTGAACCACTATCCGGCGACGGCTTGCGATCTTCTAGTGGCGATGTACCTTCGCTTTTAGTCACTGTCGCGCGGTGCTTTTCTCTTTCATAGTCCTGTGCTGGAATGCTCCACCAGTCTGGTGCATCTCCAATACTTGTACTAGTCAATCCAGCATCCTTGAAGGACCCTCTTACCCTGTAACCCTTCTCGATTTGTCTCTCGTAGCTGACGGTCCTGAGCCTATAGCTTTCAGCAGGCGTGAGCCATAGATACACCTCGATCGCAAGGGCATGCAGGAAGATAGCAAGCCATCCTGCCATAGGAAACAGATTGTGGATCATAGCAGCGGAAGCTTCGGGTCCTTCACCGGCCGAGCTGACACTGACGAAGGTGGCAGTGTTCACGGCAGGATTGATCTGTTGACCAGTAGGTATCCCAGCTTGAGTCTGCACGGTAGTGCACGCGGGATAGAGTTGGCCAGTTGGATTGCCTTGGTCAGGAACACCAACATGTTGGTACATGAAGTAGATCTGGGCGCATGAGAATGACTCGTGATAGATATGACCATACGCCCGTGAACAATGCATGCCAGCCAACATGATCAATCTCAGCGATGCGATGGAAGCGGCCCAGGTCCAGACACGGAGCATCCAAGCTCGGTGTTGATCGATCTGAAGTCTCTTGATATTGTAAATTGCCATGACGAAGCCGAGGGTGATCATGGCGCCAACGATACCGATCCAGATCTGTAGACTGGCTTGGCCACCGATAGATACATCCATGATCATGTATGCGCCGGCGTTGCCTATCAACATGAGAGTGATGGCAAGATAGCCGTTGAGACGATGGAACAGAATGGCTTTGTATCGGATAATGGGGATGAATTGTAGACATGCGAGGAAGCCACCGGCGAGGGCGCCGACCAGGTGCATGATGATTCCAATGCGGTGACTACCAGTCCGGTAATAGTACCACTCGCCAGGTATGGTATCCTAAGGAAGAGGTCAGCATTGAGGCGCCGGGAGAGGTTGACACGTAGAGTGTGCTTACCCTGGCAAATCGACCGTCGAAATCCCAATAGTACATACGGCTGAGGGTGAAGCCCATGAGGCCTCCGACGCCGATAATGAAGAGGGGGAAGTTGTAGCCCTTCTTAAAGCCTATGGGATTATAAATCTTGCGCATCGTGGTGACAATTCGCTGGCCGGCCATGGAATGAGGATTGTGGACATCCCATTTGGGACGTGGATTGGGGTCTGCTGTTGCCATATTGGACTGAGAATGAGTGAAGGGAAGAACACTGGTGAAGAGGAAAAGTCTGATACGGCAAGTATTGGTAATGAAGCTCAGGAGGTTGTGTACCCATACTAGGCGATCTTGCGAGTTGAGGATGAATATATACTTGAGTAAGGCCCATCTGGCATGCACCCGGATCCGATCCAGCGCGTTTAGAGTGACCAAGCCGCTGGTCACAAGTCATAGCCCGTGTCGCGATAGTAAGTCGAGATACGTGCAAGGAGTATGAGATCGACTGTGGACTGTTAGGCTGGAAGACTAATCACCGCAACCAACCATAGCTACTCTTCCATTACTCGGGTACATCTAAAGTTGTGCAGATCCATTCCCCACACTCTATAATAATCTAAAGTAGATTAATCATCACGGTGAAGCGAATTGAGGCAGTGAGAGGTGTGTCGAACATGTTCCGTAAGGTAGATCTGATATGATTCCGCGAGACTTGGCGAGAGAAACTTGTACGGAGTGCCTATTTGGGTGTTCATTATCCATCTTCGGCCGTGGAGCAAGGCGTCCAGTATTAGTAACAGTACTGTGTAGTTGAGTAGACACAGTCGAAGAAGAGGCGGAGCTCTTAGCGGGTAGCAGGCGGATAGAATCAGAACAACCAACGGCCGTAAGTCACTTACATCGCGAGACGTGTTGTGACGAATGTCAAGATCGTAGTCTCAGGGGCTGTGAATACGTAAGTAGAGTATCTGCCTGCCGCAGAGAATTGCAGTAATGCACGCACTGAATAAGATCGAAGTCAAGGGCACAAATGCTTCACTATCATAGATGAGAGATGCGTGACACGGAAACGGGGGTTGCAAGTCCTTTGAGATCATCGGCCTGCGATCCAGCCAAGCCTGCGGGTTTGGCGTCATCTGAACCGTCAGTCCGGGCTGTTCAACCCCCCGTGCCCACCTCTCTAGGCTTGGCTAGCGGGGGTACTCCTCGCCCAGATATGTGGATCACAGAGCATTGTTCTAATCGTTGTAAACCTATGCCCACCAGCTCATGACGATTTGACCTCTTTCACCTCGTCGCACTCTTTGCTCCGCCTCCTGGACTATCTACGTCCGTATTCATGTGAGTAAATCTTCGAGGCAAACCCCGAGTAATACTGCATTTGTCGGACAATGTTGGAAGTACGTTCATCTCAATGCTTTGCAAAGGCTCACCATCATATTCGTTCTGCATTTCGCTGTCCTCGTTTGTCATTGGGAACTCGACCTGATAGTTATCTTTGAGTACTCGAAGTACTAGCTGGACAGGAGAATCATGAACCCCGTATCCTGAATCTCTACCTCGTCGCTAGACGGTCATTGTGGTTGTCCGGTTTGGTAGATGTAACACGATATCTATCAGTGACTCATCCAGGAATCTTTCTCTTATGACTTGTAGGAACCCAGCCGAGGTCGTGCTCGGGACACGCATATACGACCGTCAGAAGTACGCTTCAGGGTTGCCAGATTTTGAAAATATTCATACCCTGATCAGATCCTCCAGTAGCTCTTCTACACAAGAACTTACTCTTATATGTGCGCACGACGAAAACACCTCTGAATGGCGGAAGTATCGAATTGTTAACTTGATTGCCAAGACACTGCATCTGTGAAACTCGGCAATCAGTCTACGCAATATACAGCGACTACCATCTACCAAGAGAGCACCTTATCAATGTCGTCTACACCATTCAGCACTCACAGGTGTACCCTCGCGGCCATCAACAACGCGACATGGATCAACATAATGAGCGACCCAACCAACCAACCTCTCGACAAATCCGCCATATCCTGGCACCATCCCCGCGAAACACCACCATACACGCCTAACCTCGTCACGCTCGTTCCCGACCAGGTTGACTCTCACCTCTACACGATTTCGACTCTCCGCACAACCCTCAACAACTCATGGGCCATCAAAGATAGCTTCGCCACATTAGATCTGGAGACTCTTGGCTTCAAAGTCCTCTTTGAAGCACGATGGCTCTGGCTCGATCCAAATCGGTCCCTTTACAACTCAGCGTCATCGATAAAATGGTCGCGGGTCCGCGACGAACCTGATCTTGAACGCTGGGAGCACAAATGGCGGACATATCAAGACACAGATATTCCACGGATGTTCCCGTCTCGTCTGATCAATCTTGAGGACGTATCAATTATTGCCGGCCGCGACGATCTGAGTGAGAACAGCCCCATCATAGCTGGCTTCATCACCTGCCGTAGCGAGGGTGTTATTGGGATATCTAATCTTTTCGGACCAAGCGGAAGGGAAGACGAGATCAGAGCCGGCGCGACCAAGTTCGTGAGAGACACGGAAGCAGATTCACCGATAGTAGACTATGAAGGTGTAGGTAGCGAGGAATTAGCGGCAGCGGAAAGGGTTGGATATGAAGCTGTTGGACCGTTACGAGTTTGGGTGTGTTGATACGCGCATGAAGCATGATTTTTCGTGCATTGACCGTCGACTCATGAGGCGCAGGGGCATACTAAGTCTCCATCAAGGTAGTTTGTCGACCAGAGCTAGATATACTTAGAATTCAGTCATAGTCCGGGATGTCATAATAAAAAGGACGGTCTGTTAATGGAGGTAATTTGTGGATGTCGAAGAACTGTCTGGGGGGACTGGGCGACGGACTCCATCGACTGATTGTGCCTGGTAGAAGACTTGCACTATCACCCTGTTAGCCATGTGTTTAATGTCTGAGTACTAGTCCTTTATCGAGATGATGACAGGGATCTCTTCACGACAGGGATCGACTAAGTTCATGTATGGGGACCGGTCACCCAGTGGACAATCAATGTTGCCTGGTTTAGGTAGCCTGGGGAGGACGTCCGATGACTATTCCCAAAACCAAGTCAAGCTGATAGGAGTCGAAGAACAGCCATCTGACGCCTCCCGAGACTAATCGACACCTGCAACATTGACTATCTACGACATGACCTGTACATTATTCAGGCTTAGTGTCTTACCTTTGTGGTTCAGGATTGGCTCCATGTTCAAGCAGTATTTCTGCAATCCTCTTGTATGAGTTCGTCAATGCTGCCTGTAGTGCGTTCTCGTAGTGGCCCCCATGAGCGTTGACGTCCGCACCCGCGTCAAGCAATACTTGCACCACCTTTTCGTGACCGTGGAATGATGCTGCTTGCAGTGGATTGCCAAAGTATCCTCCTTGAGCATTGACATCAAAACCCGCGTTGAGCAACATCTGTACCACCTTTTCCGAGCCATGAGATGCCGCTGTGTACAGAATATCACTGTAGTCTCTGCCTTTCTTGCTGATAGCTGTGCCTGAGTCGAGTAGCATTTGCACTACCCTCTCGTGACCATAAGTTGACGCAGCGCTCACTGCGTCTCGATAGATACCTTCATTAGCTGTCAGATTCATACCTGACTCAAGTAACAGTTCCACGATCTTGTGGTGACCTTTTTCTGACGCAGACTGTAGTGCTGACCAGTATAATCCTCCTGGGGAGTCCACCTCAATGCCATATTCGATCGATACTTGAACACCAGGAAAGTAGCCGTTATCGACTGATTGCCAAAACATCCTCCACACCGTCTCAAAAGGCACTGACAGTTGATATTTTCGTAGTATTATAATTGTGGCCGTATTCTCGTGAATGACTGCGGCAGCCAATGGATGCTGGAAACTGCCGCTTATGGCATTTGGGTTTGCACCCCGGTCGAGTAGTAACTGGACCATTTCTGCAGATCCGTTGACGCATGCCGTTTGAAGAGCGTTGCCACACTCTGGAGCTATTCCACCACTGTAGCTCCCATCATAACTCACGGTATTCACAGCGTCCACATCAGCACCTTTATCCAGTAGACAGCGTACAAGGTGAATCAGGTTCTGTTCTACTACGACGGACAATAACTTCATGTTGGCGTACTTACTGTCATATATCGAATCGTGAAGTCTCGCCCACCTCAAGCGGATAGCATAGAGATTACTCAATTCCTTTGCCTGACAGATCCTGGCTTTTTGTGCAGAATTGGAGTGTCGAAAAAGTTCAGCGGTAGCGTATTCCAGAAATGGGGGATACAGTCTGAAACGTGAACCAAAACGTGATGATAAGTTTGTCCTCTCCTCTTGCGTATCTGGCGACAGAACACGGAGATGGGATTCTTTGACGCGAACGATGCATTGGAGGCATGCCTCCTTGAGTTTCTCATGGCTCATACCCCATGCCGTGTCGGGCGTTGTTGAGAGAATTCGAGCGAGTCCGCGAGACGTGACAAGAAAATGACGGACACTTTCGTGGATGAATTGCATTATGGGTTTTTCGGAAACAGTGGCTTCAACCAGCCCGCGCGAGTAATGCAGCAATGCTCGAGCAAGCCGTCCAGCGTCGGGCTCAGGGATCTCCGTATACTGCCGCTGGCAGCAGCTGTATTGTATCGCCATGTAGAGGTCTCGGGGACTAAGTGGCCGGTAGGAGAAGAGAACACATTGCAGCAAGGTCACAAACTCTTTAATGTTTTCCTGAGTTCTGCCTACGATGTCGGCAAACAAAGCGTCTAATTCTGGAGGGATATTCTCTAGATGTTTCCGAGTCATCTCGAGGCTCCCGCCATTATCGTAGGTCTCGTTCAGCATGGGCACGACAAGTACAACCCAGAGAAAGATGCCTGCTGATTTGTCACAAACCTCCTGGCGAAGACTGCACATCTCCAGACTGTCATCGCCGCTGAGTTTGCTTTGAACATAAGCTTTAATGTCTTGACCATGCTCCTCCTGCTCTTCCATGACCAGGGTTAACCCCCTCCTGATGGTGATGTGAGGGAAGTGTCGGCTAGAGAGACAGATTCGGAGGTGGTTTTGTTCGCTTATTGCATGATCTCCGAGGTCTTCTAGGAATGCAACCATTTGTCGTATGTCATCTTTATCACCTTCATCAAGAGCATCGACAAAGATCGTGACTTCGGGAATTGTAGGGCTTTTCACAACCTCGACCAGAAAGTCCTTAAGCTCATCTGTGGTCCATTCATCAATGACGGGCCTTCCCTCTTTGTAGACAACTTTGTAGGTAAATGTAGCGGCAAAGGAGGTTCGGAGAATGGCCAACTTGGTAAGAATTTGGTGCATCAGAGATCGATACAACCCGATACTTGACTTCTCCAGCGCTCCGGGCGCACGTGCGTTGAAGAAATACGATAGGGTAGTCTGCACCGGGATACGTCTCTGGGTCTTGTCCAGTAAAATTTTCATCATGGTAGATTTGCCACATCCTGGTTTGCCTTTGATCCATAGGAAGCCATGATGATCCTGTATCCGGAGCGGGTCGACCCAAGCACGAAATTGCTCATGCCGCAGAAGCCACTGGCATGTATTCGGCAATGCTGCTGCGACGTTTCGAAGACGCGCATCCATACGCTCGAAGACCAGTGACCTGAGTAAGAGGCTGTAGTTGTCGAGACGCAGTCCCTGAGCCTGGAGATGATAATGATTATTGACTAGATTTCCGTACATGTCGCCCACGACCGCTGTAGCATTTCCACCTAGATCAGTATCGCGATATGATCGGTCGCCGGGACGCCGAAATATTGGGACATCTTCATCCTGTGGATGCAACGCTCCTCTATCTATCCCGTTCAACCTGCATCGTTTCCTAGCTCTTTCTGAGAATTCCACATCGTCTTGGGTGCGCTGCATAGAAACCTGACTACATTGGATGCGTACAGGATTTGTGTATTTTTTGTCAGGAAGATTGACCGAATGTCCATGGTCGATCGTAGCGTGTGGTTCGGACAAAGTTCTGTGCTCCTATACTCGCATGGTACCGACGAGACACAGAATACTTCTAAAACGTTAAAGCCTGGCTTTGACTCGGTGGAATAGAAGAATATTTCGAGGCTCAATGCGCCAGCGTCATCAGCTGCATCTGGGATCCGCTATGCGCTGCAGACTCAAGAGCGTAGAAGATAGAGGTCGCTGATGGACCGTAGGGCAGCGCAATTGTGCTATCGTTGAGTTATCTTTGCTGCCGGTGTTCGTACTAATGGTGTATGGTTGTAGGTAACGAGATCCCCGTAAAACACGTTACAATTATTGGTTCTAGCCTGTTAGGGAAGCCACGCCAGAGCCCGAGGCTTGGTTGCAAAATAGATGAGCCTCACGCTATTCGTTCCAGGCATTTATCACCTGTGGCGCCTGAGATGGCCACCAAGACTTAGGGCCTGAACAACGCCAGAGTGCACTCTCACAATGTCAAGCCACTGGACGTGACCCCAAATGGTCCCCACAGCTGAGGCTCATCTATTTTGCAACCAGGCCTCGGCCTGTATCTGGCACGCCCCGGACAATCAATATTGCCGGTTTTGAGTAGCTTGGGGAGGACGCCAGATGATCATTCTTCGACTCTCATCGATTTCATAGAGCTCCTGGAACAGTCATCTGGTGTCCTCCCGGGCTACTCAAAAACCGGCAATATTGGCTGTCCACGGCATGCCTGGGCACTTTAGTAACCTCTTAACTATAGATCTCACCTACCTCCTAATAAGTGTTTTATAACCTGTGACTTTCTACTCTGACAGCTTGGAGAACCCGCATAGTACTATCCTAGTGTTGATTGAATAGTCCTGTCAGTGAACTAGTTCCTTACATAGAAGGTAAACCCTGGCCCTTTGAGTGAGCCAGCTTCACTACTACGGCTCGGTGCTCCCTTGACTCCCTCAATCTTCAAAGTGGCCGTCCAAACAGCTTGATGACACCCCTCAGTACCCTGTGAGCCATCAGTTTATCCGACGGCAGCCTCAATCCCGTCCATCCCCTTGGTGGATCCTCCCACATCGCATGTCCATGATTCAATGCCTCCTCAACTTCCTTCAGTTCGAACCACCTCGCTTCACCCAGTTCCTTCTCAGGGTAACTGACCACTTCATCTTCCTTGCTCCCACATGCCCCGATGGTGCCGACAAGCATTGTGCTAGGATATGGCCACGCCTGGCTACTATGAATGGTCACATCTCCGACTTTCACTCCGCTTTCTTCCCAAACCTCGCGACGTGTTGCAGACTCCATACTTTCAGCGGGTTCAATGAAACCAGAGATACAGGAGAAGTAGTTCTCTGTCCATCGCTTGCCGTGGCCTAGGAGGACTCTCCGGCCATCAGCTGAGACGGGTGCAGCTATAAGTGTAGGATCCGTTCGTGGGAAGGCAGTGTTGTGTAATCCCATCCGAGTCTGGCAATTGCGAGGCGGACGACTGGGGTCTGCAGCATCATGAGGTGGACATATGATCTTGGTGCCGCCGTTGATGGGTAGAGTCGGGGAGCCGCATGAGGAGCAGAACTTGTTGTGAGAGAGCCAGTGAAGGTAAGAGCGGGCTTGAGCATAGACGGAAGATTGGGGATGTGAGAGGGAAAGATCGACACGAGTTGGTTCGAAGTTGATTGTTGCGCTGGTTAGGCTTGATAAAAGTTCCTCGCGGATTTCGGTGCAGTCAAGAGCGAAGTATGGAGTGCCGGTGTATACTTGCGATGGATCTATGGAGAGGGAGACAGTCGAAGCTTTGGACTCGAGATCAAGGCCTAGGAAAACGAGAGGCGGAGAAGGAAATAGGCTGTTGTACGATTCGACCATAGACTTTGCAGATTCTGCATATGGCTCACCGATGATGGGTTCGACCTTGTCATATGGTAGGAAAAGCAGAGAACCATCTTGGTTTCTCAACGGGTTGAGTTCGTACATGCAGAGATATTTCGCTGATGCATGCTTTGATGCTACGTGTAGCAGTTCGTTTGATTGTCGGATGAAGGACAGGCGGGTGAGTGGTGACGTTGTGAAGTAGGGATTATAGACATTCTGGCCTTCAAAGAGACCGCTGCGTAAGCGAGACATACCAGAATACAGCAGGAGTGAGTTTGTGAAGATTTGTTCACTCTTGGACTTGATTGAATTCTTAATGGAAGTTTCGTGAGTTGGGAGAGATCGGCCAGCTGTACTGACCTAGGTTCACGAACGATATCCCTGTGACCAATCATAATTCGCTACTGACCGATTTTGCGGGGAAAGAGGGTCCTCAGCCATCCCTGTACTAATGCAGGTACAGGACGGCTATATCAAAGTCGCAAGAAGGAATGTGAATGAATTGAATCAATGTAGGCTGAGTCTCAATGCCTGGCATTTAAACCTTGAGCATCCTCGATGCCGATATTCGTGCTTGTACCTGTCTCGGGTTTGAGAGGTTCATTCACTATCGCCGCGATGACTTTTGCCTTGGCTTGCGCTTTTGCGATTCGATCGTCAAATTCAGTCACGGCTTCATCAGAGTTGTCAATAGCAATCGACTCAGTGTCGGTTGCAGATAACAATCCTTCGATGTGCTTATTCAATCGACTGTTCTTTGGTAACGTAGAATGGTCCAAATGACTCAATAATTGCGAGGTATTCGTCGATGCTGGTATGGAACTGAACGCAGATTGCGCGGACATTGCTTGTTGGGACCTTGTCTGCCAGATCAAGGCTCTTCCATGGAGTCGGCCAAGTTCAAGCGCTTTCTCGTAGCCTTTCTCCATGCCAAAGACCTTACCTTCCACAAAACCCGCGTGCTGTCCATCGGCGAGACCAGCATCGTAGCCCTCCTGGTAGAACTCCTGCTCTAGATCAAGCAGACCGTCGAATGGATCGTCCGACATTGTGGTTATCTCGTGTTTTGATGTTGTGTTAGAGATGGCACAGAAACCTCGATAACAGTTTTCCAATCGACTTCGGGGCCACTTGCGCGATCAGGAGATTACGAGCGGATAGGGATTTGGTATGTGTTCTGCTGGTCAGTGGGCGATGATAAGATACATTAGATGGTCTGGTCATAAAAAATTTTGACGATTAGAGAGAATGATTTACTTCAAACGATGACTTTTGAGTGTTTTCAAAATGTGATAGATAAATACAAGGCGGGATAATCTCGGACAATGATTTTTATTCACTACCCCTTGAACACCAGCATTGATTGAGAGCTTATCGAAAAATGGATGCCCTGGCTTTGTACGAATATCTGGGATCTCCCGGTATCCGTTGGAAGATATTTGCAAGCCAAAAAGGATAATTTAGGACACGTCGTGCGTTAAGCGTGATGAGACACTGCTAGTATCTCAGATGAATGGAGCACTCCCTGATGCAGCGGTATGGAAGTTTGTATTTATTCAAAATCGATGGATCATTGGCACAAGAAAGATAAGGAGAGAGATCACTGTTCTAGCCGTATGGAACAGACGGCCGAAGTCAGTGCATTCAATGATTCCATTCAGCGTACCGCATTCGAATCCGTCAACTGTGGCCAAGACGATCGAGTAGTATCATTGCAGCCGAGGACGTCACCCCGGATAATCACGGTGCAATGCCTGCCATATCTTGTCAGCATTCTCCTTTGCTGCATATGAGATACCTGGCGTGCTCTCGAAGTACATATGATGTGAGGAACAGCAGAACCTGAGCAGGCAAAACTCATATGACTTTTCACAATCATTCAGGGCTGGATCTCCATAGGTGCAATTCTGCTACCCAATCAGTTTGACCGCCAGCTGACGACACGTGTAGTAGGTACGCAGTTTGTGATTTCCATCAGAAGAGTGCCAATCGAGTCGTAAGAAGAGCGTTCAACACAAACCGCTGCAAGGTCAATGCCGGGGGCATACATGTACGTGCAGTTTCCTTTCCAACACAATATGAAGCCAGCGTTTCCTCAGGCAAGCGTCGACGTCGTGGCCTCATGCACTCCTATACTGAACAGCGTGATCATAACTCGAAGATGGCTCTCGTCATCTTATCCTTGCAGATCCGTTCTCACTGCTGGATGACTTCAGCTCGATGCTACTCCTGCCCTTCATTGCTGATCAACTTGAGCAACCAAGTATGATCTGAATGAGGTGATCCCTCCCGGAAAGATGCGGTCAGCACTGACTTCGCTGCATCATGGACCACGGCCAGGCTTGGGAACAGTGAGGTTGTCGAATCCTGATCTCGTCGCAAGTAATCTGAGATGGCTGCGGAAACCCTTGGCCGACTGGTTTAGTCCACGTGTTTGGTGCTCAACACCAAAACTCTTATGGTGCTGTTGATACCATCCTAGATGTACTGTCGGATGATGGATTTGCACAAGCTCGGGGCAATACAACGCAAGTTCACTGCGTGAACCAATTGCACTTTTTCCAGATTTGGTCGCACTTCCCTCAGTAAGCAAAATATGGTGTTTTCATACGTAGCTTCCAAAAGGATGGAAGTCTCGTTCTAGGATCCTGCCGCAAATCAGCTCTTACCTTCTCAAAGATGTAGGTCTCGTAGATCGTGCCTTCGCCATGTAGGACAACAGATCTCAGAGGTCTTCGCTCGCGGAATCTGCACTTCGTTTTCTCTTCTCATCTCGTACTTCGCCATTTTCCTCGCAACGAATTGATTGACGGTTCTATCCATCAACTCTCCTTTACATCCATCTCCTTGAACCTCGATGCATCCTGTTCTCCAGAGAGTTCCACAAGCCTCTGTGCTCGTTGCCACATCATACCGGCCGACCAACCGCTGGGCAACATTCACATAGCTACCACAGCTGCTTGAGTCATGATCCGCTCGGTATGTCCTGTGAAGAGATTGCACCACACTCATTAGACTGACACATCCTCGATGCAGTGTCGCCCCGCCCGCCTTCGTATGCCACATTCCGGAGAATTCAGAGTCAGCCACAATGAGAGATCCTCTCTGGTCATCATCCTCTGTTGCAGCAACAAACCCACGGACACACACTATGGACTTCTTTGACAAGATCCCATCAGTACACCGTCGTGCAATACACTCTGGTGGCATCACACGAGCATCTCTCTGAAGGTAGGGTCAATGACGGGGAGTGCTGAAACACTCCCATCCGATCGAAGGATTTCTGAGGAAACGAGGACGAAAAAAAACACGTCGGAGATTCTACAAGTGGTCAGCTTTGCTGACCCCCACTTTTTTCTTGCAGGTCACGAGCAATATATACTCACTCTTCGGGAACCAACGTGTCCAGCTGAGACTAATGTCCACATTCACCGGACTCAAATCAAGGTGACCCAACGGTAAGCAATGTCAAAATTTGCTGGACGCCGCTAACCAGCATAGTAGAAAGTGTCCGAGTCGAAGTATCGTCCCTGCCGGATTCCAGCCTCGATGTGGGTGGTGAACACGTCTCACAACAAGATTCAGCAAGGTGTGGTTCGAATTCATCAACCTCGCAGAATTTGAGCAGAACAGAACAGGTCATCACTGAACCATGCTCAGGTTGTTTCAAAACGTTGGAAACCTAGCTCTGGACCATGGTTGGTACATAGATAAAAACTCGATGCGTTTCCGAAAATGTCAAATCTGATTCAGGATGAGCAGATTGTTTTGCCCCTTGCTTTGACACGTATCGATACATTAATCCTCTGAGATCTATCATGGCCGCTGCGTAACCGTTCTCTTACTTACGAACATACCTGTAACATTCATACAATGCTTTGAGCCGCAACATTTTGTACTTCCACCGTCGGTTGAGCACTCGCAGGAACACAGCAGCCAGGGACAATTCATATGAAGCTTGTCTTATAGAAAGGTTTCTCGTGAAGTTATCGACGGATAGCTGGTTGAGAGCAAACGAATGAATATCTAGTGGGCGACGACCGTATTCCTCGATACAAGTAGTGTCCTGAGAAATTTCTTGGGCCGAGGGCGCAATACATGGCCTATCATGGAAGACGATTGCTTCGATCCCTCTCACGAGACAACAACGAGATACAACCTGCATCCTTCACAGCACTTCCATGGCGGATTGGTCTTGACAAAGAATGATAGGGCACGCGCGGAAGAGGTCAGCTAACGTGGCTGGGTGGTGACGAAGGTTGCTTCGCTGAAAAGTTGGGTACCTTGACATTGAAGAATCGGTACGAAGTCGACTCAATGCGACAGATAGGAGTCGCCGAGGGATTGATTGCCAGGGGGGTCGTAGAACGAAGGCAGCTGCTCAATGATTGAAGCTAGAATTTGTGTTGATACAATATGCAAATGAGATGAACAGTGCTAGCATTCCCAAGCTTGAGCAAGGAGTGAGTCACAAGAGATAAAAGTTGTGTGTCGAACACGTCCAGATATGATCAAGGCGCGCAACATTCGCGACAACACTCACTTTCTCTCCCACTTCTCAATTTCCTTTGCAGCCCCTCACCACCATGGCGTCCAAAATTCTGCCCATTGATGGCCGACAAGATAACGTACTCATTACTTCGGCTCTGCCTTATGTCAATAATGTCCCTCATCTAGGCAATATTGTCGGTAGTGTATTATCTGCAGATGTCTTCTCACGATACAACAAAGCACGTGGTCGACCAACCCTTTATGTGTGCGGAACCGATGAATACGGCACTGCCACCGAAACCAAGGCCCTCGAAGAAGGTGTGACACCAGAAGAGTTATGTTCAAAATACAACAAGATCCATGCTGAAGTATACGAGTGGTTCGAGATCGGGTTTGACATTTTTGGAAGAACTCCCACGAGACAACACAAAGAGATTTCACAGGCAATCTTTTTACAATTGTACGAGAAGGACTTGCTAGCTGAGCATATCAATAAGCAACCTTTCTGTGAGAAGCATGGCAAATTCCTGGCAGACAGATTCGTCGAGGGTGAATGTCCACATTGTCACTACGACGACGCTCGAGGAGACCAATGCGACAAGTGCGGTAAGCTGCTCGATCCTCTCGAACTGATCAATCCTCGCTGCAAGGTCGACGGCGCGAGTCCCGTAGTAAAAGAAACCAAGCACTCCTATCTACGTCTCGATGTCCTCCAGGAGCGAATCAAGAAGTGGGCAGACGAGTCAATTGAGAAGGGTGCATGGGCAAGAAATGCGCAGATCATTACCGAGTCGTGGTTGAAGCAAGGATTGAAAGAGCGCGGTATCACAAGAGACCTTGCATGGGGTGTGCCAGTGCCATTGCCAGGTTACGAGAACAAGGTCTTCTACGTTTGGTTCGAGGCTTGCATTGGCTACCCATCGATCACCGCCAACTACACCGAAGAATGGGAGAAATGGTGGAAGAACCCTAAGGATGTCAGACTCTACCAATTCCTAGGCAAGGACAATGTACCTTTCCATTCCGTCGTCTTCCCCGGCTGCCAACTCGGGACTGAGGACAACTGGACTATGCTTCATCATCTCTCGGCCACTGAGTATCTCAACTACGAGAATGGCAAATTCAGTAAGAGTAGAGGCATTGGTGTTTTCGGAAACAACGCCAGAGACACAGGTGTCGCGCCAGATGTATGGCGATATTTCTTACTTAAGAACCGACCAGAGTCCAGCGACACGCAATTCGAATGGCGATCTTTCATCGATTCCAATAACTCCGAGCTTCTCGCCAATCTTGGAAACTTCGTCAACAGAATTATCAAACTGGTCAATTCTCCAAAAGCTTACTCAGGTGTTGTGCCAGAGTTTGATCCACAGAATTTGCCGGAATCGTTCACTCCACACCTAGCAGATATTACCAGTGCTCTGAAAGACTATCTGACAGATCTTGAAGCCGTCCGCCTGAGGTCAGGACTGACACAGGCCATGAGATTGTCTTCTGCCGGGAACGGTTTGATTCAGGCTTTCAAGTTGGACAATGCTCTAATTGCCAGCGATCCTACGCTTGCCGCAGCTGTTACCGGAACAGTAATCAATCTCATCTACCTTTGCTCCGCCATTTTCGAGCCCTACATCCCTGCTACTGCCAAATCGATACGCGAACAGGTTAATGCTCCATTCCTCCAGATACCATCGCCAGAGGACGTTGAGAATGGATGGTTGCCAACATACATCAAAGCAGGTCACAAGATTGGCAAAGCAGCCTACTTATTCACCAGAATTGACGAGAAGAAGGCAGATGAATGGCGAGACCTTTTCGGTGGGAACCAAGCAGACCGTGAGAAGAAGAGGAAAGAGGAGGCTGAATTGGCTGCGAAAAAGGCAGCCCAGAAAGAGAAGAACAAGGCCAAGAAGAAGGAGAAGAAAGCTGCAGGCGCCACAGGGGTAGAAGGCAATGCTAAGGGTGGGCAGGAAGGGAAAGCTTTGGCCAACGACACCACAGAAGTAGGAGAAGATGCCGCTGTTCGAAATGTGTCTGATGGAGTTGCGCAAGTCACTATACCCACTTCCTAATTGACCTATTTTCGAGCACGGGGAGGGAATAAAGTAAGGGCGCAAGATTCTTACAGACCAATGACTGGTGTCGGAAAAGTGACGCTGCATGGTTAGATAGAGGTTGATGTGGAAAATGAAGCATGATTAGATGAACGTGAATGAAGAGAAATGTGCCAACCATGTGTCAAAAATGGCCGATAAGCATCGCGTCAACTCGTACATATGCTCGGCCACCTACTAGTACTCGCTTACAGCGTGGTTGCCTGCCAGACTTGAAAATCAGGCATCACCCACGCATTGAGCCTCGCCCCCGTTTGCCGCAAGGCTTCCAATTGGTGACCACTGACCGCGTTCCAGTCGCGTACTTCACTTTTGTCTTGAAGACAAAGGCTCGATCGTCAAACGGATAGCTGCCTACATGTTCCTCTACCATAAATATCCTCAACATCTTCTCAACCTTCGACAGCTCTGATCCTCCCTCCGTTCCCTTCGAATCCTGCCTGTATCGAAGCAAACCGAGAACCAACATGTCTGGAATTTTTGGTAGCGCTTCTGCCGCAGCATCCTCGGCCAGCACCTCTGGTGATCTTTCGAAAGATATTGCGTTATCTGATCCTCCCTCAGACAGTGTTTCAGACCTTGCATTTTCGCCTACAGGAGACTTTCTAGCAGTTGCATCATGGGACAAAAAGGTGCGCATCTACGAAGTCAGCGAACAAGGAAAAAGTGAAGGACGAGCAGCCATCGATTTCGAGGCACCTGCTCTGGCATGCGCATGGTCGGCTGTGAGTATACAATACTATGGTCTTCAGGTATGACTGCTAACACCTATAGGATGGTCAAAAGGTCGTGGGTGTTGGGGCTGACAAGAATATTCGGATGCTCGATCTGGGCGCTGGCGGCGCTGCTTCCAATATGGTCGCACACGAACAACCCATCAGAGCAGCAAAATTCGCTACAGTCAACGGCAACTCATACCTCGTTACAGGATCGTGGGATAAGAAGGTGAAATACTGGGACTTCCGATCACAAAATCCAGTCGCAACACTTGAATGTCAAGACCGAGTCTATACCATGGATGTCAGAAATCAGCTCCTCGTCATTGGCTGCGCCGATCGATACATCAACATTGTCGACCTGAATCAACCAGACAAATTCTTCAAAACTATACAATCACCCCTCAAATACCAGACAAGAGTTGTGTCATGCTTCAATGATGCCACTGGCTTTGCAGTCGGGAGTATCGAGGGCCGCTGCGCGATACAGTATATTGACGACAAGCAGACGAGCAACAACTTCTCTTTCAAATGTCATCGAGATACACCTGCGAATGACAAAAACACCAGCAACGTCTACTCAGTCAATGCAATCTCATATCATCCGGAACATGGTACATTCTCCACAGCTGGCAGCGATGGTACCTTTCACTTCTGGGATGGACTGGCCAAACACAGACTGAAAGGATACCCAAGTACTGGACAACCAATCACCGCTACAGCTTTCAACCGACAAGGAACGATCTTCGCATACGCTAGTTGCTATGATTGGAGTCAAGGATTTCAGAAGAACCAACCAGGTCAAACCACAAAAGTTATGCTTCACGGTGTGAATCCAGATGAAGTCAAGCCAAGACCTAAAGCTACGAGGAGGTAGAAGGGATATTCAAGGAAGGGAACAGAGTTCTGAGAATTGGAGGAACTCGAAAGAAACAACACACTTCAGTCAATGTTCTTGACTTACAGCGTCTGAGGATGCACATTCACATACTAAAGAATGATACCCACGGAAATGGCGTTTTGCTGTTGGAATCACCCCGAGATGGTCGATGACGAAACACGACATCCTGCTGCGGATGGAACGGAAGAAGGTCAAGGGATCAACAAGATGGACAGCGAGTGGTCAAAGAAGGAATATCATGAATCGGCGGCATGACCAGGCATAGATAGCTGAGATCAGATATGCAAAAATCGACTGAAATGGACTCCAAGATGGTAAGAGTCTTTCCACATCTGTGATGGGGGATCTATCTGACTTTATTTCAGGCAGCCTCCAGTATGGTCAACTATTCATCCTTCATCTTGCGTAACACGACTCACATGATCGATGACGAACGTTAAATAGGCTGGACAGTGCTATTAGGCTGCTCGTAACTAGATAGCGAGAAGAAAGACTGCCAAAGCCATGTCACAGATGATCTGTACACGAGAGACGGCATATTTCCATTGTTCGATGCCGACATCAAATCTCGAACACGAAAACAACGCGGCCAGGACGCGTTTCAGAAATGCATCAAGCCTCCCCATGATTGGTCAGGAATTCTTCAACCTCATCAACCTGCTCGTTCTCCATCCTCTATCTCCCAGTGATCCTTCATCTATCCTTTCCTGAACCAATTCTCAGAGTCAGCTAGTACTTAATCTTCTTTTCTACATGAGATGGGCCGTCGCAGCCTGTGAATGTAGACTCGGAAAGCGACATGCCTTGACCGCCAATGAAAAATCACTCTTCCTTCAGCCCGTTTCACATCTCCCTTCCTACACCATGTCTGAGCTCAAAGACATTCAGAGCAATGTAAAGCCACCGGAAGCGATGTGGCTATCCCGTATGCCAATGCTCGAATCCGCATGTGCTAATTTCATGATATGTCAGTCGGCCGCACCGATCTAAGTGAGGTAAACAAGATCCATCACGTCAGATCTATCGCTGCCTGATTGAATACTTTCTACTTCGTTGCATTCTATTCAGCTTTCAGTCTTGCGGAGTACTTTGAGCAGTCTGTGTCTTTTTTGTCTAGTCTACAACATTCGCTATTTCTTGACAGGTCTCACTGGATCTAGTCTTTAATTACCATATCTAGACTTGATCGATTACTAACAAAGAGATCGAGAGCCCGACCCATCCAATTTTGTACACACAGAAAGGGAGACTATTACCTCTCTTTATCAGACAAAGCATAAAGACACTCTGGCGTTGCTGTTATCCTTGTTACTCGACAAGGCAGTGCCAAAATAGCTTTCGACACTGACAAGCCTCGACTCCATACTCATTCTCTTCAAAACCAACATGTCGCCCATGAGCAGGCTCACGGATCGATCTGTATGGACCTTTTCGCGCTTTACGAATATTTTTGCTCACACGAACACTGAAATGAATTCTACGATCACCGAAGCTCATCCCCTATTCACCTCTTCTCGACTGGCACGAGAACTTGCAGGAACACCAAATGTACACAATCTACACGCCGACATCGCAGACCTCAACAGTACGGATTACTCAAGCGGTTTAGCAGGCGTAAACCTAGCCCTCGATCAAGCACTGACGCGATGGCTACTCATCTCCATGCTGTGCGTGGCAATCTTCGTACTTGGCATGCGTGTTATCCATCTCTACACAGCACACATCCGACACATGCACGCGATGCAGGCGACCAAGCAGCAACAGAACTACTGGACTTACGATAGGACCTGGTGGCTCCCATGGGCCAAGAAAGAGTTTTTCTATGCGCCCTTGGGCAAGAAGCGTCATAATCGAGAATGGCAATTGGGCAAAGCGGTCAACTATGGCACTCTACCGGGTAGAGCACATATGGTGCTGTTGACATTCTACGTCATCAGCAATTTCTTTTACATGGTTCTGTTGCCATACAGGACGCAAGAAGTTGCAAAGACAGTCGCGGAGCTTCGAGGGCGGAGTGGATATCTGGCTGTGGTGAACATGGTACCACTCGTTATCCTGGCTGGCAGGAACAATCCTTTGATCAGCTTGTTGAAGATCAGTTTCGACAACTACAATCTCTTCCACCGCTGGATCGGTCGCATCGTGATTTTCGAATCAGTCGTCCACGTCTGTGCCTGGGCTTCGAACTACAGTGCACAGTACGGTATTGGTGCTTTGTCGTCGTCCTTCTCAGGCAACATCTTCCTAACTTCAGGTCTGGTCGGCATACTGGCAATGATCATCATAGTATTCCAATCATTATCAGCTGTACGACACGCATTCTACGAAACCTTTTTGCATCTCCACATTGTGCTGGCAGCTCTTATCTTTGGAGGAGTCTACATACATCTAGACATCGAGAAACTCCCAGCGCTGCCCTACATTCAAATGGTTGTTATGGGCTGGATCACCGAGCGTGTCATCCGCATGATTCGAATCCTGTATCTCAATGTTGGCTACCGAAGACGAGAGACAACAAAGGTCATCATCGAAGCTCTGCCAGGAGAAGCATGTCGTGTCACATTTCAATTACCTCGTCACACCTTTATCCGTCCTGGTAGTCACGTCTACGCCTACCTGCCAGCATTTTCGTGGCACATGAACCATCCGTTTTCCGTTGCCTGGACAAATCGAGAGTCAGAACCTCCAACCGGTCCGCCTGAGGAATGGGAGCTGAATGATGGTGAGGACTCATCACTCTTGAACAAAGAAACCTTGGCAAATGCCATCGCTGAGGCACCACTCTCCGCTGGTCTCAATTCGCCCAATTACCTGGAACGTCAACCGACTTACTTGTCGCTAATGACGAAACGTCCACGACCTCCGACATCATTGAGTCTGATATGTGCCGCTCGCACAGGTATGACCCGCAAAATCTACGACGCAGCACTCTCAGCTCCAAACCACACAGTCTTCACCAACGGCTTCATCGAGGGTCCTTACGCAGGCCACGACAATCTCCACTCCTACGGTACAGTCGTGCTTTTTGCTGGCGGCGCAGGTATCACGCATCACCTCGTACAAATCCGTCACCTCCTCGCAGGCGCTCACAGTCGCACCGTCGCAACCCGGAAGATCGTCCTTGCTTGGTCAGTCCGTGACCTCGAGGCCCTTTCCTGGGTAGCACCCTGGATGGACGAGATCCTCAAGATGCCCGGGCGGAGAGACATGCTAGAGATGAACCTGTTCGTCACCAAACCAAGAGGGCCAAGCGACTACGTGAGTCCGAGTCGAAGTATCAAATTAAGGGGCGAGAGATGTGTACCTGGGAAGATCTTGGATAGAGTGTTGAGAGTACCTGGAGCTAGGGTTGGAGCCTGTTTCGTCAGTGTCTGCGGGCCTGGAGCTTTTGCAGATGAGGTTCGTTCGGCGGTTCGAGAGAGGATATGAATGAGGAAAGTTTCACTTGGTAAATAGAGCTAGGAAACACGGTGATATGCTACGGTTCATCGTGTCAACACGAATGCACATACCGATGAGTGATGACGAGATGAAGGACGATCGAGTGAAGCGTTGGTTAGCTATAGGTAGGTGAAATGAATGACTATGTGCTAAATGCAAATACCATGTCTTTAAACCTCTGTCTTTGTGAATACGAACCACTATTCCATACAACAACTGAACAAACTACCTGTTCGCGAAATGCATCGAATGGTTTAATTTCCTTGCACCTCAGGCAGAGACGCTTCTGAGGTCTGAGCGATGGTCGACTGAAGCGATAGGGCAGCTAATTTGGTCGGAGAACCCATATGTGTCTGTACAGGAATCCTCAAGTATCAGGCCGGTAGGTCTATGGACACGATCGTACTCGGTTGGAGATCATAAATGGCTACTTGAGCCTGGTGATAGGTATCCTAAACACAGAGTCGATGTAGTACCGTGGTGGTAGAGCTGTTACATATCGATACGGAGCACGGAAGGGCAGATGAGCGATTAGATACCAAAATAGCCGAAAATAAGTAGTATCTGAATTGAAGAACCAGCCATATTGACTGTTCTTTTTGCCATCATCAAGGCAATCTCCACGCAGATCAACAAGATCGGTCCCTCGACTCTCCGAAATTTCGGACCGCGGAATTGCTTCCTCGACACCCTGACCACACTCCCCGTGACGGATTTTGCAGGATCCGCTCAACTACACCTGCGAGGTTGAGATACGATCTGTGCTGGTTATGCACGGTATTGGGCTAGTCTCATCTCGTAACGATCAAACCAACTCTCAGCCCGAATTTCGCGACTCCGTTGTGATTTGATAGAGATCGTCCTGACAGCTTTCGTCCGCTGGGGCGTGAGGTCGAGGACATACCTTGGCAAATGTCCAGGGCTGAGAACCCTGGGGTAAGTATCGTGTTGTGAGGAACCACATGGTGATATTGATATATGTGTTCATGAGTATATATAATGGTTCGCTCATCCTCAAGCATCAATGAGAAATCACCAACACAGCAAACAATCCAACGATTTCAGCTTATTACCAACATAACCACACAATCAAGATGGCACAATCAACTACTACCAGCGTATCCAGCTCAACAGTCCTCCCACCCTCCAAACTAGCCCACGTCGTCCTCCGAACC
>JABUBK010000015.1_pt1 | contig 26789 bp, 28 predicted proteins | sample 7332671 | NCBI WGS metagenome assembly JABUBK01 (sample SAMN07256342, study PRJNA390944) | subsurface metagenome | isolation source: Methane hydrate marine sediment | place: Pacific Ocean: Eastern North Pacific, ODP site 1244 | collected 2002
AGAGAAAGAAATGGAAAATAAAGAAATTTCTAAATTAACCAAAAGCGCTTTGGAGAGTAAAAAGAGAGAAGTAATAAAAGATTGGGTAGCTTCCAGGAAGGTTGAGAGTGAAAATAGCAAGGTATAAAACCATTACTCAACCTTTAAACTTTTAAAATGAAGGTACCTATGGAGGCGATTTGAGAGGAAAAAAGGGTATAAACAAACAGTTTCACAAATAAGGCAAACGGATGGCTTTCATATAAAATAACTTGCCATTTTGTGCAGAGAGGAAACCGGCATGGAGGAGCTCAAAAGGTATGCGGAACGTAAGGAGTTTTCTGAAAAAGTGTTGCGTATCGGTATGTTAATTTTGTTTTCACTGGGGATTATATCGGTGACTGTATCGATTATTATAGTCATTTTTACTCACTTACCCCTTATAATTCCTGGGATCCTAGGAGGTGCGGCCTTCAAATCAATGATCGTGTTTCCTCTCTACGAGCTTAAGAAGCTCGCAAATAAGAAGGATCTTTTCTACGTATACGGGGTTTGTTTAGATAAATTCCCACACCTAGCAAAAAATCAAGATTTTCTTAATGAAATGTTTAACAGATTTGGACGTGTATAAAGGAGAGCAAAATGGAGAGTCTTAATACTGAGAAAGAAGTACATGAGGCCTTGGAAAGGCTGGATCGAAAGCGAAGGTCGCTAATTCTGAGATCTTTCTTGATGGTCTTAATACCAATAGGGGTGGTAGTTTTTATTATCTGGTTTTCTTATAGAACTATTGAACAGAACAGTCTTCTTAGAGCAACTACTACTTCCCTTAAGGCCACCAGTGCTGAGCAGGCCGACACCATCAAGGAGATCACCGACAATTTCTTTATGGTAACCGCAGAACTTAACAATAATCTTGATTTAGTCACAGCCCAGAATGCTTCACTCACAGCCACCAATGTCGAGCAGGCCGAGACCATCAAGGAGATCACCGATCATTTCTTTAAGATAACAGGTAAGCTAAACAAAGAGGTAAGCTCACTCAGGGTAACCAGAGACCAGCAAGCTGCCGCCAGTGCTGAACAGGCCCAGACCATCAAACAGATCACCGACAACTACTTTAAGGTAACCGGAGAACTCAACAGTAAGCTTGATTCACTCACAGCCACCAATGTCGAGCAGGCCGAGACCATCGAGCAGATCACCGACAACTACTTTAAGGTAACCGGAGAACTTAACGACGAGATAGTCTCCCTTAGGGAGGAGAATGCTGCTCTCAGGAAGGAACTACAGAAATTAAGAAGGTGAACAGCAAAAGTCAGGGGTAAAACTTTACCCCTGACAAAAGGACTGGCTTTGGTTTTCTGTACATTGACATGTACATAATAAAACGTACGTTTAAATATACAGATGCTCTTTTAAACTTAACTGCCTAACGGCGAAATCCTTTGTTAACACAACAGTAACTTGCTGTGGGGGCGTCGGTCGGAAGAATCCTACATCGGTCTTCTTCCTTCCGACTATTTCTTTTTCCTCACCCCTGACTAACGTTCGGGGTTTGGCTTCGTCCTGTTGGGACCGGCATTGGGTTGACTGTCGCAAGAAGAATAATAAAGCGGCATGGCGGAGAACTCAGACTCACTCGACACGGCATGCCGACCGAATTCTCCATATACTTACCGCACAAGTTGTGTTATGAGCTGAGTGATTCCACCTGTCACCGTGTACAGGTGATCGGAATCCTCTACACCACAGCCTTGCGAGTAAATTGACACCACTCCGAAGCTAGCTTATCTGTGGAATACTCAGTTGTGCACCGTGGGGTGAGGTCGGAATCTTACGTCAGGACATCGATTGGACGAGCAACGAGGACAAGAATGATTGGACAGGAAAACGAATCGGAGAGCAGAAAGAACCCCTGGCGAACCAAGAAGACCATGAGGGAAAAGGCAGCTCAAGGGGGATGGTGCTGAATGCGTACCACAATGGACAGTTGCAGCCTCGCGCAACAGCCGACAAAAGGGAAATCAACGATTTCCTCAAATTGGCCTATCAAGCAGCTTCTTTTATCGGCAAAACTAAATTGGAGATGACAGAAAGTTCGTATATTCTCCAAACTTAGCAAAAAGCGAATTTTGTGTATACTAAGTGGTTCTCTTCATAAATAATGTAGCGTATTATTGAGTCTTTCTGTAGCCTGCTGACACGAAGAAAGAAGTCCATAGTTATCCGGGAGAATACGTAACAGAACTTATCAAATGGACTACTAAGTTAAATGCAGTCGTGGTCTTCGCGCCAGAGGAAGACGGCCCTTCCTGACCGGTCATCAAAATTGAGTAGCTTCCGTAGACAGTATACGATTTTCCTTGATAACTGCGATAAGTGAACGTAAATACTGTGGCCGCCAGGGAGTGATATATACTAGAGGATGAGGCTGGGTAAGTTTAAATCATCGGGAATAGGAGACCAATACAAGAATGAAGATCTCCGATCAACGTCCTAGGCCAGTAACCCTCAGAAAAAAACTGCGATGAGACAAGTGTCTTTAAGACCCATTTTTTCCACGAAGCTAGGCGTTCTTTACAAAGGTGACTGCTTAGAGATTTTACCACATATACAAAGCGAAACTGTGACTACTGTTTTTGCAGATCCTCCGTATAACTTAGGTAAGTACTATGGAACTGAAGTAAACGATAATCTTCCTGAACTTGAATATCTAAATTGGTGTAAATGTTGGACTGCCGAGGGCATTCGTACTCTAATACCGGGAGGTGCATTCTTTCTGTATAATCTTCCAAAATGGAACATTATTCTTGCAGACTATCTCCTTAAACTCGGTATGAGTTTTAGACACTGGATAGCCGTTAGTATGAAGCTCGGCTTACCTATCCCAGGCCGCCTCTATCCTTCGCACTATAGCCTTCTTTATTTTACCAAGGGTAAACCAAAGACGTTTAAGAAGATAAGAGTCCCTATTGAGAAATGTCGACACTGCGGGAAGGAAACTAAAGACTACGGGGGACATCGTGACGTAATGAATGCAAATGGGGTTAACCTAACTGGTGTTTGGAATGATATACCTCCGATTTATCGGTTTTTGAACGATGTACTTTCCAATAGAAATGCTTTTGCATCGATGCGTTCAATAAGTTCTGTGACTGTAGCGACTTCAATAAGATTTGTCCTGAACAAAAGAATAAAACTCAGATGCAGGAAGAAGACCATCGGAAGGTAGAAATCAAGATGGATTTACAGAATGAGTTGTTTAGGGACTTGTGTTTGTATAAGGTTGAAGGGCAATGTGAGCCTGTGGATTTTCTTGAGCTTTGTTTTACAATATAACATGCTAGAAGTATTAATTATCACAGGGGTAGTCAAATGTCAAATGCAGAGAAAAGGGAATCGTTACAATTAAAGATTGGCGAAGAGCAAGTAGTGCATATGAAGGTTGCTGCTCAAATTGTACAGCATTTAAGTAAAGGCATTTATAGTAATCCTGCCAACTGTATTAAAGAGTTAATAAATAATTCTTTTGATGCTGATGCAACCAAAGCAATCGTGAGAGCTAAGCCAGAATTTGACACTTTTTCCATCACCGATGACGGCGAGGGAATGAACTACCTGGATTTCGATAAGAAATTCCTTTGGATCAGCAGGTCCGATAAAAGAGATCTAGGACTCTTTACTGAAGCTGGAAGACCTATAATAGGAAAAATTGGTATCGGTTTTATCGCAGTGTCAGAGATATGTAACAAGATGACTGTAATTTCTTCTAAAAAAGGCGAAGATTTCAAATTTCAAGCAGACATTGACTTTGGCAAATTTAAAAAAACGATAGGAAAGAAAAAGGACTTTTATGAGTTAAGTGAAGTTAAAGTCGTTAACTTACAGGAAAAAAAGAACGTACATTATACAATAGTTCTTCTCACTGAGCTGAGCAAGGATTTCAAAGAATTGTTGGAGGATAAAGATATACTTGAGGCCGGCATAAAAATTGCCACTTTTGATGGTTTGAAATTTGAAAAAATCGTAGAAAAGATTGAAAAAAGAAAACTGAACTTATGGAAAGATATAGGGGGATATTGGGAGTTGATGCTAGAAGTTGCAAATACGGTGCCTGTGGGCTATTTAGAAGAAGGCCCCATAAGAATAAAAGATGTAAGAATGGGACACGATGAGAAATTCAAAGAGAAGCTAAAAGATATAGTAAGCATAAAAGAGAACCTAAACAAATTCAATTTTTCTGTTGACTTTGACGGTGTCTTGCTTAAAAAGCCGATATTGTTACCAGTCGAAGAAGATATTTTAGGGGACCCCAAGAATTTCGATATGTATACTTTCCGAGAGAAATTCACTGATTTTGGCGATGAATCAACTCTACAGTTTAGAGGATATATATATAGTCAAAAAAGACAAATACTTCCCTCCCAGTTACGAGGAATAATTATAAGAATTAAGAATACAGCAATAGGTGGTACTGACCCAGATTTTTTAAGCTATCCTTATGCAGAAAAATTATTTCTGCCGTGGACTTTTGGTGAAATTTACGTAGAAGACGGTTTAGAAGAAGCCATGAATGTGAATAGAAATTCTTTCATTATAACCGATCCTCACTATAGAAGACTAAAGAATTATTTGCATAACATGCTTCATAAGAAGGTGTTTCCCACATGCAGAAGTAGATATATTGAAAGGAGAGAAGAAGCCAAGAAGGAAGAGAAGGTTTTAAGAAAGGTAAAAATAAAGAACTATCTTAATTTTGTATTTGATCGAGAGTTTAGAATAATCTCCTCCAAAGAATCTTCAGAAGTCCCTGTAGAGATAGATACTAAGAAAAATGAATTAATTGTTTACCCCTTTCATCCTGTATTTAGAAAAAGAAAAAAGAAGGATACGAATATTGTGGAAGAGATTCTTATCCTTTTTGAAACATCATGCCGAAATTCAGATGGCGATTTGAATAAAATGAGAGAATATTTCCTCAATAGTCTAAAAAAGTGGTAATATGACTCCCGAAGGATATTTTGTTAGTTCTGAAGAAGATGAGATTTATAACACACCAGAGAAATGGTATGTAAGAGATAAGTGGGCTAAGTATGCTCTTGACAGAAAAAAGAAAAACCACAGGGACTTTATCAGACTATTAACCTTGACTTCAACAAAATGTTACGATGTGAAATTTCTTAGGGATAATGGACTTCTTCTGATGACAGAAGCAGGTTATGCGCCTGAGAGTGTAACGTTTTGTGAACACAATCATGAGAGATACGTCCTAATTCGTAACAGGCTTCCAGGAGCAAGAGATTTTTTTGGAGATCTCGAATACTTTGTCGGCGCAGGAAGTCCTGGTTTTACCAATCGGGCCCAAAGATGGTTTCCTTATGACGTAATAAACTTAGATTTTACTAAACCCGGATTCAGACAGAAAGGAAAAAAGACTTCTACTATGATGGATACTATCTCCAAGATATTTATGATCCAAGGATTTAAAAAACAGTCATTTACTCTATTTTTGACTCTCCCTGCAATTAAAAAAGGAAATGATACGACAGGTATAAGACAATTAAACGAATGCCTGAATAGTAATTTGGGAGGTAAATATTCTAAGTTTGAGGATAATTTTTTAAAGAAATACCCTAGTGAAAGATTCCCTAGTTATCGTGAGTTTTTGTTAGTAGTAGTACCTAAGTTAATTATAAGGTATGGCCAAAGCGAGAATTTTGATATTCGATGTCAAGAAAAATGTACGTATATCGGTAAAGGTGCAAAAGCTGTAATGATAACCTTTATATTTGAGTGTGAATATGTTGGATTGTCAAATGGTTATGGTGGCGAGAACCCTGCCGATATTTTAGCCAGAATATATCCCACAAGAATTCTAGAAATAATCGAAAGAGAGTACGAAGATATAAATAAGAAATTTACCCGAGACCCGCGTTTAAAAGGAAAATATTCACAGCTTACAGATAAATACAATTGAGATTCAGTTGACTTATTTTAACTTGGAATTGGAGATATTAAATATGGGTGGCAAATATTATAATATGAACATCCTATTGGTAGAACCTGAATTTCCAATCCCAGCCAAAAGTAAAAATCATCGTGATTTCTTGCCCATAGGCCTTCTAAAATTAGCATCTTACCACAGGCAGAGAGGAGATAAAATTAGATTAGTAAGAGGTAATCAAGATACCAATGGTTTTAAGCCAGACCAGATCAAAATTACTTCTTTATTCACTTATTGGTCGAAGTGTGTCTGGGATAGTGTAAGGTTTTATAAAGAGGGATACCCTGAAGCGAAAGTTATCGTCGGAGGAATTTATGCTTCTCTGATGCCTGAACACTGCAAAAAATCAGGATGTGATGAGGTCTTTATAGGCGTTGATAAAGAAGCTGAGAGATGTAAGCCTGCATATGATTTAGTAGATGTTGATTATCAAATAATTCACACTTCTAGAGGGTGTACAAGGAGATGTAAGTTCTGCGGCACATGGAAAATTGAACCCAAATTTACCTATAAGAAGAGCATTAAAGAGGAAATCTGTAGTAATAGGATAATTTTCTATGATAACAATCTTTTGGCAAACCCGTACATTAAAGATATTTTAAAGGAACTTTCAAAAGCAATGCATAATGGAAGGGTAGTTTATTCTGAGAGTCAATGCGGAATTGACGGAAGACTGCTCACTCCCGAATTAGCAAAATTGTTAAAAAAGGCAAGATTTATAAACCCCAGAATTGCTTGGGACCATAGTTTTAATCAGTACAAAATGATTAAGACACAAATTGACGTGTTAGTTGATGCAGGCTATCCTGGTAAGGATATCTATGTTTTTATGATATACAATTGGGAGCACGATTTTAAGGAGATGGAAATGAAAAGGCTAAAATGCTGGGAATGGAAAGTACAGATTACGGATTGTAGATATAGACCCTTAAACCAAACTTATGATAATTATAATTCAAGGAAAAAGCAAACATCTAAAGATTATTATATCCATCCCGATTGGACTGATAAAGAAATAAAGCAATTCAGAAGAAATGTAAGAAAACAAAACATCTGCGTCAGGCATGGCTTTCCTTTCTATAGTAGGACTCTAGAGGAAAAACGTGTTGACCAGAAACTTGCTCAAAAGATCAAGAATATGCCAAAGCAAAAAGTCAAAAGTTTATTGACCAAAGATATATTAAGCGATTTATGGTATCCTGATGAAACAATATCACGGTAGAATGTTTACACAGTGCTTCTGACCTGCCCCTCTAGAATCGGTCCAGTTATTATGTTAGACTAAGGATCGAAAAAAGGGGGATTGAAATGGCCAGAAGAAGCTACAGACCTGAGCAAATCATCAATAAGGCCCGGGAAGCAGAAGTTCTCCTCAGTCAAGGAGCGACGGTAGGTGAAGCTGCGAGGAAGATAGGCGTGACCGAACAGACCTATTACCGTTGGCGCAGAGAATATGGTGGGATGAGGATTGAGCAGGTTAAGCGACTTAAGGAGCTTGAAAAGGAAAATTCCCGACTTAAAAGGCTAGTGGCAGATCTTTCCCTGGATAATGCAATACTCAAGGAGGCATCACGGGGAAACTCCTAAGCTCGTCAAAGAGACGTAAGATGGTAGATAGAGTCTTGAAGACTCTTAAGGTCTCCGAGAGACGGGCATGCCGGGTCCTGGGACAGGCCAGGACTACACAACGTCACAGTCCACACATCAGAAATGATGAGGGAAGATTAGTAGCTCGTATTATTAAGTTGGCAACACGATATGGTAGATATGGGTATCGCAGAATAACAGCACTACTTAAACAGGAAGGCTTCAGAGTGAACCATAAGAGAGTGGAGAGAATCTGGAGAAGAGAAGGGCTCAAGGTGCCAAAGAAGCAACCAAAGCGGGGAAGGCTCTCCTCTGAATGATGGCTCATGTGTTAGGCTTAGACCTGAGCACAAAGGCCATGTGTGGAGCTATGATTTTATGGTAGAAAGGACAACTGAGGGAAGAGCATTCAGGATACTCACTATCATCGATGAATACACCAGAGAGTGTCTTACGATTCTCACTCAGAGGCGGATCACTTCTCAAGATGTTATCGAACAGCTATTTTATCTGTTTGTATTCAGGGGCGCCCCTGAATACATTCGCTCCGACAACGGTCCTGAATTCACTGCAAAGGCTGTGCGCAGATGGTTGAATGATCTAGAAGTCACAACACTCTTCATCGAGCCAGGGAGCCCTTGGGAGAATGGATATATAGAGTCGTTCAATGGAAAACTAAGAGATGAGCTTCTTAATCGGGAGGTATTTACCACACTGATTGAAGCGAAGATACTCATTGAACAATGGCGCAAGGAATACAATCAAGTAAGGCCGCATAGTGCCTTAAACTACCGGGCACCTTGCCCCGAGGCCATCGTTCCGTTGACTCTAACTTAAGAAGTGGTACTATTAATGGGGACAGGTCAGGGAAGGCTCGTGACCTTTTTTACCATATTTTTTCTTTTCTGTCACCCCTGAGGTCTATCCTTACCAATTTTTCAATCAGTAAGAGGAGCTTTCCTTAAGGCGTCTCAAAATTTTTTCCGAAACTGGAAAATTTACCTTGACATGTTGACAAATCTTGATATTATGGAATTCGGTATACTAATATGTTCGCGGCGCAAGATGCGGCGGGAACAAGTCATTCGAGCTGAGAACCCCTTCGGGGCTGTCGTCTTGCCGGCACTAAAATTGGAGAAGAAAGGCAAGCCTTTCCTCTACTACGCGCCGTCTACGGTTACAGCTCAATTCCGCCATTATGTCACATTCCTTACATTTGATAAAAGAGATAAATTATAAGATTCCTATCATTTATTAGACAATCAATACAGGAGGTAAAAAAATGGAAAACACAATGTCCAAGATATTATCGGTAATGGTCTATGTAGTATGGACTACTGTGCTTATTGCGGCACTGAATGGGGATGGAAAAATTGCAGAGGCCGCAGGAAAAGGGAGCCAGCCACCTGGCCAGTGGGTCAAGCTTAATGGACCGCATGGTTGCGAAATTTCTGATCTGGTTGTTAGCCCATCCGATCCTCAGCTTGTTTATACCACAGTCAATGGTGGAGGAGTTTACAAAAGCGTCAATGGAGGGCGAACATGGCGTGAAATCAGTACGGGCATTTTTGACCTTTGGACCGCATGGACAATAACTATGGATTACACGAATCCAAAGATTCTCTATGTGGGAACTTGGGATCGGGGAATACATAGAAGCAGAGATGGCGGCGACACGTGGGAAAATATATCTGAAAGCTCAAGCATTATGGGCTCAAACGCATGGGACATTGTAATCGACCCCAACAACCCGAAAGTATTATACCTTGGAACAACGACAGGTGTATGGAAAAGCATAGACGGTGGAGATACATGGATTCAAAAAAAGAACGGCATGAATTGGGATAGAATTTTTTCACTGGCCATAGACCAGGCTTACCCAAGCATTCTCTATGCCGGGACCACTTTTGGGACCAGCAACTGTATTTACAAGAGTGTTGACGCGGGTGAGAGTTGGGTTACCTTAAATACAGGCATTGATGGGCGTGCCTTCATAAATTCCATAGCTGTTGATCCCGTAGACCATTTAACCGTATACGCTGGGACTGATAAGGGTGTATTTAAAAGTATTGACGGGGGAGAATATTGGACAAGAAATAAAGGAATCCCGAGCCAGCACGTCCGGGGAATAGCAATAAGTCCTGCAAATCATAAACTTATCTTTACAGCAACGTGGGGTGGATTGCTTAAAAGTTTAGATGCCAATGATAGTTATACCTCCTTCACTAGGCACTTCATTAATCCCTTCGTAAAAGCGGTTGCTTTTGACCCCACAGATCCGAGAATAGTCTATGCAGGAGTTTTCGGAGGAATCTACAAGAGCTCTGACGAGGGAAAATCCTGGGAATTCTTCAAAGATGGATTGCCCAAGGATGTAACTATATCCAATGAAAATATCATCATCGACCCCAGAAACCCAAATATTCTGTATGTAGGAACCTATGCGGGTGGAGTGTTTAAATCAGCGGATGGCGGACAGACTTGGCAAGGAATAAGTGAAGGGCTTCCACTTGGCGTTACGAATAGCGGTGCAGCAGTAATTCACAATGTCGTAGATGATGAACTATTTCTCTATATAGGTCTTGATGGTGGGGGTCTTTACGAAAGCACTGATAATGGTGACAGTTGGCATCCTAAAAACAAAGGTCACACGAATTTTCTCATACTCGCTTTACAGGTACATCCACACAATAACAAGGTATTGTATTTGGGGACAGGTGGCGGAGCTTTCAAAACTATAGATAGAGGCAATTCATGGTATCCAATAAATAACGGCCTTCCCTCTGATTCTTTTGTGGAAGACTTTGCCATTGATCCGATTGATCCTGAAATCATCTATACCGCAGTAGGCCGCGGTGGTATTTTCAAGACCACTGACGGTGGAAAGTCCTGGAATTTTATTAGTAAAGATTTGCCCACAGAGAGAACCTGGTGTGTTGATATAGATCCATCTAATAATAAAACTCTCTATGTTGGTACATTTTCTGAAGGAGCTTTCAAATCGATTGATGGTGGAAAACAATGGTTCGAAATCAATAATGGACTTACCGCATACAAAGGCGATCGATGGGTTTTTGATTTTGCCATAGATCCGTCAAATTCTCAGGTCATCTATACGGCTGTGGATGGAACCGGAGTATTTAAAAGCGTCGATGGTGGAAAGTCCTGGATTTCATGGAATAATGGTCTCCAAAATAAAGTGATGTACGCCCTCCAGCATGACCCTAAAAATCCTTCTGTTATTTATGTGGGGACTGGAGCTGGGATATACCGAATGGTTAGCGTTGCTGAGGATGTCACTACTCCTTAGGCCATGTACAAAAACATTACTATCCAGTTTGATGACAACAGAAGTGTCTGTATAACTGTGGATTTGATCGACGATCATGCCGCCAGCATCGATTTCGCGTCACACTAACAGTTTTCAGTGCCGACTTCTTAGGATGGCATATGACGTATTTAATAATTTGGCGTCAGTAATCTTTTAAGCACATAACAATCTCTTCCAGCGGAGCGCAAAAAGCCGCGCCCGCTGAAGGGCACGTTACTTCACAGGTTTAAAACTCTTACCGTGTTCGCTGTCGACTAATTTGTCCAAATTTAGATATTTTACTATTTCTCTTGATAGCCTTTCATCATTTTTCTTACAGAGAATACAGCTAAGCATTATGTCCAGTGACTGAAAGTTCATTTTCATTTTTCCACCTGCCCAAACAGCACCCTTTGTGTTGAAAAGTTATTTATTACCATCCACCAACACTTGATTTCATTCTAAACGGTGACCCATGCATGACAAAGAATTCTCCAACAGGAAAGTATACCCTACATACAGACCCTATCCCGTCAGCGAAAGCTCAAAAGAGCCCTCTTATTCCTCAGGAGGATTCTCCAGTGAATAGGTGACGAATACTCGACTGGGAACAATCTCTGAAGAGTTCCCTTTCTTTGAGGACAGCCCTCGTGGCGAGCATTGTTTTCGATTGCCAGGATTCAAACCAATGGAGGATACCAGTTTCCGACCCCTGAAGTTGCTCAATTCATTGTTCTCTGAACGTGTAGACTTCCTGAGGAATGCATTGGAAGAGTTATACAAAGCCGAGTCTGACCGACTCCACTACACCAGAAATGCAATGGAGGATCTCGATTCTGACATATCCCGGTGTCAACAAGAACTCGACCTTATGATTGGAGCCAGGTCAGTTGCTCCTACTACTTTTCTTCCCGTTTCTGTAGGAGATGCGATAGGAGAAAAGAGTGCCCTCTTAACAAAGGTAGGGCAATGGTACATGTAAGTGAGAGTCATCTTCTCTATATCAAGGCTGATCCAGAAGAAAGGAAGGAAGCTCTAAAGAAACGCAAGAGAATAGAGGCAAAGTTTGGAGAAGCTAAAAGGCATCACCAAATGGCACGAGCAAGGTATCGAGGCAGGTAAAGATGAGCCATTCAAGTGTTTATGACCTTCACTGTAATGAACTTAAAGAGAATGGTAAAACTCCTTGAGATAAAGGAAAGTAGTGTGAAGTTCGCCTTCTCTTCTGGCTGAATTACTCAAAGAACAACAGATTTCCTAAAGATAGGGAAAATCTAAAGGGGAATCAAGAAGAAGTTGTTCATCTTCCAGCTATCTTCTTCAAAAAGAGTTTCTATTTGAGAACAAAACCTAAAAATAGAGCTCATTTTTCAGAGGTCTCTTATAGCCAAAAGAATTTCCGATTTGACATAATACTGACTCAGTGTTATGCTATTCCTAACTAAAAGGATTTCCTCAAGCTGTTAGATCCCTAAATCAAAGCGGTGAATCTCATAAGGAAGTGTTATTCTATGAGAAGTCAGCGTGAAGTATTTATTTGTCCTACACTGAGACACGTCACCTTACTCCTCCATCCAACCAAGAACTTTATACTTAGATCAACAATAGAATTAGATATTAGTCTTTAGAAAGATTAGAATTTCTATTATCTAATTTATTGTTCCCAAACCTCCTTATTGCAAACAAATTGAATATAAGAAATGAGTTCTCCAAAAGATGTGATTAGTGTTTACGACATTGTTTTCAGTGTTCCCTCAAAAGTGGAATGGTTTGTTCTTATTTAGCATTTTTGGTCTTTTAAAGACGCTCCTAGTCTATAACAGGAGACGCAAAATTAGCCAAAATTAGCGGTGCAAATCTATTCAATGAAGAAAATACCGTTGATAGGTTTGACCTTTTCTTTTGGCTTCTTTTTGCCTCCAAAAGCGCTAATTTATGAATGGGCTAAGATAAGAAAGGGGGAGGCAGCGACAGCAAGGCAACCAAGCAAGTAAAGCTGACACGCAGGATATAATATATTTTCAAAACTCAAGGGGAATTAGCCAAAGTAAAGAGCGTAGGTGAGGGAGGTATAATATAAAAACTATTACCCTGGTCAAGATATTTCGTCTATGAAGCTCCCATGGGCCTATTTTGAAAAGAGAATAGGGTAATTTACGGGATTTTTTAAAATGAGCTAATTTTAGGCTGACGTAGGAGGGGTAGGTAAAAACAATTAAGAGGAGGGTGAGATGAATAAAGCAGAATTAATAGGGGAGGTAAGTAGCAAGACAGGATTAACTAAAAAAGACACTGCAGATGTACTGGATGCCATGACTGAAACTATCGCAGACACACTTTCCCAAGGAGAGAAGGTTGCCTTAGTTGGCTTTGGTACCTTCCGAATACCAGCTAAAAGGGTACCTGAGTTTGTGCCCGGGAAAAGTTTGAGGGAGAAAGTGAAGGGAGGGAACTGACGCGATGTTACCATCTATTATATCTTTACAAATAATCTTAATGTTATTTCCTGGTTTCTTAACTATGGCGATTAAAAATGGATTGTTGGCAACTAAGGATAAAACCGGTGTTGATAAAATCATTGAAGCAATAGCATTCAGCCTTGTGGATTACGGGGTGTATGTATTGATAAGTAGTTCGTTGGGTTTAAGTTTAATCAAGGTTCAAATTCAAAAGGAAGCAGTGCAACTCATCGACTTCAATATCCAAAATATTATCCTTATTTTAGCTATTGCCATACTGATTGGTGTTTTAGTCGCGATACTTCTGGAAAGAGGATGGTTGTATAAAATCTTAAGAAAGCTCAAAATTACCTATCTCACTGGTAGGACAACCGTGTGGAATGATGTGTTTTCTAGTTATAGAAAGATTTGGGTGTTAGTTCATCTTAAAGATGGAAGAAAAATAATCGGATGGCCAAGATATTATTCTGAGGTCTCTACCAGAAGAGAACTTTTCTTAGCCGACGCTGCTTGGGTGCCAGACGACGGCAAACTTGTGGATGTAGAAGGAGAGGGTATTCTTATAACAGAGGGGTGTGGAATTGACTTGATAGAGGTCCTCAGATAAAAGGAGGATAATTATGGCGGCACGTAAATCTACTCGTCCCGGTGAAAGGAAGCCGGGGAAGGTATTTAAGGAAGGAGAGGGGGATAGGCCTCCCACTCATCGACCTAAACCTGCACCAAGACCATCAAAACCAAAACAAAAATAGTACGGGAAATAATCAAAAAAGGATTATACAAGTCAGGGGTAAAGTCTTACCCCTGACAGAAGAACTGGCCTTGGTTTTCTGTACATTGACATGTACATAATAAAACGTACGTTTAAATATACAGATGCTCTTTTAAACTTAGCTGCCTAACGGCGAAATCTCTTGTTAACACAAGAGAAACTTGCTGTGGGGGCGTCGTCCGAAAGAATTCGCCACAGCTCTTCTTTCTCCCGACTATTTCTTTTTCCTCACTTCTCGCTAACGCTCGGGTTCGGCTTCACCCTTTTCTGCCAAAGGCAGAATCTCCCGAATAACTTCGGGAGACCAGGGCTCGAGTTTCGCTTCAAAGAAGCTCAACCAAAAAGAAATAGTCGGCAGCACGATTTTCTATCGCTCTAACAAGCTCCTGCTCACTTTGTTCGCAGAGAAAATCGGCGTCCGACGCCCCCACAGAACGAGCTATAACTAACTAGAGGAGGATTATCCAATTGAGCCCAAATCACTACCATACGCCACATTGGTCGTCGACAACGATGATTCATACTGCGAACGTGTTTATAAACCTAGCTCGAAAAGAAAAGAAACGAGATCCCTTTCCGTTTTTGGTTCCTTCTATTCTTCTGTCATTTGCAGCAGTTGAAGCTGGAGTAAATGCACTAATCCACTATGCGCTAAGAGAAGATAAAAATCTACATTCACTAATTAAGAAATATACAAAGGAAAAGTTAAAAGCCTCACCCCCTGCATCTATTAAAGATAAAATACTGTATTTTACGTACTTCTTAACCAGGAAGAGTTTTAATATCGAAGGCCGTTTATGGGAACGATTCCGAAATTTACAGAATTTAAGGAATAAGATTATCCACTATAAATTAGAGGAACTGGAACAAGACGAAGCGGAGCTGTTGGCAGAAGCTCTTCCATTCAAAACTAAGGATGAGAAGTTATCAACTAAGGCCGTAAGAGAAACGTTTTATAAGAATCTTTTTGCCCGGGAAGTGACTATCGGTAAGGCCGTAGAAGCAGTTGAGACGGCATCGGAAATCTTAAAGAAGCTGTATTCTTTTTATTATCGTAGATAGCTATAAAGCTCTTTGGAGTGGTTTAAAGACAGAAATGACCTTTTTATATCTCCAAGGTAAAAGGTTTAATATAGGACATCCTATGACCCCAGGCAAGCTATTTAATAAACGGTGAGGAAAAAGAAAAGGGATAAAATCTAAGATTTTATCCCTTTAAAGGAGCTACCTTTCTGCCGTTTTTAATTTAGTTACTTGAATTAGTGAAACTAATTTAATCTTTCTAAATCCGGTTTTTGATTAATTTCCCTTTGCATTCGCTTTAGGTCAAGTTTTGGGCTGAGTCTTCCAGAGACCTTTATCGCCTCTCTCTGCATATTGATGAATGTCTTATAAGGCTCTAAGCAAGAGAAGATCAATTCCCTTAACTCTTTCTTCTGTTCTAAGGGAGCTTCAAGGGACTTATCAATGTACTCATATAGAGATCTTTCAGCTTTCTCTCGATAAATTTGATTCTTAGCAAAAGTTTTCTCATTAGCCTTACATAAAGTTTCAAGTAGGCTTGGAAGCATTCTTATCTCCTTTCGGCAGAAAAGGTTAGCTCAAAGGTGAGTGCTAAAGGTCAGATTTTTGAAGTGCTAATATTATTATACCATTTCTGAAAGCCTTTTGTCAAGCGGATTTGAGCGATTTTGACGGATGCTACAGACAGATGAAAGGGCAACTAGCTGAAAGAAGGGACCTAAATAGAGGAAGTCCATGGCCATCTATAATTGGTGGGGTCGCTGGTGGATTGATTGGTTTGGTAATCTTAATAGCTTCCCGGTCGCCCATTTTTGTCACGTTTAATACAACTTTTATTGGTCTAGTCCTTGGTATTCTCTATGGCCGCATATTATGTCCGGAAGGTATTATAGGAAAGGTTATAGGTGGTATTATAGGAGGCTTTTGTGGATTAGTACATGGAGGATTTCTTTTTGCTTTTATCTTCACTGGATTTCTTATTCTTTTTTACTGTTATCTATCTGAAGGAAATATAAGTGAGGGGGCTGCTCTTCGTTTGGGTATCGCTGTTGGTGGCCTATATACACTATTTTTGGTGATATTTGCTATTTGGCTTGCCTATACTAAACATATTAAGATGGGGGATTGGGCTGCGATTGGTATGATACTAGGGAGTTTCATTCCCTTTGTGAACCTTTTGGTAACTTTCTTAGCAGCTCGCATTATAGGTTCGACCTTGATACGCAGCGGTTCCGTTGTGAATTTATTGAGTGTTCCATATTTTGCAGTTCCTCTTCTTTCCTTTGCTGGCTATTTTATGGGTTGCAAAATTAGTGAAGGTAAAAAACCAAAAGAATATATTAGAGAAATACCTGAAGGAGGCCTTCTAATGTCAGAAGATCAAAACTTTCCCGAGGAAGTTAGTGAAGATATATCCCCGGTAGCTTTTTCTGAAAAGGCAATGATCCAGGATCTTCTTGGTGCTCTAAATAACAAAAGTCTTCTTTTAACCAAACTTGAGTCTTGGAAGGCAAGGGCAAAAGGACAAGACCAGCTCAAAGCTTTTGGGATGATAAGAGAGATGCTTGAGAAGGAGACAGATATTATTACAGCCTACATTGAGAATCAACAGGCAAGGTTGGATTTTAAAAACCTAAGGGAATTCAACCAACATATCCAAAAAGAAAAGCTTAAGGCTCAGCTTGCTGAGGAGCAATACAAACAAGCAGAACTTGAAGAGAAAGTGAAAAGAATGAAATTAGAAGAGGAGTACAAGAGACTGGAACTTCAAAGGAAGATAGAGGATTTGAAAAGAGCTCGGGAGATAACCGAGAGCAAAATCGAGAGGATAAAAAAAGAACGGTTAGAGAAGATAGGTTTTCAGGAGGAGATAAGAAAGGTGAAGACTATGAGGCTGGCAGACCGGGTGGAATATCTCCACAATTGGAAAAAAGAGATCAGAAAGAAATATTCTTCTGAAGAAGCCGAAGATATCATAGACGAGCTTGAGCGAATGTTAGTAGAAGAGGGCTTAAGGGAGGATTAAAATGGATCCCTCGGCTACGGAGAAATACCTTCACAGTTTGGCAGAAAAGTGGGTATTCGCCAAGGCGATCGTTGTGCTAACTGGAGCAGGTGTCTCGGCGGGAAGCGGAGTGCCAACCTTTAGTGGAAGTAATGGCCTTTTAGAAGATGAGGCCGCTCGTAAATTTATTACCGCAGAAGGTTACGAGAATGATCCAGTGGAAGCATGGAGATTCTATGATCTTGCAAGACGTGATATTACAGAGTGTCAGCCCAATTCAGGCCACATAGCTCTTGCCCAGTTACAGAATAGTCTGCCCCATCTTATCCTTGCAACACATAACGTTGACGGTTTACATCAACGCGCTGGCAGTCAACGAGTTCTTGAACTGAGCGGTTCACTCTGGGAGCTACGTTGCACGGAGGAAAATAAGATTTTCATGAATGATGATGTCCCTCTCAAACTAATCCCTCCTCTTTGTTCCTGCGGTACTATTCTGCGACCTAATGTTGTGCTTTTTGGTGAGACATTACTTGCTAATCCTTGTAATGAGCTTTACAAAGTAATCAGTCTCCAAAACGGTATTCTTTCGCTAGTTGGATTGTCAGGTATTAATCGCAGTATTAGGAATCTAATTTCTCATGCAAGGTTTTGTGGATGGCGTATATGCGAGATTAATATTTCAGAGACTTTGCTTTCTCCTATTACCGATTTTAGGGTTATAGGTAGAGCAGCGAAAATATTGCCGTTACTTGCCGATTATGTAAAAAGAATATCTAACCAGTAAAAGGCGTATTTGGGAACCCTTTGAAAATCAACTTTCAGTTCATAAGACACACCAGCTAATAGCCATGAGAATTTCAATGATTGTCCTGTTTATCTTTGAGATATCTTATTGAGGTAGTGAACCGGGAGTCTGCGTGTCGGGATCAACTATAAGAAGGAATGCGTCATCTCCCCTTTTTGCACATTTCACCTCAGTCGCCATCTGTCCCTTTGCCATCTCAGCGAGTGGTTTTACTCTTGCAGGTATATTACCCCTTCCTGTGAATGTAATCCTCAGTAACTTTCTTTTTAAAGGTTTGTAGTGTTGCAACTTAATTCTTGTAGTAAGTTTTTCCTCTCCAGCAGGAGACACTAAACGTAACCATGTTTTAGCAGGTTGATCTGGCGAAGATCCCGATGGCTTCTTCTTAAACTTAAATCGGGAGAAGTTCTGACAGTTGTCAAGTAAGATTAACATAAATGCTAACGGTTCTTCTCTGAAGGTAGGAAGGTTCTTCCTTTCTATATCTAACAAATTTTGTTCTTTAGGTGAAGGATGATCGTATAATTTTTCGGCTACATAATCGTAAATATTAGCCTTTCTATCAAGCATAAAGTGATGTGAATAGATAGCTCCGGCTGCAAGAGCAAGCGCTGAACGTTGGTAACAATTAAGACTATCTGAGAGGGTCATGCGAGAGAAAATCTCTGCACAGCTCCAAAACGGATGGCAGTGCTTGCTAATTCTTGTGTAAAACTTTCTTCGGGCAGACTTTTGGAACCTATTTACTTCATTATCAAGAATACCTTTAATCTTTTTGAAATGGCTTTGATTAATAAACGGAAAAGAACTCATAGTTATAAGCATTTGTTTGCCTAATGTATTCCCAAAAAAAGCACCAGTTTTGGAGAAGGTACAAAGGGTTCTTTCTGGCTTGCTGTGAGGCATTAGAAAGTTGAGCTCAAAGAGATCCCAGATTGTAGCTGGATAGAATCCATAATCGTGAAGAAGTGATGTAATGTACCAAATATTTATGACAAATTCTGGTCCTGTTTCAGGGTTATTAAGTGCATCTAGAATCTTATCAAATCGTTGCATACTGTTATTGCAAGCATTTTTGATGATCCATTCCTTACGCATTGAATCATTATCGAGATTTCTTGCAATAATCTCGGCCACTAACGAGGCTAGTTTTCTATTTCCAGAATTTACAGGCACGGATTTCAGAATAAGAGCACCCATAAAAGCAAGATATGCAGGATGTTCGATTCTTTCTGCTAACGGTTGATCTGAACCAGTCTGAAAGATGTAGCAGTTCAAATGGGCTAAATATTCATATAAAGCAAATACTCGAGTATCAAACGTGGGTTTTCTTGCATCACCCACGATCCCGGTTGATTTAAGTAATTGCTCAATACACCAGAGCAAATCGTAAACAGCATATGCTTTGTTTTCATCGCCATAAAGTGATGATAGAACAGAATAAGCCACAGGGTAAGCAACATCCCCCAATTTAGCCTCCATGTCTGTAAGAAACACTAATTCCTTGCCAATTTCTGCACAATCTTTATTATCACAAGACACGAATTTTTCGTATATTGTAGAAATAAAACGATCTAAAATAAGATTGGAAGAAAGATCGCGCCTCCAAAATTCACTGCTTCCGTCCAAATCATTTTTTCGAAAAGGATCAAAGCCGTTTTTTACTAATATAGGCGAGGTTATCAAGGAGCCTCCCTCTCACCCAGGATTGTGAGTATTGTTTTCAGTAATGACCTATTACCTTCCCTGAATGGTTTCATCCCTCCAAGTAGAACTTCCTTATTGAAACGAGATTTCGTTAGCCCGCGAAGATCAATAGACATCCCGTACTCATCAAGTGAATAGAGATGTTCTAAGAGAGGCTTAGGTTGGAATGAAATCAATTGAGGTCTCTTGAGATTTAAGTAATGTACTAAGGTTCGATCTTTCAGAAGTAGCGGAACATATTCGAGGGCAGGATGAGTTCTCAATTCATACATCAAGCTCTCAGCTGTGGCATATTTATACGCTATAGATACCGGAACCTTGTTAATGAACCAAAATGCTCCTGGACTTGGCGGACATTTCTGGACTAGTTGATTCATTAGATCCCACTCGATTTGCAACCCGCCAATGTCTTGCACATCGGCACTAGTGATGATAATAGGAATCCCCCTTTTTTGAAGACACAGCACAAAAGTTAACAAAGGCCAATAATGAAAACCCGGGGAATTATCTAATATCAGCACCTCGACACCATTTTTTCCTAAGGCTACTATAAGTTCGTCAAATCTGCGAAGAATCTGTTCATATCCTTTTTGGCTAGCTACCTTTGTCAGTATCGCAAATCGTTGATGTGGCAATGCCAAAGGCTGGGCAATTTTTAGGTAATTAGACCAATCACTAACTCCTAAACTTAAAGGAAGTGGGCAGAACAAATGATCAATTAGGTTAGATGCTGCCTGGTTTTTAAGTTCTATTGAACTAAAGAACTGTTCTATGCTTATTGAGGCACCGAGCCCTGGTAATGGAAATATAAAAGGAAATGCTAAACCTGTAAAATCCATGTCCATGACATAGGTGGTTTTCTTTTCTTTGGCTATAGCGAGTGCAAGAACAATTGCCATAGTGGTTTTTCCAACTCCGCCTTTTCTTGAAAGAATTGTAATAATCAAGGGAAGAGGAGAACTAATTATTTTTTCGAGTCTTTCTTTTCCTTTGAAAAGACGTTCATTCATTTCCCAAAAATTCATTTGTTCTTCTAGAAGCACTACATTTTCTTGAGCAATGAAGTCACTCTTTGCAATATTAGGAATTCTAGAAATAAAATCTCTTTGCTTATTTTCAGGAAAAGCAGTGAAATATACTATTAAAGCTTGCAAGGCTGTATTTCTGACCTTCGGAAAACGTTTTCTATCATTCATCCAGCCGATAAACTCTTCATACAAATAGTCTTTTAAATTTCCTTCAGTGTAAGTAAATCTCTGGCTTGGCAAATAAAGAAACTCAGTTAATAGATTAATCACGTCATGTTGGTGAGCTGGTCTCATGTCGTCAAAAGAATTTTCTAATTTCCGGATAAAGGAAGTAATATCCAAAGGCTTATCCCGTTGCTTACTCAAATAGTCCATTAGCCGGGCTAATGTTTTGAAAATGGAAGGATATTCTTTCCACGGTTTATCAGTAGAAATCCAATTAATGCATTCAAGAGCACGGGCAGCAAGGTCTGGTGTTGCATCTTTAATTTCTTTTGTTGCATCACTTCGGTTAGGGGCTTTCATTAAGTTATTCTTCCACTGAATCAATTCTTTTCCGAGGTCTTTGAACCTGGCCTGCAATTCCATGTAAGAGAGACTCAAATCTTTTCTAGAAAAAGAAGTTTTACTTTTTGTCATTCATTAAACTCCTCGGTGTGTTACCGGTAGAGGCAACTGAAATCAATCTCGTAATTCTTCTCCTAACTAAGTGTATTTAACTCCTGAATATATTCATATAACTCCATACAACAAAGCAAATATTATTAATAGGTTATCATCAAATACTCTCATCTTCCCACTTTTCTTTGGACATCTTAGATAGAATTACCAATGTTGCTACCGTTGGCACAACCGCAACAACCCCGGCTGTCTCAGCATCTCCCGTGGCAAGGGAATAGACTATGGCGATTACCCACCCTACCAAAATAGAGTAGAAAGCAGCATTAGCTGTTGCACGCTTCCAGAAGAAACCAGCCAGTGTGGCCGGGACAAGAATCATAAGCCATGTTAAAACTGTAAAGAGTATTTTTACAACATCTGACACAAGCACAACGATTAGAATAACCACAACGCCGCACAGCAAAGTAATACCACGGGTAATTGCAACCATCTTTTTTTCATCTGTTGCCTTACCACCTCGTGAGCGATAGAAGTCCTGGGTTAATGCCGATGAAACAACTAGCAGGAAGCTATCTGCCGACGATGTGAATGCTGCCAAATAAGCAACCATAAGGAGACCAATGATACCGGGAGACAGAATGTGAGTTATCAGCCTTGGTAAGGCATACTCTGCATTTATGCCCGGTAGGAGGGCGCGACTGCTCATCCCAAGGTAAACGGCAACCGCTGCACCTGCTGATATCAAAAAGCCACCTGCAATTACAGCATTCCGAGCGGTCTTCGTGTCCTTTGCGGAAAAGACTCGCTGCCAGATGTCCTGAGAGGAGAAAAGCACGGGGATGATCACAATATATGTGCCTATTATTTTATCCACTCCCCATGTGGCGAGCCCAAAGGACTCTGGTGGAAGATTCGCATGTAGCCCGCCTGCTTTTGATACCAGGATATAAGCTGTAGGGACCAAAATAGCAAAGCCAGTGATCGTTATGATCATTTGTACGAAGTCAGTCCAAACTACAGCCAAAAAACCACCTAATAACGTATAGAGGACTACAACACCTGCACCAAAAAGAACTGAAACTTGAAAGGGCCAACCGAAAAGGGTGGAAATGATCAGACCAATACCGTATACATTGATAGCTGCCAGCGCGAGAAAATTGACCGAGGTAAGCAGACTGCCCAAAATTTGAGTCTTTCCATCGTATCTACCAAGTAACATATCAGCATACGTACTATATTTCTTCTTGTCTGCTGCTTCTTTCAGTTTTGGCACGAACAGGGCAAAAAGGAGAAAAGCAATAAGTATTGCAGGTGGTGACCACATCACAGAGATACCATACTTGTAGCCATAGATTGCATGGGCAAAGACAATCGAAAAACCTGCAATAGTACTCACGACTGTCCCAAAAGAGAGTAAGAATCCAAGTTTTCGTCCAGCCAAAACAAACATGTCAAAGCCTCTTTGCCGGCCGAAAAGAACAATACCAAAACCCAGACAAACCACGAAAAATGCGATAACAATAGCAATATCTAAATTTGATGTGGTAGGCATAACCCCTCCTTTTCAAAGACATTCTTGCTTGCATCAATGGATTCAGCTAAGATGTGGGGGAAATATGGTATGTAACTCTCTTCGTCGAGATAAACGAAATGTTTCTCTAATGGAGAATGTTGCTCGGTTGACTCCATACTTTGCATGGAAACCAATGTCGCATTATAATGAGTGCATATCTCTTTCAATCGGGCAATCAGCGAATCTCGCTCATCTGGTGGCATTACGTGCGGATCTGTCATAGCGGCAAGATAGAAATTTATATTAAGATCAAGTAATTTTTCCAAAGCAATAAAAGGGAGATTAAATACTTTTGAAACTGCACCTGTTCTTGCCTCTAAACCTTCAGGTGTCCCTGCCTTGAAACAGAGACGGATTTCAAGAAAAGATGCGTATTTCTCTAACTCTAATAGATAGCTTGGATCAGAACCTAATAAAAAGCCATTTGTCTGCAGTAAAAAATTTGTACCATCACAACGACGCTCAAACTCACTGAGTATGCCTAAAAGATGCTCCCGGCAGAGCGTGGGCTCTCCGCCTGATAAAGTGAAATAGCAAATTCTTTTAGGAGGTATGCCTTCAGTAAAAAGCTCAAACGATCCTATACCTGAGAAAGTGTTATTGTCTCGTGCCGATATCATTCGACTGATAACTTCGGTAGGTTCTAAAGATTCAGTGCCGATTTCCTTTATGCTGGTTTCTATATCCAGTACCTCATCAACTGTGTTTCCATATTGTTCTCTCACTGGCGTAAGCACCTTTCGTACAGTCTCAGCTGCTTTTCTTCGGTTTGCCTGTAGCGAAGCTATTTCTCTTGGAGAACGGCATGGGGACCAACAGAAACCACATCTAAGATTACATCCAACAGCGTACGCCTTAACGCTGCCACCAAAATTTGGAGAAATGCTAATACAACTGTATAAGCGAGCAGAATCTTTTGATACTGTTCGCTCAACTGCCTGAGCAAATGTAACTGGGTCAACCGGTTTTAATGGGACTTCTCGAGGTAATTTTGGCAAATGCATGAGCAATTCTTACTATTCCTTCAGCATTTATTATTTTGGATAGATCAAAATTTCACCGAAATCTCAAAAATCAGGCCAACACCTTTCGTGGCGGCATAACGCCATTATTTACAGTTGTATGATTATTTGCCCAATCATCGCTAACTAAGTTTTTGAATTCGTCACCAGTTTTTTTGCATAAATCGCGTACTGTAACTTCATCTAATAACCATTTACGAACCCATGGAATATGACGACCTCTATCGGTAAGTTCATCTTCCCAGAGTGTCATCCACGCATCCGGTGTTGTTGTCAAAACGACTAAACCTACAGGACAGCTCTGGATACCTACAAATGAAAGGTCATTCTCAAGTTCGAAACCGCGTTTTATACACATTTTAATTAGCCATGACTTTGTCTCGTCAATAAGGGAAAAGATTTTCATGAAACTAAAAGCACGAAATGCTGCACCGATAGAGAAAAGTATTAGGTCTCTGCCTACACAGAATTTGCGAAACTTTGCGTTTGGAATGATCACGCTGTATTGAGCTATACCCTTAGGAAGTCCTGTAGCTGAAATGTGCGCTAACCCAATTGGAGTTCCAGCGATATCTTCAGCAATCAAAATGTATTCACGCATTGAATTTAAAACAGGACCAAGCGAACTTTGTCTTTCACTGAGAAACGAGGTAGATCTATCAGGCCACTCTGGAAGCCTTCTCCAAGACCTAATGATAGGAATATCCTTATATTCTAACGGCCTAATACATATATTTGGCTTATCTCGCATGGCATGGCTCCTTATTGCTGATTTTTATATCTAAATATGGGATTGGAGAAACATTGCCTGACTGGTAAAGACTGATCAATGCTAGAGGCCATCGGGGTATGCGGATGTTAGAAGCTGCGGGTTTTCTATATGAAGAGTATAGAGGAGTACTGGAAAACAAAGATGAAATGTCGGCTGACAATAACGTACTCACTAAATGTGGTGCTACACATTGACGAACAGCATTCGCAAGCTGTGGCATTCTGTGACGGGCGAAATGAGCCGCTAACAAAAAGAAACTCATTTCCTCAACAGACCAAAATGTCGATGAATCGGTACACATTGTTGCAAGGATGGAATTTAGGGTAACTGTAATATCATCAGGATCCAAAAATGGGCTTGCTCCGAAGATAGAGAGAGCTGCTCGGGGAAGATCTCCTTTTTGAATCAGACTTTTCATCTCCCGCCTAAGTTTTGTTTGACATAAAGCAGCTAGCATATCATTCGGATCCTCTATTGACAGTAAAGAAAGTACAGCCAATGTTGCGGTATCATTGTCTGAGTCACAGGAAAAGCAATATTTTTTCAAAGTTTCCAGTAGCTTAACTTCTAATTCATGTGACAGCTTTCGCTTGCTCTTACGGACTCCAAGAAGAAAAAAAGCAAGGAGAGTTTGTGCTCCTCTAGGCAAAGGTTTAGCGGATTGAAAGAGTCTTTCGACAAAAGACTCGACAACCTGAAGCATTTTATCAGCTAATTCCAGATCAGGTAAATGTGCCCGGATGAGTGCAAATAAGGCACAAGATGCGACATCCGTTTTTTTCAAAGATTGAAGTTCGAGTGCGAGTCCCATTTGCGAAAGCACAGTAGTAGATTGGCACAACATCGTTGAACGCGAGCAGCTAAACATTTTTTTAGAACTGATAAGAAATTGCTTTTGGAACATTTTGGACACCTTTCACTTTTTTTAGATCATTATGGAAATATTTTACTACTGATTTGGGTCTATGTCAACAAAAAACTTGCCCTGCTACAACAAAGACTCCACTTTAGCTTTCCCTCAGGCGAAAAGGAGTACATATCAGTCATCCTCTTCTCAACATTCTTCTTTAGACACCTCCCTACCTCACCTTACCCAAATTTTTCTTGCTCCTTAATGTATTTATTATATCAAAAATAACTTCAAAGTCAAATAACGCGGCACGCGTTGGAACCAATTGTGAATCAAAAATCAAAAGTGCACTATTTTCTATGATTTTGTATGGTGCCACTACGCATCTGTCGCAATAAGCAGACACCCCTACGTTTTTGTTTCCTTCAGAGCTCTTTCAACACTTTCCTTCTCCACAAAATGCGGCATCCTAACAGAGTTTTCTTCTCCTTGTTTGGATATGGGATCACAGTAAAATCTTTGATATAGTCCCAAGAATCTGTTCATAAACTCGTCGTACGGAAGGTAGGTCTCCACTACTGGATGAGCTAAATCAAAGAAGCTCGGATCTCTCACTACGACTTTGCTTCTCATTTCCTCATATAGTTGTGTCCCTGGAAGAGGAGTAAGCACAGAAAAAAAGGGATTTTGTAATTTCCGATCATCAATGTAATCGACTAGATTATCAAAATCATTCTCGTCGTAGTAAGGAGAAATAATAAAATTCGGGACTACATCTATCCCAAGGCTCTTGAGAATATCTATAGCTTTATCATTCTCAAGCTGGGGACAGATTTTTGCTGACAGCGTACTGGCTACAGCAATATTGGATAGGTTATTACATCATGCTAATGTAATAAATATAAAAGGTGAGTCCTACAGACTGAAGGACAGAACAAGGGAACTCCTTAAAGAGGAAAAAGAGCAGTGAAAGGGCGGTATACTTTTACCTTGCAACAGTGGTATACTTTTACTTTGCACTTGATACGTCACAAGGAAAAGCTAACATTTGACATCCCTGGGGAAAATCTTAAGATAAGAAGGGCTGTGATAAAAGAGAACGAGCAAAAAGTTCACATATACTTCAGACCAAAACAGAGATAAGACGAAGTCCCCATATGTGCTGCAATTTCAAAAAAAGTGAATCCGGCATATATCGATTTACGCGTCGAGTAGCAGCAAATAGACATCGATATTAGTAGTGGCACCTAAATAATGTCGCTAAAC
>JABUBK010000016.1_pt1 | contig 26741 bp, 48 predicted proteins | sample 7332671 | NCBI WGS metagenome assembly JABUBK01 (sample SAMN07256342, study PRJNA390944) | subsurface metagenome | isolation source: Methane hydrate marine sediment | place: Pacific Ocean: Eastern North Pacific, ODP site 1244 | collected 2002
CTCCAGGTCTTTAGAAACCCTAGTCAATTCTCCTACACGCCAACCTAATATTCAGCTTGTCTACTCATATTAGTTTTTCCCAAGTTCGCATGTGCCGGATACCCTTTTCTTTTTAAAACTTCTCGTTGCTCTTTAGCCGAACACAATTAGAGCTAAAATGACTCCCCCGATTAATATGATAGGGATAATAGGATTCGGTTGTGTAATTTGATATATATATATCGTCGTGTTGGCAAGCGTACCAAAATCATGTTCACCGTCTTGAAGAACATCAGCCTCTACAATCATGCTGTTAGCCGTAACTTCAGCATAACGCAAATGAACATCTTCAATCTCTTGACAGATTGCAGGCCCATATGTTGCACAGAAACCATTTTGAAGTTCGATTGCTATCGGCTCATGGAATACTATTTCAACTCGGATGAGCCAACCCTTTTTAAGATTGGCAATACCGTTGGTAGTTGGTATATCTCTACGGGAACCATGGATAGGCGTTCCATAAACACATCCCATTACCTGTCTCCTCGCTTAATTCCATACATTCTACTCATATTAGTTTTTCCTCTAAGTTCGCATGTGCTGGATACCCTTTCCTCTTTAAGGAACTACGGCAAGTCTTAATTATCTCCCGTTCCCGCTGTTTAGTCAACGGCGGATGATACGGAAAACGCAAAACCACATAACCTCTACCCCGTAAAACAGCGTCTATCCGTTCATCCTTCGATTGTTGCCTATCTTTCAAATGGTGCGGACCATCATAAAAACACACAACATCTAATCCAAACCATGCTCCATCAACATTAGTTCCCCGGAGACCCACCTTCTTCTGCTCCTCAACCGTGAACGGCATGTCCCTGTTCGTAGTGTACCCATATCCTAAACCTGCCTTCTTAATTGCTTTCTGGAGCTGTGTCTCAGCAACCGCCCGCTTGGCTAATCTTCTTCTCCACACCCTCCTTCTTTCTCCATCTTTTCATTTTCAACTCTTTTCCGAATTTTGCGCCTACACATTCTCTACATCCGAAATCCAACAGTCTCTTAGCACCCTTCCGTTCCAGAAGTTTAGGTATTTTACAGAAGTCACAGTGAGTCCACAGCAAGTTACAGTCTAAACATTCAAGCCAGACAACATAATGACCGTCGTAATGCATCCTTACTTTATGCCCAACATGCTCGGGTAAAATCTCATGTAGTTTCGGCTTTATCTTTTCTCCAATCTCTCTAAGCTGAGGGTTTCCAACAACCACATCTTCAAATTGCTGACTCATCTTGCTTTTCACCTCCCTTTTCTTCCTTCCTAAGTCGTGCGTGAATCTCTAAACAGACCTGTAAGATAGCGAGACCAACGAATCCAGTAGTGATTCCGAGAACACAAGCTAAAACATCTATTTTCTTCATGTTTGGTTCTCCTTCAACTGCAAGATTTTCCCTCTCCCTTCCTTATAGTGTAACCAATTGAGTAATGTTACTCCCCAACCTCCCAGGTACACTGAACCTAAAATAATATACGGAAGCCAAAAATATTTGAAATTGACAAGATAGAGGATTCCCGTCACCATTGTAAAAAACAAAATAGCTGGCAATTTAAGCAGATACATAACGTTTGGGCCTCTTTGTTTTATATAATCACTCATATACTCATTAAGCTCACTTAGTCCGTGAGATAGACCCAGTCTCGTAATTTCAGTATCTAAGATAGCAAAGATAACTAGGTATAGGAAAGAAACGATAATTTCACTCATTTTGTTTGGTTCTCCTTGTTCATCTCTTGTTCTGCTTTGCTATGGGCTTCGTCTATTTTCTCCATGAGGTCTCTCAAAAATTTAACGCTTATCGATATAATCACCTTGTATGTAGCTGGATATGTGTTTGGTTCCTTCATTTTCTCAACTATCCATCGGAACTCAGGCGGAAAGATTTTGGTTCCTCGACGGATAATAATCCTCTGGATTTTCTGCAAATCTTCATGGGTCTCATCCGTGATTTTGACAACCTTAACCATTCAAACCACTAGAGGATGCTATGGACTACCGGGGTATTTAAGCGTTGCCTAACCTAGCTTCCCAAACCTTAATCGCTTTTTTCTCCAGTTTCCTCTGCGCCCTCACTTCCGCCTCTAAGCTAGGATACACAATCTTCCAATCCTTTCCATACCTACTCCGAAAAGTCTTAGCCATCACACCACTTAATCTTGCCTTGCTAAGCCTTGCTATATCCTCGCGAATCTCACGTATCTTCTCAACAGACATAAACCCACATTACACGCACTAACCATATAACTTTTAGGCGGACGGACAGCGGAGTTGCACCGCTGACTTGAGCCTTCCCGCGTCAGCAGACTCCCTGCTGCCTCATCTTGATGGCTAAAACGGATGCTCCGTCCACTATTTCTTTTTCTTATAGTTGCGAGTCCATTTCTTCATCTTTTCAATACAAAGCGTGTTACAAAAAGCCATTATTTCTTTGGCTGTATCCTCGTCAACTTTAAACCTCTCCATAATCTTCCTCAATGCTTCAGAAGGCGGTTGTTTGTAACTCATACACTCCCTCTTTCTTCAGGACCGTGAACCTATGTTTAAAAACACTCTCTTCTGGTTTATGCTCCAAAATATGCTCTGAAACCCTGATACGTCCGCTATGGCTACAACCACTTTCAGGTCTACCTTCTATAACGATAAGTCACACACCCCTTCCGAACATGCCTTTGCAAATCCTGAAACGTTGCAAAAGCCATAAGTTTACCCGCATTATAACAGTGAGGACACCACAATAACCCTGACTTTTCAAGCTTCCTTAACGTCTTATCTGAAATCATATTACTCTTTCCTTAAACTTGGCAACCCAAAAAATGATTCTCCAACCGTCCATAAACTCATCAACCCCGACCCCAACGCTAAAAAACCAAGAACTAACATTTCCCTAGTCCGGTCATGATAAGCAGCTAAACCCCCAAAAAACGTGAAAATAATCGTTGCGCCCTCCAACAATTTACGGTTCACAGCCAACTCAGCTTCAACCTTTTCATCCAGCCTTCTCTCTCGCGCCACAGGTCTCCAATACATGCTTGGAATCCGAGGCAGTCCCCCGCGTCTCTCCAACAAAACATGCTCTCCCGTTTTACCAATGAACTGTCGCCAACTCCCTAACCGTTGACCACCTGCACCGTAGAACATCCACGGTTGAAAACGTGCAATATAAGTAATGGTTCCTCTCCTGCGAACAAAATAGCCTCGTGGAATATATGTAATATATCCTGGAGCTTGCACATACCCTGACAAACTAAAATATTCTTCTTCTGGAACTACCACTGGATTATGAAGCGACAAGACCCTCTTCCTCCACAACCTTCTTTTTTAACTCCAAAAGTTTTTTGTTGCATTCCTTATCGTCGAAAGCACACTTCAAAACTTCAGTTCTGCAAGTTCTAAACTCCTGCCCCTTCTTGCCTTTACACATCAGCTTGATTAATTGACCCCCAATCCTAACCTTGATTTGCTGTGGTGTTTTTGGATATTTGCTTATTGGCTTGCGGAACTTCATCCACTGCGTCATGGCGGACACTTTCCAGCACGATATTCTACAGATAAAGCCTTCATCGCGTGTGGGTCAAACGGTTTTCCCTTGCGCCTAGAAGCGATACATTCTTGCCATTTACTACGTTTTCTCTTCTTTTTCTCTTTAGGAACTAATCGACAAAGAACTCCCAGCTTACTCTCTAACTTTCCACATTCTTCTTCGTCGAGTTCAAGTTCCTCACAAACCTGTTTTAACTCACTCATTCTTATCAACCAGTTAACTTCTTGTAGAGGTCAGCCCATTCCTGCCGTAAATCTCTTCCCTTCCACAATACCGGACCACTCTGGCTAGGTGCGGGTCTTCCGCAAAGAACGCCAAGTCGCGCTTGTAACAGTTCACATTTTGTCCTGCTAAACCCTAATTGTCTGCATACTTCCCAGATTTTCTTCTTTGGCATCACTTGAAAATATAGGGGTTAGACGTAAATAAAGTTTTAGAAAAAAGAGGAAGGTTTGGTTAGGCGAGGATTTCATGTCTGCATTTTCTGAAGTCGGCGCCTTTCTTGCCCTTACATTTTATGCCCATGTCTCTTCCTTTAGACCCAATTGCCTTCTGTTGAGCCGTAGTCGGGTATCTCTTTGGAGGCCTCCTCAATTTCACCCATCCGCCGTAGCTTCCGGGAGAAATGGGGTCGCTGCCTTGCTTTCCAAGCTTAACCCATGAACTAAACGCTTTTCCTGCGGCCATTTTTATCTCCAACACAACATTGTCTCTATGCCTTATTTACGTTGTTCAGAAAAAATCTTTTTTGATACTCCTATTCTCCTTTCATAATCATCTAACGACTTTGCAACGGTCTCATCATCCTTCTTAACCACTATGAAATATCCCATATCCACGTCTACCCCGTTCATCTGTAAAACCCCTTCACCAAACAACACTTTCTCCTCATCAACCGAATAAATAAACTTTCGACTTTTCTTTCTCTGATTTATCACTCCTTCAGCGACTAGACGCTTCATTCTGTAACGGATGAAACTGTCAAGCTTCCGAATATTATATGGTTTTTTAAAGAGGGCCTTCACAATCTGTGTTGTTGTGCTTTCTGGTACATCAGACAAAAATGCTAGGATGCCAATGTCAACATCGTCAAGCTCGATTTTTAACGTCTCCTTTTTCTTGGAAGACAGACTAATTATCCTTTCACTATTTTCTTAAACTCTTCCTCAGTACAAAGCCTAGCTACAGGGCCTTCTTCCGTTTCCTTCACAAACATACAATCAGGCACATGAGTAACACCAAGTTTTCTAGCAACCTCTAAACCCTTACCGCTTGAAACATCCAGAAACTCATAACTGTCAATAGTGCCATTCTTAATGAGAGCTTGCTTGAGCGCGTCGCATCCTGGACAACTAGGAGTAAACAATACAACTTTCTTCAATGCCACAACCATCGTCAACTATTAAGGCTGGGGAGTCATTAATAGCTTTTTAGTGTCTTCTCTCATGACCATTCCGTTAACCCTTCTTAATATTATACCATTAGCTACAGGTACAGCCGTGCGGACACGCGTTCGCACACCTGAACGCACAACTGAACAGATAAATTAATTAATAACTGTACGCTATGAACAGATAACCTTATGTACGTGTACGGCAGTAACCTAAACGATTAAAATGAGCACAGGACCCTTAAGAATTTATAAAGACGACCTCGACAAACTGAAACTAGCCGCCGCGTCAAGCGGTAAAGACGAAAAAGACATTCTCCGTGAAATGCTCAACAAAGTGCCTCTAGAAGTTTTCGAGGAGCTTAAAACACTTGCTTCAGCTAGAGCACCAACGAGGAGGAGGAAAACAGAAGCGATTGTAGCAGAAACACCCCCTTCGGGAGTAACCAATATAGGTAACAGACTCAAAGCCGTAATAGCCGACGCTGTAGAAACCAAAGTCTACTTGAAAACATTAGGCATTAACTTGGGCGACGAGCCAAAACAGCCTGCCTATCCATACTGGGGACAACCCGGACAATATCCACCTGGGCAACACCCTCAAATGCCACAACAACCACCTAAAAAAGACATAATGACTGTCGTGGCAGAACTCAAAGCTTTAGAAAGTCTTGACAAACAAACTTCAGACCCAGAAATAAAAAACATGCTCAAAGAATTGAAAGATGCCCAAGTGAAACAGTTGTCAGGACAAGGAACGCAGCAACCAAGCGGCAGAGAGCGAATGAGAGAACTCATGGAGATGATGACCTTCTATAAAATGGCCGGTCAACCTGAAGAAGCAAACAAAATCCAAGATGTACTACGTGCTGAAATGAGTAAGGTGACAGAAAGATTACATGAAACCGAGCTTAAAATGCAAGACCAGCAAGCTGAAACTCGCCATCAAGACCTTCTACGGCAAATAAACGAAATTAGAACTGCTCCTACAGAATTTGACCAAATCACACGTATGAGCCAACTATCAGAGAAAGACCCTGCTATCAGAGCCTTTATGCACAAGAGACTTGGCATAGAAGACAAAGGAGACCCCTTAACCCCAGAAAAACTTGGTAAATACCTCGAAAACATCCAAGTACCCGTCGGCAAAATCGCCAAAATGATTTGGGGCTACGTGCAACAACAAAAAGGAGAAGCGAAACCACCACCTCCAACCACGCCTCCGCCAGGACAGGCTGAAATTCGAGAAATATCACCTGAAGCCCTCGCCAAACTTCCCGAGCAACACCTTCCACCTGAAACAACTACCGAACTACCCCCAGCGCCTCCGCCAGCACAAAAGGAAGCTCCAGCTGAACCAGCCCTCATACCCACAACACCTACAGTCGAACAACGCAAAGAAACAGCTCGGAAAATGCTTCTAGAAGGAACAGACGTAAACTTAATCACAAAAGCAACAAAACTAAGCGGGCAACAAATAAGAGGAATGAAAGGCGCTTTGGTAAAACAAGGCAAAATCAAAATTGAACCTAAAACTCCCAAACCCGAGAAAAGAGAGCAAAAGGAGGAGAAAAAAACTGAAGGCTGAATTAAAAGGAAACCATATCTGGATAGACGGCGAAAACGAGGAAGAAATACACTTCTTGGAAGTGCTAGACAAGAACGGAGTACGAGTGTTCGGAAGGTCAACAAGAGGCATAGCCCTCACGTCACCCCATATTGCCGGTCTCCGACAAATATTCGTAAACCGAGAACAACAAGCCATCCTCGCATACGCCCTAGGAAGATTAGACGCTGCTACTCTCCTAAAATCAATAATCCCTATAGCGCAACAAGACCTAATAGCGTTAAAAAACCTCCAGAAAGAAGCAGTAAACATCTCCCAAATTTTGTCGGCTCTTATTACCGCTCCCGAATCCGTAACTGCGATACCGCCCACTATACGGGCCAAACTCTCTAAACCAACACCCATACTAACGAAACCACTCGAAAAGAAAGAAACGAAACTGCCTGAAAAGAAGGAGAAAGAATAATGGGAACTTTAGACGAGCATTGGTGTTCTATTTGCAAAAGACGACTTGACAAGAAGATAGATGTTTATGTAGAGTTTGAAATTGTGGATGCTAAGAAAAAGAAAAAGTTCCCGATTAAACTACGAAAGAAGAAACTCAAAGGCAATATCTGTAGCGACTGTATAGAGAAAAACCCTGAATTAAAGAAAGCTATTGAACTTGTGATTAAAGCTGGAAATCCCCTTTTCAAACCAAAGCTGATATGTGGGGACGTTGACGAATGCGGAGACTTCGAACCATCAAAGACTGAAGGAGTAAACTGCGGACGCATTTGTGTAATCACGGACAAAATTTATTGCAATCGCAGCCACGTTGGAAGTCTAAAACTTCCCAGAGAAAAAGCTGAAGTTAGAAGAGAAGAGGGACAGATAATGGTGAAAATGCTGGAGAGATATGTTAAAGACCCAAAAGTAATGGAGCTGATGAAAACAACTTTACTCAAAACAGACCTGCTTAAAGGAGTTTACATACCGCCCTCAGCTATAGTTGAGGATAAAGGGGAGGTAAAAGCTGACCAAACTTGAAGAGTACATTGAAAAGAAGGGTGAAGAAGCTAAACAGAAAGTGATAGCAAGCTTACGGGAACGCTTTAAAGGTAAGCTATCCATAAGGCTTCCAGAGGACATAAGTGAAATACTGATAAACAATGGAATTGTTGAAGTAGGACTTGCTAATCTCTACGAAGAGGACTTGGTTGATTTACAACTTGGTGACCGTCATGTGTTATGGAAAAAATCCGGGGATGAAGTCTATAAATTTGTCAAAGCTGACGGAAAATACCGTTGGTATTTAGTATTAGAGCGTTTAGGTCCAATAGAAAAAAAACCAGAAGGTAAAAAGGAGGAAAAGGAGGTAAAGAAATGAGTGAAGAAAAAGAAAAAAGCGAAAGCCGCGACGTTACTCCAACAACCTTAGAGATGATGGGCGAAGTGGACAATTTGAAGAGGGAAGTAGCCAACTTGAAAACTGAACTCGCAGAAGTTAAAGCCAAATGCGTTCCAGTAATTTCAACACCCGAGGAAACACCTGAAGAAGAGGCTACAGAAGTTGAGTCAGAAACCGAGTCCGCAACAAGCGAAGAAACGTCTACTCCAAGCGATACAGAAGAATGAGCCTCTCGACTGGCTACTCTACCAAACCCTATGCGACGCCACAGTAACAAGAGGACCAATAACCATCCAAATCTGGCCCGAACTCAACGAAAACCTACAAGAATACAAAGAAGCATGGCTACTCCTGACGAGTCCACAAGGACGCAAATACATAAAAAACCAGCTTGACACCCTACTAAACTACATAGAAACCTTAATTGAAGGCTAAACCATGCCCGAAAAGAAAAAACAAACACAAACCCAAATACAAGTTACAAAAGACCCGCATGACAAAGACCCCAAACGAAAAAAACATAAAGGCACAAAACTTGGTGGAGAAAAAAAGAAAAAATGAGCTGTGCAGGCTATTTATTCCAAGCATTATATGAAAAGGAAACGAAGAGAAAATGGGTAAGAAAAACAGAGAAAAAATGACGAGGTTAACAGTTCAAGGACGCATTGAGAGAGCTGAGACGCGACGGCGAGAAGAAGAAGAAAGAAAACATCAACTGTGGTTGGAATTAGCCAAAAAAATATTGGGTGGTTAAGATAGACCCACTCACTTTAACTTTGATAGCTGCGATACTTAACGGGGTTTCACTTGCTATAGGCATGATTATAGGAACACGGATGACAGGAAACATCTTCGAAAAGAAGTTAAACAAGATGATAAATAAAAGTGCAACTGCACAACGATTTATGAAGTTACTTGAGAAAGCAGATAAAATATTCGGTGACGACCAAGCCGTAGAACAAGTAACACGATTCTTTAAAGAAGCAACTGACTTGGTAAGCAGTCCCGAAGCGAAAAACTTCTTTAAAAACATGACTGAAATTATGAAAGGACTGAGCAGACCTAAGAACCCTTCTCTTCCCCCAAAACCACACACAAAGAAGACAGAGCAAACCAAAAAGTTTTAAGCAACCACTAAACAATTACTAGCCGATGGCGCCATTCAATTTCCTTCTCTCCTTTCTCCCCTCCGCGCCATCAACAACAACAACTTTTTAACCAAATACTCTAGGTTGAGCGTGATAAGTTTCATCGGTGGCGAGACATATACTTTACTTACTCCCTATCATATTATACTCTCCATTTTGCCATTAACACTCAGCCGAAAGTTTTTTATGTAAACGTCTCATAAAATAGCGTTGAAGTGTTATGCTTTCAAAAAGAGAGCGAAAAATACTTGATTGTCTAGTTACTAGCAGTGTTTCAGAATGTGCAGCTATCTTGAAAATGGAAAAGGGCGCCGTCTATGCGACGCTTTACCGTCTTAGGAAAAAAAGGGTAGCTACGCGAAAATTTCTCAATAGGCTCTTGAGCTATGAGAAGAAAAGTGCGCGTTTGAAAAGGTTCTTAATGCCCACGGAGAGAAACAAATAATGGCTCTTCACGATGAAGCAATTCATTGGGTAGCAGAACGCGTGGGGGGAAAAATCACTCATCATAAGCGAATTGTGAGACATGGAGGACTTATCCCCGATGTCGTTGTTAAGGAAGGCGATAAGCTCCAACAAATACATGAAGTTGAAACGGTCTCTTTAGGTGCTGTGAAGCTTTTTCGGTATGCTAAAAAGAAGAAACAACAACCACAACAGGTTCTATGGTTGGTTCTTAACGCCTTCGTACTGAATGCATACCACAACATCAAGGTGATAGCGAAGGACAATGGGGATTTCCAAATGGTTAAAGAATCAATAGTGGAAAGACCCCTTATATACAAACAACTTATGCGCCACAAAAAAGAATTACTGCACGAAATTAAAGAACTAAAGACAATGAAGAAAAAACTCAGACATATTAAACTGTTCTACCAGTTACCGTTATTCGAGTTTAAAAAATCACTAAATGAGGATGAGTGCCTTCTTTGCCCAAACAAATCTGATTTGATAATTGATGCTGACAAAATTGGGAAATATGGGTTATGCTTCTTTTGCTTTGAAAAATTGTTAAAATTGGAATATCGAGGCGAAGAATTATGAGTGAAAAAGAAGGATGGGGATTTCCGTCAAATTCGAGGAAAGCACACTATTTTATAGATGGACGTTCTCTTTGTGGAAAATGGTTGTTTTTCGGAGAACTAGAGCAGGGAAATGATGATAGTTCAGACAACTGTACAGCGTGTAAGAAAGCCTTAGAAAAAAAGAAGGCTAAAGCCAAATTAGCAGAGTTGAAGGAGAAGGGAAAAATTGAGTTCTAAATATAAAGGAGTCTAGAGAAAATGTCTTGGAGACGATTAAGATGGTATCTCGGCGGTTCTTTCAACATATTCAAAGTGTTACACTGCTATATCGTTGATTATTTGCGATACCCCCAACATTTTAGAGTTAAGATTGAAGAGACCGAAAGGAGAAAAAGAAAATGAGTGTTAGAGCTGAACCATCAAAACGGGTACGTGACTATCGAGAAGGTAGAGAAGATATAGATTTGCAGTTTTGGTGTGACAAGCAGGGAGGATGTAAAGGGTTAGGTTGTATCTATAATGGTGTTTTATGCTCTCACCTTCAGGCAGATGTAACGAAGGAGAACCAAACAAAATGAGCTTGGCTAAATGTAGAATATGTGGAGACCCGTTTGAATTAGAGGCAGACCCGTATCTATGGACACCGACAGACCAATGCCCAGCTTGTCGTAGCAAGTTGTTATCTGGAAAAATAATTCCCGTTTTAGAGGACGGTAAGATTGTAGGTTTTGTGAGGAGAGAAAAGGAGAATTAAAGAAAATGAAGCGTTATGAAGATGAGTTTCTGATTGTTGATTTGCTTCTTGGTAGTTGTGTTCTAGCCGGAATTTTTTTGGATAAGCCTCAGGTTGTTAGATTTTTCAAAAATTGTATCAAAACACACCGTAGCAAAAAAACCATCATACCACCTAACCCAACACCAGTTGTGAGTCTGTATGGTAGAAAGGAGTCCCAAACAAAATGAAGTTTCGTTTCAGTAAGGATTTTATTGTTGACAGTAGTGTTGAGCCTTATTGTCGTGAAGGCTTACGTATAACAATGCTTGGTGGCCCAGGCTCAGGCAAGAGCTGGAATAACAGTCTCATTGCAGAACAGTTCCTAAAACAAGCTGGAACAGTAATTATCTTTCAGCCACGCGATGAGTATTTCACACTAAAAGAAAAGTTTGATGTCGTCTGTGTGGGAGGAGTCCACGCTAAAGATGTTGATTTCGTCTTAATGAAGCCGAAGATGTATGCGCGTGCTGTTGTCGAAGACGGAATCTCAATGATTTTTTATACAGCAGGCAAAGATGAAGAGAAGCTGGTTGATTGGGTTACTCGTTTCATTGAGCAAGTCTTAACTTTCCAAGAGACACATCACAGGCCACTCCTTATAATTCTTGAAGAAGCACAAGAATATGTGCCAAAGTCCGCTGCGGGCCATACCGCGCCTCCATGGGTTTTCAATCGAATGATTAGAACCTTTAAGAAATGCTTTACAGAAGGTCGAAAACTAAACGTTATAGCAATCGCAAGTAGCCAAAGACCACAAGAAATAAACTTTACAGTTCGACAACTGGCCAACGTTAAGTTCTTTGGGCTATTCTCAGAACAAGACATTAAATATGTAGATAAAGAATGCTTGGCGATACTTAGAACTAAACTTGGTCTCGATATTCAAGGTGATAAACTCTTAGACCTTAAAGAGGGCGAATGGCTTGTTGTCGCAGGTAAAAGGTCACAATACATCCATGTTACTCATCCACGTTTAACAAAACACGGCGCAAAAACGCCAAAACTAGAGTATATAGCTCCAAGAACCAGTAAAACGAAAAAAACAGTAAGCGACCTTGCAGCAGCCATCAAAGAAGCTCTAGAGAAACAGGAAGCTGAAGTTTCAGAACTTCAAAAGCTTAAACGTAAGAATAGAGACCTCGAAAAGAAACTTGCGATAGCAGAAGAGAAAGCTAAGATTAAGTTGGCAGTTAAGGAGATGCTCAAAGGTGATGGTAACGCCGAAGAGTTAGCTGAGAAACTAGCGAAGACAGATGAAGAGCTTAGAAGCGTAACTGAAGCATATGAAGAGATGACTCCTAAATTCGTTGTGCTTGAAGAAAGACTAACTCAGTTTAAGCGTGAACATGAAATTGTGGAAAACCTACGTAAGCTTTTTGTTATAGAACCAACGTCGCTAGGGTCCCAAACGATTTTACAGTCTACGAAGATTATTGTTGACGTGCCCCCTGTTATGAAATCAGTTACGATTAATGATGTGAGTGTTCAGGGTAAGATTTTGACGGTTGCCCGGAAAGGCTTGCTTGCCAAGTGGAGAAAGCTTGGAGAGATTGTTAAGGCGGTTATTGAGGAAGGCTGGACCGTTTCACCTCAACAAGTGAATAACGGTTTGACCGACCTAGTGAAGCGACAACTAATCGCTAAGAAGCACACAGACCGGAATTATTTCAAGTTAGCCAAGAACGTGATTTTCCAAAAGGAGCATAGTTAAAACATCGATATGACATTGTGTTTTTTCGCGTGAAATCTTCCTAAAAAGTTTTAAGTTTGTAGCCTAATCTATAACTGAATGTGTAGGAGAGTATTTAGAAATGCAACATTTAACTACTCCCAATAAAGTTAAAACGATGCGCAGTCCCATTACTGGCAACTTGCAAGTGTATGTTTTAACAAACAGTTTCGGTCCGTATGATGGACATTCAACGGCAGATTTAGACCCCGCGGAAGCTAAGACATCATTAAATGAGTATTACCAAACTCAAGGCATAGACGCAGTTTGCGATAACGTGAAAGTCATTTCATCTCCTGTTGTAGATTATGTTTTGGTTGATAATTGGCTTCCAGGAGAAACAACGCTTCTTTCAGACAACACAACTACATTTGTAATACCCGTCATAATCGTAATTGCAGTGAAGGCTGCTTTAGCCTTTATCATACACTACTTAGTTCCGCTTGCTGTAGCTGTGGCGATTGCGTGGGCGTTCAAAGAGTATGTGTATGACCCAATCATGTATCCGAAACATTTCTACGCTTACGATGGTACGGGACCATACACTAGAGATGAAGCATTCACGTATAATACCGCACACAATCCGGACATGTATGTAGACCCAGGAACAACCATAGTCATAGACCCAACGCTACTAGGGGCTGAAGAATGGATTGAATATCTAAAGTCTTATACGCCGCCTGGATGGGATGGATTGGCCATACCTGATATAGGAAAAATATTGATAGTTGTAGCTGTCATCGCAGGCGTAATAGTTCTTGGGCCGCCACTTCTTGATTTGCTGAAGAAAAGGGAATAAGCTACCTATGTCGTGTCCGACCTTTCCCTCTGACCCAGACGGTTTATGTGAGACACTAAATCCTCCTGAAGGTTATTGGGCTTACGGCGAACTTGATTCCGTCTTCGCTAAATATGGCACTTACAGCATACGAAGCAGTGAAGGACTTACACATTTTGAATTTAGTCCATACCCAAACATAAAAGCTATAGCAAAGAGGCTGTTTTTTTGGTGCGCCTTGGCCGAGGGACTAGGGCAACAGGTTCACATCAACATACAAGACAAAAACGAGAATTATCGAGCACGTTGGGTTTATGTTCCTCCAATAAAAGTATGGCAAGTAATTGACGTAAGCCTGCTTGAGGGCTGGAGTGGCAGTGCCGAGTTTGATTGGGAAAACGTGAAGTCAGTGCGGATTTCGGGTTATTCGGACCAACCCCATTGGGTAGACGTACTACATTTTTACAATCCAGGAGCTTCTTATGAAACCAACATAAAATCGGTTGAAAATAGTACAGACGTTCCACGCACCATGCATATAACAGGACCAGACTTGATACGCATAAAATTCACCACGCCAACCACGCTCAACCTATTACAATGCGATAATGACGAGTACACTATTGAAGCGCCAGAAGCAAGGTTTATACAATGGGAAGACGGCTCTACATCTCCAGTGCGAAAATACGTTCCTACAAATAATGCTACTCTCACAGCTTATTACTCAAAGCTGGTAAGGTCAACATTAACAATTGATTCTACTCCTCAAGGAAAAACCTTCACGATTGCGGGAGTTTCAGGCGTAACACCTTCCACTTTCGGTCTAGACCCAACCGTACCATATGCAGTTTCAGTAGACCCAACTAATTTTAAAGAGTGGGAAGATGAAAGCACCGACCCGACTAGAACAATAACGTTAGCTATAGGTGAGGAAAAGACAATTACTGCTTATTATGAAGACGCTGCACCTCCGCCTAACGGTGATGGACGTATCATCTTGATACTGGGCGCTACTGCTCTCGCCGTGGCCGTCATAGGGATAGTGTTATTGAGACGAAGATAACAGAAATTCTTTAATAGATAAACAACCAATCTAAAGGTAACGTGTAGGAGAAGAAAGATGGTCCAGTATGGTTTACGCGTAACTGGCAAAACACAGGTAGAGATGGGTGTTTTACAAGTAGGCAAAACATACGAAGTTAACGCTGAAACAACTATAATGCGAGACGGTGAAGACATAGTTCAGTTCATCCTAAACCAATTTCAACAGACATATCCTGAACTAGAAATCAACTGGATACAAATAGACACGCAAACAATCAAACTACAATTCAAAATTCTATCCCGCGAAACGTTAGGCTTAGCCCCTAGACCAGCCAGTTTAACTGCTGCAACAATAATTGTTTGGCTACCCACAATATTAACAGCTATAGGCGTCGTCGCAATCGTTGTTTCACTCTATCTTGTAATGCAAGCGGTGCCATGGTATGTTTGGGGAACCCTAGCCGTTGGCATAATACTCGTCATATGGGGACCATCTCTCATTCGTCTACCCACAAAATATAGGTGAAAAAAATGGTTAAATTAACTGAAGACCAACAAAACGTTTTGATACAATACTTTGCAGGAATCGCAATAGGCGCAGTCTTAGACCCTCTATTGGGCTACTATTCCTTAGATAACCCAAATATTCCTAAATCACCACTCGAACCTTGGCTAGAAACTTCAAGCATAATCCACTTGGTTATTGACGGGACAGTTACAGGCATAGGATACGCAACGGACAATCAACCAGTATTCCTAATTGGATTAGGGATGGCTACAGAAAAACTTGCTAACAAAATTCTCGTCTGGATTTGGAATTATCTACGTCCTGGCTATCCTATTTGGGGTCTTCCACAAGCTTAAAAAAGGAAAAATCAGAAAACCTTTTAAACCTTAAACAACTATGAAGATGTAACGTGTAGGAGACAAAACATGCAAGTTAACTATATGGAAGTTGGAAAAGAAGTTTTCGTAGCGGGAATCGGCGGAGTAGCAGCAGGATACTTACACTTCCAATTCTTAATGCCTCAATTCGCCGGACAAATGATAGGTCCAATAAAAACCACAACCCTCGTAGACTTCATAGTAGCCCTGATAATCGGTATAGGCTCAACCATGTACCTAGAAGCAGGTTTGCCCCGACTCTTCGGCTGGGGCATCGCAGGCACCGTATTCGCCCTAGGCTTAATGGACCAATTCGGAATCTTACCAACCCCAACAATCGCCGTTAGAAGAGTCGCTGCCCCAGTAGCACCAGTCGTAGTTGCTGCCGCAGCGAGAGGCGCGACAAGACTCGGAACATCCAGATATACACCGACAACCACAACACAAGCAGGTCGTTACGCACTAACCTAATCCTTCTTTCCGACCCGAACATTACTCCGCCCTAAAAACCACTTTTGATTAGAAAATCCTCTATTTTTGTCGTTTCTGCGCGTAATACCATTCGCTAAAGGTTTGACATTCCAAATATGGTGGTTCCTTTGTTATTAACCCTAACTCTTCCTTTTTAACGTGTGGACACATATTAGCGAGTCGTTCTTGGGCTTTCTTTTTATATTCTAGATAGAAAACTTGTGAACCAGTAACTTCTTGCACCCAATCAACTGTAGTCTTCTCAGTTTTAGATACGAACCCTTTTTTCGTTAGTTTCCTACTAACCTCCACTTCATCAGGACCTTCAGTTTCTAAAACGTCTTGTGCATGTTTAGTCCATTTTTGCTTCAGCGCTTGATACTCTCGCAAATCTTTTACGCGTTGCTGGCAAGTTCTGAGAAGGGGACAAGTGCTAGGTAATTCTTCAGCACCACCTTTTTTAGCAGGCGTGTAGGGCATTACTGTTCTCCTCCATATCGCGGACCTTTCGTAGACGCTTCAATCTTAGAAAGGAAAAATCTGCCCTGCAAGTCTCTGTAAACAGCCACTTTATCACCGTCTTTAACACCCATTTCTTTTCGGGCGTCTTGAGGAATAACTATTCTTCCCTTACCGTGAACCTTCATTACATCTATTAATTTCCAACCTTTAGACGATTCCGACATTTGCCACTCTTCCGACGTTATTCACGGACGGTATTTATTAATAACTTCACATTTAAGTTTTTCCTGTAAACGTGTAGGAGAGAAAAAGAAAATGTCTTATGTTATAATGGAAGAGCATCAAATTAGACAGCAAGCACCTGAGTTCCAGAAAACCCTAGCAAACCTAGAAGAACTTACCTTATCAAACACACTACGACTTTGGAACGGATTCACTTACGGCGGCTTCCAACCAGGCAAGAAACAATTCGGCAGAACCACTTGGCTCCCATACCTATTCGCAGACGAAAACGCCGACATCCTAGACTCTCGACACATACCCGCGACTTGGGGACGAAACAGCTTCAGACAACTATTCACTTCGTTACTCCCAGCGGCCAGTGGTATTCCAGGATGGAAAACCATTCTCCAAGGAGGCAACCCTACCGCCATAGGCACTATGCCAAAAGATTTCAGAGGAGCACTTGCAGGATTCGCTTTCGGCTCAAAATCTATCTGCGTTACTAAATTGAAGATGCAGATAGGCGATAGGAAAATCCCAATGGTTGACATTGAAGAAATCAGAAACTATAACAAGCCAGTGCTTATCTTTGAGGAAGGCTTCGAAATCGATGAGGAAACAGGCTTCGAGTTAAGAGGCTATTTTGAAGGTCCAGGATACCAAAGAATAATCCCGAAAGGCTTCGTGTTCTATAGAAGAAAAGACCTAGTGCTACACGAGTAGGAGGCGCTGAGCATTGACCTTTGAATTTGACCCTGGATGGCCTGACAGTTTCCTTGACGTTTGGCGACATGAAGGCAAAGATAAAGTGATGTTCGACGGATTTTTCAGTTCAGACCAAGACCATCAGGACATTCCAGCATACATGTTCGGCGTACAAGCCCTTTGGCACTTAAAAGTTTCTTCAGGAAAAAAAGGCTACTTTGTCAGTGCAACAGTTCAGAACCCTGGACAATTTGGCAACAGCGTCATCATTCACATCTACCGCATTAGAGACGATGGTACTCTCGTTCAGATGGAGTACCCCTATGCTGTTCCAGTGAAAATCGAGTTCAACGGCGAAGGCAACTAGCCATTCTTAGCCTATACAACAATTAGGGTGATATGAATGGGTAGTTGGACAAACAGGTGGGTACTTGAAGGAGACTTCCTAAGCTACTTCGACGAAAACCTAGAACGCTTCTTCTTTGTACGCAGACGCGACTTTGCACATATAGAATGGGAATTCGGATGGCCTAAAATTAACGCGGAAGACCGACTTATTGCTCCAGGACAGGTTGGCGGTCCCTATATTTTTGAAGAAATGAAACCAACGTTGTGGTCTGAAAGAGAAGTAACAGTTAACGGCATTAAGATGCCTAGGTGTCGCGGACAAATTTTCCAGTGGATTGCAGGCATCAAACCAAACGTTAAATGGTACATTCAGTTGCCAACAGACAAAAAACGACATGGCACTCCAAAACTTCCGTGGCCCAGCAACAGAATACGAACAGTAGCACACTTTACAATGCAGATGAGTCCGTTTGACCGTCCAACATTCTTCACTGAACACTTCTTTGTACCTAAACTATGCGACTTAGCAGGCATTGAAGTTTATAACGGTCTCGACATAACAATTACGCCACACTTCAACTTTTACATTAACAAACTGGATGTTGAGTTAGTCGGGCAAGTTGTTTATGACGAAGGAGTAACGCTTGAACCATCATACACTAGATACACGGAAGTTCTCAACAACTTATACAAGAAAGTAGCGAAGTACCGTCCGCTAACACTGTTTCCAGTGACTTCTCCCGCAAGTGACAGGTGATAACGATGGGTGGAATAGAAGCAGAAGGATACACAAAAATTGTGCGTAAACGATACAACAAAGCCTTCCACGAGTTCGAGGACGACAGAATCTCAAACGCTAACGTAAGATTCAGCACTAAACATACTGTTACGGCTGACGAAGCCGGCGCATACGGAGCAATCATAACAACGATTACAATTCCAGCAGGACAACAATTACGACTTATTTACCTGAACTTCTGGAGTAAAGACCCTGAGAACCCCGGACAGCTAGTGATAACACAAACGGGTGGAACAAGCCACGCATTACCAGATGGACAAGTCGATGCTATAATGGTTCCGCCACTAGGCTCTCCCGGCATGAACCCACATGTTATGCTAGGAACACTAAAAGACCCAATCCACGTCCTTGAAGGAACAGTAACATTCACATTGCAAAACCCAACCGCAGGAGTAGAATATGGTCTCTCTATTTGGGGCGATAGTAATTCCCCGCAGATAGACCCCTAATCTCCCTTCTTTTTTTGATGTGGACAGTATCCGTAGATTCCGAGGGATGCGTTACAGTTCCAACATAAGACTCTGAATCCTTCTGGAAAATGTTTTTTGTATAACCAATAAGCAACAGTTGCGTATCCCTCTTTTCGTAACTCTTTTTCATGGCGATTTCCCCCACCTTTAATATGGTCTATTGTCAAAAATTCTATATGGTCTTCTCCACAGCAAGCGCATTTAGGTGGGTCTCCCCCGTAATGTTTCAAGACAATTAAACGAATCTCTGCGGTTTTTTTCCTTGCTTGTTCATTGGCACATTTTCTACATATGTTAGCCCTTCCATACAGACTCGACTTTACTTTGATGAAAAGTTCAAGCTCTTCTTTATTATGAGCTTCCAATCCACAGGTTCTACATTTTCTGAAAATAGGTCCGCTTAAGTCTATGACTTTTTTTGTGTTTCGTTCTTTTTGGCGTTTATTACTACATTTCTTGCAAAGATTGTTCCTGCCGTATCTTTTCATTATGTTTTTGACGAATATTTGTAGGTCTTCTTTGGTTTTCGCTTCTAATCCACAGTCTACACACTTTCGGAGAATAGGTCTGCTGAAATCATCCTTCCTCTTAAATTCTCCACTTTTAATTTTGCGATAATGATTTCTATACCACTTGCTTTTACATTTCTTACAACAGCTAACATTTTTATCGAATAACTTAAGCTCCTCTTTAGTGTGTGCTTCTAATCCGCAGTCTCTACATTTTTTGAGAAACATGTTAGTTTATATGTGGAGTTTGGTATATAATCTTTATTGTCACAACAGTCCTCAGATAGACCCTTAGCAACCACAGATTATTTAAACTCCATCTCCCCTATTTTTTGGTATGTCAATCTTCAAGCATAGATTTAATGTTAAGAAGCAACAAAGAAAAGAGAAGAGAGAAATACCTGTTGAACGTGGAGAGCCTACGGGAATAGATGGGAAACAAGCGGGAGAAAGCGTTCTAGCATGGGAAAAAGGAACAATATTCAGGAAGCAACATAAGTGAAAGTTTCTAAAAACCTGAAAAAACACATTCCAAAAGAAAGCGTCTTCAAAGAACACAGGTTCAACCCAGCTATCCTAGATGTTCAAGAACAAAAAGTTATAGAGTTTGACCGTAGAGTGATAGAACGGAAAGAACCAGAGCAAGCCTCAATTTTCGAGCATCCACCTCCACCTATCTCTCCAATTACTAAGCCTCCGAGAATAAGAGAAGGCGGTAGACCCGAGCGAGCCTTAAGTACACCACGTCCACCACCGTTAAAACTTTCCAGAGCTGGGCAGTGGCAACAAATCCTAGAACAGATGCAGCTAAAAAAAAACGCGTCTTCAATACTGCCTGTTGGCGATGAAAAGGTAACAGTTTACTGTGGCTACGAACCTAATAAAAACTACATAGCAAAAGAATATTTTGAGGCTATTTCACGGTTAGCAATTAATGAACAGTCCGAGATTTTTGTTACTATAGACAGTCATCCTGCTCCTGTCCGTTGGTCAAAAGAGGGAGTCACGAAAGACGGTCAAGCGAAAAGGCGACAGCGAGTTCTTGAAATAGAAAACATTGCGAGGGAAAGAGCTTTAGCGAATGGCAGTGACTACCTGATGATTATAGAGTGTGACTTACTTCCTCCACCAGACGCTTACCGAAGGTTAAGAACCTTAATTAAGACTGGAGCAGACATATCGTTTCTTCCTTACACTTGGCATTGGATAAACCCTCAAACAGGCCCAAGCAATAGGTATGCTCCAGTATTAGCGTGGACAGGTAAATATCCAAACATGATTCCTCAGACGCTTAAAAACTTCCTTTCTCAACCCTACCCTGCCAAAGTTACTACATGCGGGTTCGGCTGTTCCATGTTTTCGAGGAAAGTGTTTGAAAAACCGTTTGAGCTGGACCCTTACAGCATTTGGTGTACTGACGGCTGTTTTGCAAAGAGAGTTGAAGAGGAAACTCTTCTGGTTCTCGGCGATAATCGCGTTTTTGCGCAACATATCTGCTGTAAGAAATGTGCTCGTCGTTTCCATCAAGGAGAACCACATAAACCAGTAAAAATAAAAGAGTTACTGGATGAGTTGTTTAAAAACAGAAACCTAATGGTGAAAGAAATTTGAGCGTGTTTAACCATAGGTTTCAAGTGAAAAGAACAACAGAGCAAAAGAAACCTGAAATGGGTAAACATAAACAAGTGATAATAAGGAAAGAGCAACGGAAGAAAGCTATTGGCTTCACCCATAAAACCTTAGTTCGACAAGCATCTGGAACAGTTTTGAAGTTCTCTCATCCTACTAGACCTAGTCTTCAAACTATGCCGCCTAGAATACGACAAATATACCGTCGGCGACGCTCAGTTGGTAAACCCGTGCCACCCCCACTTATAATTGCGTCGCCACCAATACCACGTCCGTCTATACCCGCTTTCTTCGACATTTACCAGCAGAAACAACGAGCTAAATACACAATACACCGAAGAAACATCGTGAAAACCGTCACGGATTTAGTTTCAATCATAATTTTAAACTATAAAACGTTGGAAGTGTTGAAGCCCTGCGTCAGCAGTGTTGTAGCCAAAACAACTCATCCTTTCGAGTTAATTGTAGTGGACAATGGAAGCAGAGACGGAAGCGTGGCTTGGGCACGAAAGAACCCTTGCGTAGACGTTGTTGTTGCAAACAAAGCAAATTATGGATGGTGTAAAGGCAATAACGTAGGCATAAAGGTTGCGCGGGGCAAATTCATTCTGCTTTTAAACAGTGATACAATTGTTAGAACTCGCGGATGGCTCGGAAAAATGGTTAAGATTGCCCAACAAAAAACCGTTGGAACCGTTGGTGCTAAACTACTTTATCCAAATGGAAAGATTCAGCATATAGGCGGAGGCATACATAAGGGAAATCCATACCATCCATACAATAAACACTCTGCAAACATAACGGCAGCCCAAAAGAACCGTGCTGTTCCCTACGTAACAGGGGCTTGTTTACTGATTAAGAAATCCACGATAAAGAAAGTGGGTTTTCTCGATGAGAAATTCATGTTAGGTTTTGGCGATGTGGATTATGGTTTACGAGTGGTCACGGCGGGACTCAAAAACATTGTTTGTTGTGATGCAGTGCTTACTCATATATGGGCTTACACACAGAGAAAAACAGGCATTATGCTTAGAACAAGCTCACTTGGAAGATACCATCATAAATGGCTTAAACATTTACCCAAAATAGCTAAGAACGTGAAGCTGGATTGGGGTGCTCCCTATCGTTAAGTTATCCGTTATCCTATTAACTTGGAATAGACATTACTTGATTCACAGCGTTCTCTATAACATCTGGCGGAACAAGTTTCCTTTTGAACTGATTGTCATTGACAACGCATCTACCGATGGAACACGCGAGTATCTTTTGGAGCATAAAGACAGAATAGACAAGCTGATTTTGAAAAAGAAAAACGTTGGATGTGTAGCTTTCAATGAAGGAATCAGAGCTGCTGAAGGAGACTATATCAGCATTCAAGCCGACGACCACATTCTTGCGCCGGACTGGATGAAAACCATGTATACTGTGATTAGAACAGTTAAGCGTAAGATACCAACCATCGCTTACATCAGTAGCATTCTACATTACGCAATACCATTAAAAGGCTCTATGGAATATCTGAAAACCCATACTATACCATACAAACACTGGTTTAACAATGTTCATGTGAGAATGGACGGTTGGAAAACAACCCTTGAACGAAAATCACACTACACCATTTATCACTTCGGCAAAATCACATATATGGATGCGCGAGCTGTAGGAAACGGAGGCAGCATAATACCGCGCTCAACTTTCAAGAAGCTAGGTTTGTTCCGAACTTACGGGTTACGTGGTTTATACGACGGAGAATTTAGAAGCAGATGCAACGCTTACAAGTTAAGAGTGGGCTATTCACCCAACACGGCTTTTGTTCACGTCAAAGAAAACTTTCTAAGACCGAAAAGAGTAAAACAAGCCTATGCCTCTGTCAAACCAACAAAATTACAAAAAATTCAGTTAGCCCGTGACTTCGCTGAAGACCGCGCCTCAGCTAGAGCCGGAATTCCCCCTCCTTCAGTGCCTAAGTTGTGATTCAGTGATTGATTTAACTGTTGTCTTGTTAACTTGGAATAGACGTTACTTAGTTAACCATGTTTTGTATAACCTGTTTAGGAACAAGTTTCCCTTCAAGCTTGTGGTGATAGATAACGCTTCAACTGATGGAACTCGCGAGTATCTGCTAGAACATAAAGACGAAATTGACGAGTTAATCCTAAACAAAAGGAACATTGGATGTGTAGCGTTCAATGATGGAATACGGAAGGCTGAAGGTAACTATGTCACTCTTCAAGCTGACGACAACATTTTACAGCCTAACTATCTGAGAAAGATATATAGTGTTGTCAAGACGGTTGAAAAGAGAATGAAGATAGGATGGATTTGTAGTGCTAACATGGTTGCTTATCCTAAAAAATGGTACACGAAACCTATGAGTTTTGAAGAATGGTGTCACCATCCAGACATTAGAATATTACGTTGGAACAAAAGATGGTTAGCCACTACAGTAACTAAAACTTTTCGTTGGGGAACAATCATTTACAAAGAAGCTAAAGCCGTAGGCAGCGGAGGCACAATAATTCCTATAAAAACCCTGAAGAAAATAGGTTTGTTCAGAACGTATGGTTTGAGAGGTCTCTATGATGGTGAATGGAACAGTAGACTAAGAATGTATAGCTACAGTGCAGGATACACTTTAAACGCAGCTCTAATTCATGTAAAAGAAGTGTATCTTAGACCGAAAAGACACAAAGAAGGAAAAGCTTCACTTAAACCGTCCGCGAAACAAAAAACGGAAATGAAGAGACACTTTAGAGAAAATGCTTTGTATGCTAAGAAAGGAATTCCTCCTCCTTCAGTGCCTAAACTATAGGTGAGAAAATGAAAATAGGAATTACCTGTGCTGGCTGGGCCTTTATGGAAGATTTGCTAAAGGAACTTAGAGCAGAAGTTCACGGAAGATGGATGGCAAAAGTGGACGTCAAAAATATAGACCTTCTCATATTAGTCAATAATTTCATGAAAGACTACTGTTTCAGGTATCAGCCTAGACTTAGACAAGCTAAAAAAATTAAAGTGATACAGTTAGGAGTAGACGTTGAAAAGTTTAACTACAATCCTCTTAGGGGCTACGGCAAGAGAATAGGATGGGTAGGCTTCATCAAAGAGCTTAAGAAACCTGATATGGTTTTGAAGATGATGACCAAACTTCCAGACTGGCAACTAAGGCTTCTAGCAGTACCAAGTGTATACAAACACGTAACACGAAGAGTTGCAGAATTAGCGAAAGAACAACGAAATGTTGTGTGGATTAAAAAGAGAATACCACATGATAAGATGCCAACCTATTACAGTAAGCTAGACGTTTTTGTTAACACTAGCACTATTGAAAGTCAATGTGTAAGCGTTCTTGAAGCGATGAGTTGCGGGGTCTACAGCTTAATAAGAAGGTGGCCTCACCCACAATGTCACCCTGAACAAATATATCCGGGAAAAAACCTATTCACAGACATGCAGGAGTGTAAACGTAAAATCTGGAGTTGGGTTAAACTTTCATTCGATGAGAAAAGAGCTATAAGCCGAAAGATGAGACAGTTTGTGGTGAAACGCCACAATATTAAAGATAACGTTAGAAAGATGAGGGAGGCAATCGAAACCGCATGATTATTTTCTGGACGGAATGTACTCATCATGCACAGTCTATACGTCCAATATATGAAGAAATGAAGCGTCGTGGAAAAGACGTGGCTTGGACTATTACACATAGACCTCCTAAAACAGGAAACATCGTTACCGCCTCTGCTCAGGTTGCATGGGCTTACGGGAGACCCCATAACCGAACTATCTCCCTGAACCACAGTTTAGACCGACATGAACTTATCAAAGACTATCCAGTATCCCGAAGGTTCAAAGCAGTGATGTTTCCAGGTGTTTGGTGGCAGAAAAGAATGAAGAATCCGCCGAGAAATCGTGTTGTTGGATGGCCAAAAAGCGACATTTTGTTCAACATAGATGTTCAGAAACTTAGACGGGAAATAGGGCTTCCAGAAGGTAAAACCATTTTTTATGCAGCAAGCTACACATACTGGAGCAGAAAGGTAACAGAAGGAGTAATCATAAACGCGAAGATATTATGTAAACTCGCGCGGAAATTAGGCTTCAATGTGTTGGTTAAAATGCATCCCGGAATGCTTGATGTGAACTTCAAGTTGATTAGTAAAGTTTTGCGAATCCAAAAAAACGTTTATGTTCTACCTCGCTACTCTGGGAACTCAATGAAAGCTTTTCCTTTAGCTGATGTTTTTGTTTCGGAAACGAGTGGAATGTTGACTGAGTTTTTAGCTACTGACAAACCTTCCATTCAAACTTCAGCATCAGTTAAACATAGAGCGCCTGGAGGCGTGTTCCACGCGAAAGTAGGACATATAGGTAACATATTGCGAACACTTAATCCTCATCCTCAAGCAACTACATGGAAAAAACTTTTAATGAGTACTGTAGATGGTAAAGCAAGCGTAAGAGCTGCAAACTTTATTGAAGAGGTTTTCGGATGAAGTTTGAGGAAGTATTAGTGTTAAGTCCACACACGGATGATGCGGAGATTGGTGCTGGAGGAACAATAGCAAAACTTGTTGAATCAGGAGCGCATGTAACAGCCTTAATGTTTGCGCTTCCTCTTCCCGTGTTGTTGGACGAGTGTAAAAACGCGATGATGATTTTAGGTGTGAAAAACTATCAACTGCTAGATTTTAAGACAAGACATTTCGACAGGTTTAGACAGCAGATTCTTCAAGTGTTGTGGAACTATAACGAGACAAACCAGGTGGATTTAGTGCTTACTCCGTCAACCTTAGACCTCCATCAAGACCATCAAACAGTGACGAATGAAGCTTTAAGAGCGTTCAGGAACAGCACAATACTAGGATATGAACTTGCTGGCAATCATATACTACTGAGAGAAAATTGTTTTGTTCCGCTGGAAGAGAGACACGTCCAGAAAAAAATTGGAGCGGTCCTCTGCTATAAGTCGCAAATGAAGCTGAGACCTGACAGCTTTAATGAAGAGTTTATAAAGTCAATTGTGCGGTCTAGAGCGGCACATGTAAAAACAAAATACGCTGAAGCCTTCGAGGTAATAAAACTAATCTTGGAATAATCACTTGAGCAGTTCTTTTAATCGTTTTCTCCCTCGCTTGAAATCTTCTAGTTCTATTGCAGGTCTACCTACAACCGTTTTTCCATCAGTTATATCATTTAACACAAGAGAACCAATACCGACAAAACACTTTTTGCCTATTTTTACCCCGTTGCAAATTGTTGAGTGTGCTCCAATGTAGGTGTAGTCTCCTATTTGAGCATGACCAGCAACCAAAGTCATACCAGTTATTAAAACATGTCTTCCGACTTTTACTTGGTGGCCAATGTCACAGTTCGGACCTATCGCACTGCCTTTCCCTATAATCGTAGATTTGAAGGTTCCTCTCTGTACGGTTGTGAGACTTCCGATATACACATCATCTTCAATTATCAATTCTCCTAAATGCCGTACTCTTTTCAATTCTTTATTTGGGCTACGTGCATAATTCATTCCTTCGACACCTAAAGCAGCGTTGGCTTTAACAATAACATTGTCGCGGATAATCGTATTCGGATAAACGACTACGCCGGCATCAATCGAAACATTCTTGCCAATGTTTACTCCATTAGAAATGTGGGCGAAGGGTGAAATCTTTGCTTCTGACTTTGGAAAGGACTCTTCCAGAGTTTTTGCCAAACTATACTTTTTTTCAAGCTCCATACTTTAGAACCTTCATTGCGTTTTGATAAAAGATTTTTTCATGGGTCTCTTTTTCTACGTATTGTTTCCACTCTTCTACGAT
>JABUBK010000017.1_pt1 | contig 26153 bp, 20 predicted proteins | sample 7332671 | NCBI WGS metagenome assembly JABUBK01 (sample SAMN07256342, study PRJNA390944) | subsurface metagenome | isolation source: Methane hydrate marine sediment | place: Pacific Ocean: Eastern North Pacific, ODP site 1244 | collected 2002
CTCAAAAAAGCTGTACAATTGTGTTTGGTCTCCTGGTTTTTGCTTTGGTAAATTGATTGTTGATCACTGACCGTAGAATCGCTGAATCGCTAACATGAAATACATACATACCTACTTACTCAACTAATCAGTAGTTCATCGATCGTTGAAGCCCGTTGCGCCAGTCTGTTCATTGTAGTCACTGGACCATCGAACCATGAAGTCAAACCAGTTCAGATCAATTCAACTCCAATCAGAATCACTCTCTCACTCACTCAATCAATACTCATACTCATGAACCCATCACTCGCCTCCGTCATCCCCTGCAACCCAATCCTCTTCGGCGCCCCGCCAGCCGCCCCACCACCACCCCCCGACCCCTCCCTAACACTCGACCCACTATTACTCCGATCCCCATGCGTCTTCGGCGGCGGCCGTCCCCAGCTCCGATCATTATTAAGAGTCGGAGACTGGGGGACGACGGGTGATGATTGAGCGGACATCATACCGGGACTTACGGCGCGGCGTTTGAATGAGGCTGGGTCGAAGTCGTCGTCGCGGCGGCGTTTGTTGTTTACTTTGCGGGCGACGTCGCCTGCTGTTGGGGGTTGGGTTTGGCTTTGGGTTTGGGACTGGTTGGTGTTGTTGCTGTTGTTGGGGGTGTTCTGTGAAGCTAGCGGTGTTGTTGAGCGGGATCGGGAACGGGAGTTGTAGTTGTGAAGGTGCCGGATTAGGGAGCCTGCTGGTCCTGCTGAGTCGGTGTATTGGCTGTTCGTGGTGTTGGTTGTCATTGTGTCGTCTGAAGCATTAGAGTCGTTGTGGGAGAGGGAAGGAGGGGGAGGTGTTCGGTAGCGATCAATGTTGTTGGGTGGGGTGTGTTCGAATGTGTTCCAGAACCCTAGGCCACCTGAGTTGCGTTTTGCTGTTGTGCTGAAGGGTTCGGTTGTGGTTTGTTCTGAGGCTAAAGGTTGAGAGTGAGCGTCCGAGAAGGCGTTACTAAGTGCGGTTTCGATTGATGCTTCGAGTGGTTCTGCGGTTGTGGTTGTGTCAAGGACGTTGCCTGTTCTGCTGTTATAGTTTTCGTCGCTCTCTTGTACTTGTTTGATGACTTCGGATTCTCTGCGCGCTTCACTTTGTAGCGGGTCGGACTCTTCCATTAATGCTGCGCGGATTCTTGCGAAACCTTTGGTTTTGGGTAGGAGGTTGCTTCTTCTTGTGACTGCGCGCCTGATCACGCCTCTTTCGCTGGATGCATCGTTGCCAGAGTTGCCGGCGTTTATATTCATTTTGTTGTCACCGTCCCATTCGCTGTCAGAGAGAACCAGATCATCTGTACCCAAGCTCAAACTTTCTCTTCTAGATCTGACCTGTTGTCTTGTAAGATTGAAATATCCTGAGCTCTCCACACTCGGTCTGATAGGTGGTGAAAGAGGTCCAGGTGAAGGTTTTGAACTGCGTATACTGACACTGCTGGAAGACTGAGAAGATTTGTTATTGCGCAGACCGCGATGTTTGCGAAAGCTCAAACGGTTAGGTTGGAAATTCAAAAGAGAGATCTGCGAGTTTGTAGGTTGATTGTTATTCATCCATTCCATTCCTGGACTATTTGCGGCAGCTAAAGCGTTGAGTCTTGAGGCAGCTGGGGTATTCAGCATGGGATCGTCGTAGTCTCTGTCGACGGCCATGTCTGAGGAAACATCTGAGTCTGAGTCTGAATCGAGCATGTTGATACTACTGACTGAGCTGGACAAGTTTGTCCGTTCTCCATAGACACTTGGCCAGCCTTGACTAGGAGATTCCATGACTGTGCTGTTGTGTATACTTCTCCTTTGTGGGATTTGGATGCCTCTCCCAGTGATTGGAGAAGCATCTGGGGAGGACTCAGCCAGAGTGGAATGGTGTAGATTTGTACATGCTCTTGCAAAATCCAATCCTCTCGATCTTCTGGGCAGGACGGACGCAGGTGAACCGTAGGTGCTGGTAGGATCCAACTTGGGAGACAAAGGAACTCGAGAGACTGCGGTCTCGTCGGCCGGCTTAGTGGGCATTTGCAGTGAAAGTCCTCTCATGTGGTAGGCGGGTCTTCGTGGAGTAACTGGATCGGTGACGGCAATATCATCTTTCGACACGCGTCGGTTGGGTGACTCGCGGATCGCAGGTGATGGTGATAAGGTCGGTCCAAGTGGATGATTCGGAACATCTGATAAGGAGCGCAGTTTACTACTGTTCTTGCCAGTGCCGTTCCCAAAGCCAGTGGGAGTCAGACTCCCAGTATCGCCATGCTCGAGTTGAGAGGTGAGGTTGGACTTGTTTAGGTTGGTGGCGCCCGTCGGCGCCGCCATTGCCGTCGTCGACATTTCGATTCAGCCGAGGTTTTGCTTGTTCGGACTACGAGTCAGTCGCATGGTACAAAAAACTACATGTTATCAATTTATGTGGAAGGTTTGGTGTTCTACGAGATGCGCTCGTTTCACGACGTGTTGACAGCGATAACCATCATGCATAACAGTGGGGTTGAATTGCATCAGCATGCAGTTCTGTTGTCGTCTGGGTTTCAGTCGTAACATTGGTAAGTCTCGGGTGGACCTCAGTCACCGATGTTGAAGGCTGTCTTGTGGAACAAAGAATGTGCTCTTACGGTACTATTCATTCGCTCGCAGCCAGAGAATTGCTGCTTCGAAATGTGATGCTACATCTTGCCTTCGAGGAATGTCGAGTCGGAGAGAGATTGACTTCAGGAAACCCGGTTGGACGATTCCGGCGCTATTCAACCATCTTTGACCAATGAAAAGGACTGGAAGATCACACACTTTAAGATGTATTGATACCTGACATGGTATCAATGCACTCACTCGATTGTTCATTGTCTTCATAGTAGAGTGCCCCTCCGTTAATCGTTAGTTGGATCAAAGACTCTCGACAAAGGCTGCCCACTACACCCACCTTCTTGCCTTCCTAAAATGTCTAACAGAAGAGTGAAATCGTTGGGTTATGATGATGACGATCTTGAATATGACGAAGATGAATATGAAGAACAGTATGATCAAGGTCAGGAAGAAGTCAGCCCTGAGGACAAGGAGCAACTGCGGCTTGGTACTATTGAAGTCCGGAAAATTCTAGGAACTGCATATCAGGCCAGCGACACTGAGATACAGGATGCCCTTTGGAATTACTACTATGATATTGGCAAGACTGTCACTTTTATCAAGAGTAAGGACGACATTATGAAACGCAGCATTTTTCCACCAACTGACACGCATCAGATAAACAACAGCCTAAGGTTGCCCCAGCGCAAAAGACTCCTTGTAAGATTTTCCTTATACCCCTCCGTCTTGTTTGCGTTTCCTTCCCTCTTTCTGCTTTGAAGAGTCCGCTCTGATCTGAGCTTCGATCAGATCAACTTCCCATTTCAGCAAGTCAATTCTTTGCCGATTGTCCTTGGGGTCGCGTTCCAGAACATCGAAAGGCTCTCATCCTGATTGAACCATCGCCTTTTCCTCGAGGTCTACTGGGAGGTTCTTCAAAGGACGGCAAAATGTCCAAACTTGCTGCTCTCGCTGCAAAGCGCCGGCAGAAGGAGAACGCAAATCTGCCAACACCTGAAAAGACTACGGAGAATGAACCCAAGGACGAATACGCTGCCAGTCTCAGCAAATTATCTTTAGGGAGTGATTCGTCCAGGAGGCGCAACATCAAAGACAAGGATGACGATGTGCTCATGAAGACCAGCTCCATTGGCGAAGTGGAAAAGGATTCATCGCAAGAGGCGGCTGAGCCTGAAAACACAAAAAACCCTGAAGACGAACCTATAGTTGAGCGTGTTCATCCGTCAGCGTTTGCGGGCATCTTCTCCAACAAAGATGTGGCCACAACCTCCTCAATCGACCCAAACTTGCTGAAAAACACTGCACCAGCGTTCGACTTCAACGACCCCAGTCCGGACGATATTGTTTACAAAGCTCAGACGGGGCGGACTCGCTAAAGCCTAACAAACTGGAAACAGAGCTGACATGACCTACAGCAACAAAAGCTACACAACCGACAAAGCAGCCACAGAAAGCTCAGTCCAAGGCAGCAACCAAAAATATCATAAATGGTGTTGCCAATCTAGCGGTTCAAGAAACACCAAAAATCAAGAGCAAAAACATCGATGTGCTCGCAGAATACGGAAAAGTGAAGCAAAAGAATGCCGCCAATTTCGTGGTCATCGGTCACGTCGACGCAGGCAAGTCAACTCTAATGGGAAGACTACTGTTCGATCTCGAAGCCGTCGACAAACGAACAATGGAGAAATACAAGAAAGAGGCCGAAAGGATAGGAAAAGGATCCTTCGCATTCGCCTGGGTACTGGACCAAGGCACCGAAGAAAGAGAACGAGGCGTAACAATCGACATCGCGACCAACAAATTCGACACGGACAAGACCTCTTTCACGATCCTCGACGCACCAGGCCATCAAGACTTCGTACCCAACATGATCGCGGGCGCATCCCAAGCCGACTTCGCCGTCCTAGTCATCGACGCATCCCCTGGAAACTTCGAATCCGGTCTCCGCGGGCAAACCCGTGAACACGCCCTCCTCGCCAAATCAATCGGCGTCCAACGGATGATCGTCGCCGTCAACAAGATGGATACCGTCTCCTGGTCTGAAGACCGCTACACCGAAATCAAGACCCAAATGTCGACGTTCCTCAAAGCAACAAGGTTCAACCTCGAGTCCACGGCATTCATCCCATGCTCCGGTCTAAACGGGGACAACATTCTCGTGCGCTCCAAATCAGCAGATGCGACATGGTACACGGGTCCCACACTCGTCGAGTCCCTAGACTCCTACGAACCAGTGACCCATAACCTCGACCGACCCCTCCGCATGACAGTAGGCGACGTCTTCCGCGGCGGCATCCAAAACCCCCTCTCCATCTCCGGCCGCATAGAAGCCGGATCTCTACAAACAGGCCAACAAATCCTCATTCAACCGTCCAGCGAGACCGCAACAATCAAGGCATTAGACCTCGACAACGACGACGGCGAAGGAGTCCGCGAATGGGCCGTCGCAGGTCAAAACGTTATCCTCCACCTGACAGATATCGACCCGATCCACCTCCGCTCCGGCGACGTCGTCTGTCAACCCGGGAAAGACGCGATCCACAATATCACGAAGTTCACGGCGCAGATCCTCGCGTTCAACCATCTTACGCCCATGAATGTGGATGTACATCGGGGGAGGCTGCATGTGCCGGGACGCATCGCGCAGTTGGTTGGGGTATTGGATAAGAAGAGTGGTGAGGTTAGTCGAAAGAGACCGAAGATTGTGAAGCCGGAGGAGGTGGTTAGGGTTGTTGTGGAGGTTGAGAGGGGCGTGCCGCTTGAGAGTGGGGCGAGGGTTGTGCTTAGGAGTGGGGGGGAGACGGTTGGGGCTGGGTTGGTGGAGTGAGTGAGTCAGGTCGGGATATGGATGGCGGATATGGTGGGTGATCGTTGATGGATGTGAGAGATGGCGACTGTGAAGGTTCGCATGTTCTGAAGCAGATTGATCGGTCAGGTCGAAAGGTACACCCTCAAATTCTCGAAAAGTCTTCTTTTGATTCAGGTCTCTTGATGTGTATCAGGGCTACCTTCTGATCACTAATTGGACGTGGACAGCTCAACAACAAAGCCCTGTTACCGAATCTACAGACCGTGAAATATCTATTGTATCGCAGTGAACAAAACCATCACAAAATTCAGGGCCTTTTGAGTAAGACCACACGGCAGCCAACAGCTCGATCAATAAACTACGGGTTCAAAAGCCATGAGCAGAAATGTGGACTATCAGATGATGATATTGATAAGGCTACCTGACCCAATACATATGCTAGCCAGTCGCTGGCTCCATGCCTAGCAATCTAGCTGTGACAATGAAGCGCTGATGTTACTTGCCGTCCGCTCCCCTGTCTTTCCCCTGCCTGGACTTACCACCCCGCTAATCACAGGTCAATCAAATTCTCTGTCACCGGTGGCGCCGGTTGCACAGGTGCCTGGTACGACGGTGGTGCTTGTTGCTGTTGAACAGGCTGATATCCTGAATGCTGTGGTTGAAGTGCTTGTTGCTGGGTAGGCTGGCTGTAGCTGTCGGCAGGTGGATATCCTCCGTATGGGGCTTGCTGTGGTGGCTGTCCACTGTGTTGCGGTTGCATTGGTTGTGGAGGTTGCTGGTACTGTGTTTGAGGAGGTGGCTGTTGATATCCCTGGTCGGGAGGTGGCATGGTTGGATATAGGCTGGGCTGTTGTGGTTGTTGTGGGACTGGTGTCTGAGTCTGAGGTGGTAGCTGGTTGTGATACGTGACTGGACTTGGAGGTTGCTGTTGAGCGTACTGGCTTTGATTTGTTTGAGGAGGATATTGGTTGTACTGCGTGCTCTGTACGCTGGGCTTCGAGCCAGGCTGGGAGGAATATGAGAAAGATCGCTGCAATTGTTGTGGAGGGGGTTGATGTTGTGGTTGAGGCGCATAAGATGGCTCTGGTTGTGGTGCATTTCCGAAATAGTAGTTCTCTGCTCCGGTGCCTCCATTTGCAAGCGCAGAGGGTGGGGGAGCTGAAGAGAAATTCTGATACGGTTGCGAATACGGAGCAGATGCCATACCCATGCCTCCGTATGGCTGAGTAGGGGCACCGTACTGATACGTCTTGTTCATACGCTCTTCAAGCATTCGATCATAGTAGCGAACTACTGTAGATAACTTAGCATGGAGATCAAGTAAGGCCTCGTTCTTGGACATGGATTCGCCGAGAGTTCTTGCCAGTTTCGGTCGCAGTTTACCAATGCTCTCGTATAGCTCTTGAATCTGTGGCTCTCGAAGTATAGTGCCAGGTGGTTGATGTTGAAGCCTATCAACCAGAGTAGAGAAAAGGTTTATGTTTTCAGATTCGATATGTGAGAGTTCGTAGTCATTCTTAGGCATGACGAAAGGTTTGGATGCATCCGTACCATTGGAGGCCGATGCAGTCTGGGTCTTGAATGATGCAGCATGTTTCTTTGCTTGTTCTTCGGCCTCCTTCAAAGATAAGGCTATAGCCGCCTTGAGATCGGGATCATCATCATCGTCGGCACCACCATGACTCGTCCGCGAATGTGTCCTTGACGACTCTTTCTTGGCTTGTGACTGCGGAACGTAGCCTGTATTCGAGTTGCCCTTAGCATCCTCCAAACTCATTTCCAAAGCTCTTTTCAGATCTTCATCGAAACTGCTCTCCACTCTCGCATCCCTGGGTTGCATGGTATGATGTCTTGGGGCGAACGTGACTCTTCTGTCTGACGTAGCAGATGATTGTGACTTCTTCTGTAGCTTCTCGTAGCATCCATCGTCAACTCGAACGGGTTGTAGAATACCCAGATGTGGGAGAGGTATGGATTTGCTCGAACACTGCTGGTCAAAAACGTTGCCGCAGTTTCGACAATGGTGTTTCCGGTTGGTAAAGGTGAAGGCTGTTCGACATCGCATACAGACGTCGCTGTCGGCCCATTCGGGAGGAGCACTGCTATCAATCATACTGCTGGATATTTCGGCCTTGGGTGGGAACTTGAAACCTTCTCTCTGCAGGGTCTGGTAGACTTGGTTGATATATGCCAGGTCGTATCTGCCTTGCGAGGCACTGGCCCAGTCTTGGGTTAGCTCGAGTATCTTCTGCTTGACAACCTCGTCCACAGCTGCAGGGCCATATGCTTTAAGCAAGGAAACCAAATTGTCCATAAACTCGCGCGAGGCTATCTCGGTTAAGAAATGCTGGCCTCCATTCTTGACACATGTGTCAGTCAACTTGAGGGTGGACAGCTGGATGTTGGGATTCTTGTTGCCTATTCGTTTCTTAAGTGATCGCATTGCATCTTTAGGCTGCACCGTTTTCGACCTGATCATATCAGAGATCTCGAGACTGGTCGCGATATCCTCCAAACTGGAAGCAGTGGCTCTTTCGATTTGCTCATCGAGAGCCGACGTTCCTGAGTATAACCATCCGGCCATGGTGAATTGGTTGCTATCCGTTTCTCAGACCACACAGGCCTTCGCGATCAGAGGTATATCAACTTCTCAGGAGTACTGCGATAGATTTGCAAGAAGGTCCAATCGAAAATCGAGGATGTATCTGGGCGAGAGAGTAGTTGTGGTCGCGGGATGCTGAAGGACTGTAGAGAATACCTCAAGTTGCATTGTGATATTGAATAGTTTCCCGCAGCCACAAGCAGGCTCATGCTCAGGCTCGGGCAACTGATGACATAGTTAAGACTAGCCTTTTTAGGTTCCGCCCGGACTCTGCCCAGGCTGCCAAATAGCGGGCGCTGGGCGTCCAGTGCTTGTGGCCTCGAACTGTTGGAACGGTTGGCCACGGTGGTGGCGGGAATGTTGATCAATGAAGTCGTCTATTGCCGCCGAATCTCTCTTGGTCAGCCGCGCATGTCATGGCTTGGGTTGCTCGCCCATTCCACTTCCAGTACAGTCAATCTCGTGGTTCTGGTCTGATCTGATCGAATACACGCAATCGCAAAGCCACTCAACCAGACATCTTCTACCATACTGATTCTCGCTCTTGAATCACTACATGTCTGTTCCCAGATCACAACCCTGTCCGATTCCATAAAATCCATCTCAAGGATCCAACTTCCCCGCCCATTGCTCGTGTGTGATGACCACAGGTTTGTCAACATAACGCAATGAACATAAGAGTGGCATGAACGTTCAGAGCCTGTGATGGCATCCTTTGCAGCAAGAGTGCCATTCAGCATCTCTTCCAATTCCAACGGCAATGGCTCCAAGAGATCTAGTTGGGGAGACCCACGAGATGGTGCTGGCCGAGACCCTCCTGCTCACGCCAACGATCGTCCTCTCCCCCATATCAAAGACATTATTGCCTCAGCGCAACCCGCCTTCGATCCCTCAATCCCTCCCACCGAATATCTGAAACAGGCTGAGATATGCTTGCACACATCCAAGGCATCTCTAAGTTTGGGAAAGGTCGACAAAGCATTCAGCGAGTATTTGAGAGCCTCAGAGATCGCTATAAACATTATACCTAGACACAAGGATTTTGGATTTCTCGAATTTAACAATCAAAACTTCGCTCAAAAGAACAAGAATGTGCGGAATGTTGTTTCCTCCATGGGCACCCAAATGGAGGGTGTAAGGAAAATAATTGAGGATAACAACCAGAGACATAATACCCTGCAGCGCTCTACTACTTCTGGATACAATGCAATCCAACTACCGCCTACCGATGCTGCTCAGCAGCCCAGACCTGAGCCTCAGTCCACAGTCAACTCGACCGGACCTCCAGACATACCAGACATCTTGAGAGTTCAGAAAGCAAGGCCTACAAGTGTCTCTAAGCCTGAACATCTGCGCAGTGCTTCACCAGTCGTTCAGTCCGATGATCTAAGTTCCAGGTTCGCGCGCCTACGTCCCAATGGAAATCCAAGCACTCCTGCTCCAGGCTCACTCCAGATGCCTGATGTGCTCAATTTCCAGATGAATGGTACCAATGGAACCCAAAGACTTACGGGGCCCAGGGAGATGCCGTCATCTGTTCCTGCTCTGCCTGCAAAGCTTCCTTTGGCCGCCACTTCCATGCCCAAGCCTCCGGATCCAACATTTTCGATAAGTCAGTCCGGCCGACATGATGTACATCGTCCGCCCACTGAGCGGAAACAAACCTACTACGGCCAGCCCATAGCGAATCTGTCGAACCCACAGTTGCAAAGATCACGGGATGACATGAATCCTTACAGGCCGAGGACTCCAAATGGTATCAACCTGGCCATTGTGTCCAAGAGCAATTCATCGGAGATCCCGCACCAAAACATGATCGATGCCGAAACTCTATCTAGCTACATGAGGAAGTACAACGTTTTGCTCGTCGACATTCGTGATAGAACTGAATTCGATGACGGCCACATCCTTGCTACTTCCATCATGTGCATCGAACCGGTCGTTCTGAAAGAGGGAACTTCGGCAGAAATGCTCGAAGATCGCTTAGTTGTCTCTCCAGACAATGAGCAAAATCTATTTGCTCGCCGGAACGAATTCGATATCGTGGTCTATTATGATCAACGCACGAGTGATACCAGTTACTTGAAAGGACACCCTGGGATGACAAGGACTCCTTATTTGCGCGCATTTTATGATACTTTGTACGAGTTCAATGAGTATAAACCCTTGAAGGATGGCAGACCGCCGGCATTACTACGTGGCGGTCTTGATGCATGGATCGACATTATGGGACCACAATCGTTAGCTACCTCCAAAACGGCTGCCATGCTCGGCACTACAAGGCCACGGCTATCTGCAGCTTCAGGAAGGCCCCTTGTTCGCCAAAGGCTCGCTAGCACTAATTCGAGGTTCGATATCCGTGACCGTCGTCTTCGGAACCACAAATTCTTGGACGAAAGCGAGCAGCAAGCATGGCGACAACAAGCTGAGCAAGAGCAGGTTGAGACCAATGACAATGCTTTTACGAACGACCAAGAATCTGCTCAATATGAGGACGAAGTACCTGCATCACCATTCGCCCCCGATTATGAGACATTCCTGCGGCGATTCCCTTCGCTTCAACAACAGTCTATGGTTCTACCGCCAAAGAGACCAGTTGTGCCCCCAAAGAGGTACGAGGCCCCGCCTGTGCCAGCAATACCTGCCCGTCCACCGCCAGCGATGCCCCGACCAAGCTATTCAGGACAAGCAGACATCGTTCATGCCCAGGCCCCACTTGCTCGTGTCACATCGTCAACAAGGCAGCCATTCTATTCATCTAATCTGGAGCGCCGCAAAACTCCTCGTACAGGTCTCACTAATTTTGGCGTTACGTGTTACATGAATGCGACGTTACAATGTCTGTCAGCTACAACGCCTCTCGCACAATTCTTCATGAACGAGGAAGCATACAAGGGCAATGTACAGAAGAACTGGAAAGGAAGCTCAGGAATCATGCCCGAGATATTTGCAAATGTTGTGCGTAGTTTATGGAAGGACGATGTTGACATGATCAAACCTACAACATTTCGCAATTTCTGTGGACGTATGAACCGTGAATGGGGTATTGATCGTCAGCAAGATGCCAAAGAGTTCTTCGACTTTCTGGTGGATTGTTTACACGAAGACTTGAACCTCGATTGGCAGCGCAATCCACTCAGACCACTTACAACGGAGCAAGAATTGACGAGAGAAAAGTACGAGGTCTGGCAGGCCGCCTCAATCGAGTGGGACCGGTATCAGCATCGAGACCGCTCTTTCATATCCTCACTTTTTGCTGGTCAACATGCATCAAGGCTGAAATGCTTGACGTGTCGAAACACATCCACTACGTACGAAGCCTTCTACTCGATCTCTACAGAAATTCCTCGATCCGGACAAGGCGACATTTACCGTTGTCTGGAGTCATACACGCGAGAAGAAAGACTAGCACCAGACGAAAGATGGAAATGTCCTCACTGTAAGTGTGAACGCGATGCAACCAAGCAGATCATTCTCACACGACTCCCACAATTCCTGGTGATACACTTTAAACGCTTCAGTGCTTCTAGGACAGAGGCGACGAGGAAAGTACATACTCCGATCGAGTTTCCACTACATGGACTCAACATGAATAGATTCGTGCTCAGTCCACCACAAAGTGCTGTTGATCAGCAGGTGGCTACTGGTGATCCGAAGATGGCTTTCAATCCCGCAACCCTGCCACCTTTCAGTTATGACTGTTATGGTGTGCTCAGACATTTGGGAAGTAGCGGAGATGGTGGTCACTACATCTCGCTTGTGAAAGACCAAGGAAGAGGTTGTTGGAGAAAGTTTGACGATGAACGACACTACGATTTCGAACCTGGTCAGCTGGGCGCAAGAGATCGACTGCAGAATTCGGAAGCATATATCCTGTTCTTCCAGAGATCAATGCCACGGTAGCGTCTTCCGAATGCAAGTGGCACGCTGGACGTATGATACGAGTGGGATCGACTATGATGAATGCAATCAATGACATAAGCAATTGTTGGTATGTTTGGCGTCCAGGGGCTGTGATTGTGATGCACAGCAGAGATAGGATCTTAAAGATACACTCTAGATAGGGTGGTTATTTGTGAATGCTCACAATGGAGAAATTCCTTGTTCTAAAAAGTTTTCAAACTGAATGCTTACATGTAAAAATGGCACTGTACTTTCAGCATCGTGAACATACTGGACTTATTGCGGTCCAAACACTTCGTAGAATATCAAGATCCCATTATACTGCCAAGAGCTGATACTTCCTGCCTCAGGCAAACAACCTCGTCGCAGCGGAGCCTCACACGTACCGATCCAAAGTCCTCCGCATCCCACTTCCCGCAGGTCCTCCGGCTCTCCTACACTGTCACACCTCAAATCTCCTGCTCCAACCCTCGAAATCCACAGCTCGTCGCTCTACAAAAGCTCCTGAGTGTCCGAGTTGTCACCCTGTGCTCGATCAAACCTACCTCTCTACCGAAACCCTCTTCGCTGCTCCGAGCCAGCCTCAATACACCCACCACATCCAAAATGTCCACCGCCATAGTCTCCTCCTTCATAGAGGGCTCACCACCCGGCGAACTCACCGAAGTCGCAAACAGCATAAAAGCACTCACAGCGGACTCCGATCCTTCCATCCTACAAAAATGCAAGTCTGCTTTCCAGAATTACAATGAATCGCAGCTTGTGGTTGGAAAAGTACCGGGTGGGACATCATATGTACGTACCCTAAAGGTCTCACATATGGTGTAAACACCATCATGTTGAACCTTTCCAAAGTGTTCACGAACGTATAAAAGTCCACAAAATCTAACACACCACGCAGGTCCTAGTAAGCAAACACAACCGCCTAGACGACACCACCTACCACGACACCACAACCTCCACCTCATTCACCTTCGACCACCTGACCCAAAAAGTCAGCAACTCAAAATCATACACCCACGACAGCCCCAATAGCGACCTAACATCGAGCATCTCAAAGTCTCTACAGTCTCACTTCTCAGAACACTACCCAGCTCAATCGAGCTCCTCCGCCTCCTCAGGCTCAGCATACACCGTCAGCCAAAGCACAGCCGACCCCTCCACAATCGCCATCCTAATAAGCGCCACCAAAGCCTCGCCCTCAAACTTTCTATCCGGCCGCTGGCGCACAGAACTGCTATACTCACCCTCCTCCAAAACCCTCACGGGCACCCTCAGCGTCCAGGTACATTACTACGAAGACGGCAACGTCGCGCTCCAAGGCAGCAAGAAGATCTCGGAGTCCGGCGTGGGTGACAGTGGAAGTGAGATTGTGAGGGCTGTGGCGAGGCTGGAGAAGAACTATCAGGAGGAGGTTAATAGGAGTCTGGTCAATATGAATGAGGGGGCCTTTAGAGGGTTGAGGAGACAGTTGCCGGTTACTAGGCAGAGGATTGAGTGGGAGAAGGTTAGGGGGTATAGTTTGAGTGATAATTTGAAGGGGAAGTAGATGGGATGGGATGATGGGATGTGGAGGGGTGGGTGAGTGAGTGAGTGAGTGAGTGGTTTGCTGGGTTTAGTCACGATTGATGGTGGTCACCAGGTTAGTACCTGAGCGTACTGGTGCTACTTGTCCCGTGCGAGGTCATGAAGATAGATAGATGAAGCGAGAAAAATCACTAGGCGAGCGACAGACTCGAGTTCCTTAGTTAGTTGGACTACTACACTACATACCTAGCGATCAGAATCTCCACGTGTGCCATGACCAGTCAAACTTAGATTTTTTCAATCATCAACGAGAACTTATGTTGGCGTGCTTACTATCAGTCCACTGTTTTACTGGACATGAGTAGGAGTATAACAAGACACGGAGGTCGAGAATGTCCATCGACCATGTGAGGTACCGTACCATACCTTGTAGACCCGATAACTGGTGGACAAGGTGAACAGATATCGCATCCAGGACGCGGTCGGAACGGATAGTTTGTGCAGCGACGTAGCTGGACCGACCGAGTAGATAGATATCTTTGCAAAAGTGTGTCTTATAGGAAGGTCTATACTTGTTGGTATCATAATTGGAGGCAATAGCTACCTGTGCAGAGGGTGTACTCAGGCAACCAGCCAAGTACTCATCGCAATCATCATCGATGACCATGGCATAGCCCCCAACCTCGACTGAGTACGAAGAATGAATACGACATCCTTGTACGCGTAGGTTCCATCTAGCCAGAACCCATATCCATACCCAAGTACCCACCCAGATACCCACCCTCATTACCCCAGATTCCCAGGTCCCCCCTGTCCAATAGGTACATGCATGGTACAGATCCAAACAAAACATATTCAATACATCCATCCCTGTCTTTGTTTTGGTAAACATTTCTTTCGTTCCCATCCCTCCCTGGCTATGCATGAAATTTCGATCTATCGATCCACTCTCATCGGATCGACAAAACAGAGAAACAGAAGGGATAGACGCTGATGCTCGCTTGCTAAATTGTTCAAATTCGATTCGATTCAATTCGTTCGTTTGTTGCTGTTAGTTGGTTGGTTGGTTGTTCATTCATTCGTTCAGTGTTCCAGTTGGTGGTGTTCAAATATGACAAAATTATTAATGCTTCTTTGGGTATCATTTTCTTCGTCTCATATCGTCAAAAGGTTCTTTCGCAGCCGTTTATATTGCGTGGTATTTTGTTTTGTGTTGTGTTGCGTTGCAGGAGTTGTCGTCATGATTTTTTGTTCGTAGATGTCGTTTCGTAGGATTAGATTGGACTCGGTCGTTTCAGACTCTTGACGTGCTCCTTCTCTTTCTTGCTCCTCTTCTAATTCTGCAATTTCTGTATGATGTCGCAGACGTCTGTCTCTCTATGTTCGTGTCTTCGAGCTACCTACTGTAGCTAGCGTAGGAACAACGGGCTCACTCATAGTCCTCCTTTTCCCCGCAAGTTCTGTCCCACTCGCAGGCTTCTGCGCGTACGCAATCAACAGTTTGAAGTTCGCTGCTCTCGTTTTGCACTCGTTCAAGACCTCCCTGTTGCTAAAAACACTTTTTTCTCCTTTCCCGTCAGTAATCAGTGAGGCCTCGAAACAATGTTGCCACCAGCTTCTGGCTGTTCTGGATACGACTCGTCCGATCTGAGCGTCAGCGTTCTCTGAGTGGTCAGCGACCAGATCATTGAGCGAGAAGTTGGTGGTGTTCTTGAGGCTGAGGTCTTTGGAGCCGTATGGGCGCGGACCAGCACTGGAAGTGCGAACGTGACCTGGTCGCTGAGTCTGGCCTGGAATGTGAGCTGCTGATCCAGCGCTAGAACGAGACTCCGAGGAACTGTCAAGTGAGGCGGCAGGCTTCCCAACAACGGGGACGCCAACAATACACTTGATGAGATTCGGAAAGCCGTTTGAGTAGAGGACCGTCTGGACGTTGTCGATGATTGGCTTCAAACTCACGTTGCGATCTGCATTGCTCATTTTGATCTTCAATTCCTTAATTGCTCGTCGTGCCTGGACGCCCATGTTTACAATATCGATGTCTAACACCATGAGTTCGAGGTGACCACCAGGAGCCAATGTCCGCCGACATTCGCTGACGATGTTCTTCAACTTGCTGTCAGGCATTGCAGGCGGAAAACGGACTACAATGGCACTGAAGAAGCCTGGTGGAAACGGGAACCGCTCAGTGAAATTGTTGAGCTCGGCGCGTCGATGATTTGGCGGTACGGTGTCAGTTGCTGCTGAAGGTCTGCGTTGTGATTTCCCGGCTTTGCGTTCTTTCAAGTCATGTACGTAGGCTCGTTCATTCTGATAGGTGACAGCGCAGTAGATACTCCAGTCTTCACTTCCAAGTCCGTCAATCACAAGAATATGGCGTTCTGGATTCGCGGCAATCTCACTGTGTGCGGGTGAGAAAAGAACACGACCAAACGAGAGCCAACGAGAAACCATGAGGGAAGCATAAGCCCGATCAGAATGCTTGGTTGGATTGTGTGCGCGTTCAATTTCTTCCAGATGTGCTGCGGACTCGTACTCTCTTGGAGCTGACTGCTCTCGCAACAGTGTCGGTCGCGGTGGAGCTAACGCCTGGACTGGAGCTAACGCCTGAACTGGAGCAGTACTCTGTGTAGAAACCCCGCTGAGCCGGTCTGATACATTGCTAACTGGCCGTCCGTATTCGTCAAGGAATTCACGCATCGAGAAAGGTGAGGAAGGAGCAAACGAATTATGCAGTGCCGGTGCAATTCTGGAGCGGCGAAGACGGACTTCCTCAGATGATGCCATTTGGTGCAGGAGAGGAGAAATCCCTAGCTCTGGAGTCGCCAGGAACTGTCTTGATGGTCCAGGTGCTGGAAGAGGGCCTGGAATGATAGCAAGACCTCGTGGTAGAGCTGCCTCCCGAGTAGAATTCAGTGGCTGAGCGGCCCGTGAGGTCTTCTCCGGCTTCTTGACTCTCAGTTTTGTGGGAGACTTAGTTGCTTGAGACATCGGTGACATTATATCATCCATGAAATCGTCGTATTCCTTCCAGACCTCATCTTCGTGACCAAACTGGTTCGTATGTCTCTTCGTCGACGTAGGTAAGTAGATACTTGGAGGTCCCATTATGCTGATGATCCCGGTGGACTCACTAGAAGTCGTGAAGTCCGAGTTTCTCTCTGAAAAGTGAAGAAACTCAGGTTCCGCAGACTGAGAACGGACTTGACGTGGTGGAGATGCCTCCGAAACTTCCAAAATTGGCGTGCTGGGAATGACTCGTTGTGGCACCTGAACTGGTTGGGCTCTTGTTCTCAGACGAGGCAATTGTTCTCGGCTAGGTCTTGTCCTGACAGATTGGGTAGTCTGCTGATACGGCGCAGTCGGCAGAACTTGCGAGGCTTCCACACTCGGTTGGGTCTGTTGTCTAGTCGAAACGACCTTGGGTATTCTTCCAACTTGAGCGAGTCGTGGTTGTCGTCGTGCTCGTTGGGATGACTCGGCCTGCTCAGATCGTTCAACTTCCTCAACTTGTCTGGCTTGCTCGATTCGTTCAGGCGATTCCGGGTCCTCGCGGACAGGCGAAACGATTTGAGGAACCCGTGGCCTAATCTGCGGAGGTGGCGGAATTGGAGATGGCGCCTGTCGTGCTGATGGTAGCAAAATAGACTCGCGGTGAGTATAGAGATTGTCGTACGCTTCATCATCAGAGAATCTGATTGATATTTCTTCTTCCTTCTCGGGCGACTCCGCAGCGTCCTTGAGATACTGGTTAATAGTGGTAGAATCGTTCACTTCAGTCTCGGAGCCGATCATAGCGTAGTATGGGACAGATCTGGACACTTGAGCCGGAGCAACATTGACAGACATTTCGTGTCGTGTACGAGGTCGCTCCAAGGGCTCGCTTGTATCGTCAGTGCTGGGCTTTCTGCGAAAGATGTTCCATTTTAGTCTTTTGCTTTTGCTTCGTTGCTTTTCTAGCATGTTAGGATCAACTCGGTACATGGCACTTGCGGGCGTAGGCAACTCTGAAGATTGCGTGGTATTGCGACTGTCAAGACAAGGCGTAGCCGTAAGATCTTGTGTTTCAATGGGCTCAGGAAACCTGAAGGTGTCGTTGCTCCTCACAAACTTCTGAGACCTTCTTGTAGCCAAAGAGGGTCGCGGGTCGTCATCCTCAGGCAAGAATCTTTCCCGTCGCGGGGAGACATGGCGTGTTTGAGCGGGATAGCTGTCAGCAGAGCTCATGGTGCTGAGGCTGACGTCGCTGAGTTGAGGGTTCTTCGGCATAGGTGGGAATGGGTTGGCCCGACCCCTCAGAGACCCACCCATAATGACCACGGGTTTGGCGCGTTGTGCAGCAAAGTCATCAAGGTCGGACTGGTCGCGACTAACACCGCTAATCCTGCTTTGTCGTCTCTCTGCAGGTTTCTGTGATACGCTAGCGATAGAGGTTTCGCTGTCGGTTGCCCCAACGCTGCTGCTGATTGACTGCTTACGTCCGCGACGGCCGAACTTGCCATAACCCTCGTGTCCAGTGCCTGCGGCCGGGCCTTTCCGAGGTTGTGTCTTGACCGCCTTATCCTCTTTCTCCGAAACAGTTTTGCTGCGACCGAAAAGCGCTAATCTAGAGAATTTGGCGAGTCTGCTGCGAGCTGATTGCTTGTCTACCTCGGTTTCGGAGCTCGATGCTCCTCGAACATGTCTGCGCGAAAGACTGGGGAAACGGCGGTGTGATGTTGTTGATGCAATTGGAGCAGGTTCTAGCAACTGCCTTGGACGTGGATGCGCGGAAGGAGCCATTTTTGGTTCTTCCGGAGGCCTTGGCAGTGATTTAGTAGTATCAGGTCGTGAGTCCGAATTGAGAGCTTCCTGCAGTCGCGAGTGACCTTGCGATATGCTTGGTTTCTCCTTCCTCGATGACCGCTCTTTCTGCGGCGCAACAGCTGAAGATGGTGGAGGAGGAAACTGTGGTATGATCAAACTTGGTTCTGGTTGCTTTTCGCTTCGTCTCGTAGTGGCGTTGTCGCTGCGAGATCGTATCCTCTTTAAAGACGATGATCGTGGCGGTGGGGCAGAATCCGAAGTATTCTCAATTGTCACCTTAGTTCTTTTCGACCTTCGATCTGGTTCTGAAGACAAGGTCACTCTGGAAGATGCCGCAGAAGGTTGAGTTTCCTTAACCACAGGCAACTTAGGTGCTCTAGCCTTGACACTGGTCGGCATAGGTACCGTGTTGGATCGCTTGTTGGAAGTCGAGTGAGCTAATTGACTAACATTGGGAGATGCAGAAGACCATGAGATGGGCGTAGTCGCAGCAGTTGATGCACTCCACGGGCTCGATGAAGTGGTCCATTGCGTCGAAGGGCTACTTATCGAGCCGATTGACGACGAGGCAGGGTTGTTGAGGCGATTATTGCTAGCAGCGAGTGCCTGGAGTTCCGGAATGAGTTGAGGCGGTAAGTTGGTAGAGGGATAGGCTGATGCCTTTCCCGGCATGACTATGCCCAGAACAGTGTCATCTTCATTATCCATCGGTGACAGACTCTGTGAGCGTTGCGGGTAACCAAAATCTGTGGAAGATAGTGCTCGCGATGTGTCCAGTCTTGGTATACCAGTTACTGAAGTTCTCAAATTGAATGCCTGTAGTGGTGGCGATTTGCCAGCATATGTTGGCATAGGCCGTGTGGAAGCGATGTAGCTCAGACGCGCCTGTGAGGAAGATGATGTCGAACGAGGTAGGGCAGAGGGTTTCGATTGTTGTTGTCTTGAAGTATAGTCTCCAGAAGCAGAGGAAAGTCTCCCGCTGGAAGAAAGAGAGATGGCGCTGGATCTCTTGGGCGCGACAGTGAGAGTGGGGTCGGGCTCGGCATCGCCTCGAAGGCCTTTCCTTACACGAGGGAGAGACAGGTCGGAGGAAGCAGCCGGGGCAGGGACTCCACGAGTCTCAGCTCTTCGAGGTTTGTACGACGACATGTCCGGGGAGCAGACGTCGGAATTCCAGCAAAAGCACAATTTCCAGACGTTGGAGAAGGCTCATGAATTGCATACCGACAGCCGAAGGACTAAAACATTGAAATCCGGGAAGACTGTATGACTGTGACCCAAGTTGATTACCGATGGAGGTGTGATGAATACCAAGGAATTATGAGGTTATCGATGATGAGTTGCGGTAAGGGTCTGGGGTGTTACAAAGTTTTGTTAATCCATCAAAATTGGGCAGCGTGGTGAGGATGTTCTGCCTTGCGCCTCAAACCGGGACCACCGAGACGGAAATAGTAAGTCAGAAATGTGCAGGCGATATCGGGATTGCGGCCTGACTGCCTGGCGAATTGAAGTGAATATGTGCAGAAGGGTAAGCGAACGAGAACTGTTGTCAACAATGAACGATGAAGCGAAAGAACAGTGGAAAAGGCAGACTGGCATGGATTTAGGTAGCCGTGAAGGTGCGTGCTTGCGTGGTGAACATGTGTGTGAAGGTGAACGCGAGCAGATGGAGGGCGCGAGTAGGCAAGGGTACTACGGAGTAAGTAAGCCCACTCCACCGAAAGCTTCAAGGCTCGAGAAAGGTTAATCCTGGCTTATGCAGATGCGCACTAGTACTGCAGTACGTAACGCCACGCGCATCGCTGCTCCGTACGGAGTACTGGCACTCAATGATGCCTGGGTGCGATTTGGTCGAAATCCGGATACTTCACGCTTGCAGCTTGTTTGATTGCGAGGCTTGAAGACCGATAGGGAAGGAATTCCTAAGGGCATGGATCCAATCCGGGCAGCAAAGACATTCACAAGAGCCTGAGAGGTCTGCTGTCTCTGGGCCACGCTGAGGGTGAGAATGAGCATGCTCAAAAGGGACTGGTGAGGGCTTTTGACCGTCATAGCGACCGATCAGCAAGGCACGCCGCAAAAGAAGGTCGTCCGTGAAGCGATCGTTGGCACACAGACGCTTTGACATGACCCAAAGATTCAAAGGGAGTCATGGTGAGGGCCGAGTCGCGTGACGGGCTAGTCCAAGATGGTAATCTTTAATGCATCATTCGACAGCCGTTAAGAGCCAGAAAAGCCACAGATTGGGGCATGGAAGGTTCCAAGCACGCCAGTGATTCGGCACTAAAATGTAGATCCACACTGCTAGAAGAAGCGCCTGTGAAACGATAATGGGCGCTGCTGATAGGCCTGTCCGGGCTAGTGCTCGCATTGAAAATGCACCTCACTCGCCAAGACGCGTGCCACTTTTGCCTCTGAAGCTGCATATTGCTGATTTCTGCAGCGAATCAGGCAATTCATCATGCAAAATGCACGCTCAGCCACATCCTGTCCTTTGCATCGTTCATACGTTCTGTCGCCTCGTCGCAAACTTTGCCTCAGCTCACAGGTGGCAATCTATTTCCTTGTTGTCTTAGTAGTAGTGAGTGAGCTTGGAGCCACAAGCGAGAACGCCGCAGGACTGTTACTTCGTATGTCCCGCACGTGGAGTGCCGGGCTCAATTGTGCCAAACTGCGGGAACCAGATGGGCGGGCTGGCTCCCCGGCTGCCTTGCATTTTCTCACGATTTTCGCCAACTTCGTTCTGTGATTTGCTCCGTTCATAACCAATCACAAAATGCCTTGATTTGCTGAACCCCTGCCGAAGCAGGTTGGAGAGTGTGCGGGAGATCGAGTCTCCATCTTCGCCTTCGGAGGCGCTTCCCCCCAAGATGCTGCTTGTCCAATCAAGTTTGCAAAAGGCCATTTTGCTGAAACGCCCGGACGCTTTAGACTTCGGTGCGCGGCCATGGTGTGCTTATCTGAGCATACGCAAATGAGATTCGCAATGAGGGTGACGACTTTTCCCAACATACCGTCCCTCTTCTTGCCTCGTGAGATCCATAATCATGTATCAATAGCCGAAATCTGGGCCGCAGTTTTTAGTCAAATTGTATGCTTACTCTTCGTAGCGCTCCTATCTACTGCCATCCTTGATCATGGGGGTGTATAGAGCAGTGAATCTTGGCTCCATAGAGACAATATCCATGTGGGACTTGAGAACTTTCATGACATCCGGTTTGTAGTCAACAATTCAGCAGATCTCGGGCAAACAGATACGGGTCAGGTTATATGGCCGTGTGTTTCGGTTTTTGGTGCTTGAAACGTGATATGTGGCCGAAATTTGGTGGCAGTGGTCACAAAAAATACCCTGTCGTGGACTTGCCAGGTAGATTGTGCCCAGCTTGCGGTCCTTATCCCAGTCTGATCCTGGTCGGTATCATTCCTTCCACCCAGAAGTCATCTGAGCATTGATACCGAGGACTTTTCCAGCCCGAAGACCTCGCAGGGTCGAGCATAGTGCACCAATAACCTTTTGCTAACTTAGCCACCGTCGATTTATTCTCCGAAGCTTGCTAACTAGAATTGGTCTGTCGTCCTTGTTGGTAGCAACGATTTCCCCATCACATCGAGACTATATGCATTGCGATCTGGTGAGCGGATCACTCACAATTTGCAAAAGATTACATGTCGAGCCCGATTGGAATCAACAAAAAGTCTTGACAGTGCAGTACAATTCGAATTTGCTCGGGAGATGTAGAGACAAGGTTAAGAGACGTGTGTATGGCTTTTCGAGGTTGGCGTCACACGGAACAATTCTTCAGGATACTTTGAAATGCTGGAAGTCGATCATCTGGTATTAGACCTTTGGTACCAAAGTTGCAGCGGAAAAGTCCTAGCAGATGATTGTACCCCGAGCTTCTGTCACATCTCGTTGACAAAACAGGCAGCGCATGAGCGTGTTTCGCGTCTGGGTTCGCTGACAATGCTTGATACACTCTTTCGGAAAGTTTTCAAAAGCAGAAATTAGGACTGGAAACTCCTGGGTACGAGGTCGCTTCAGCACCTCCAACGCCTCTTACCAGTTGTTTCTTGGAAGATATCTCAGGCTATTCCGCAAAGTCTGACTCTTTGGCACCACCATCTGCTTGGTGTCGCGACCGTGTCGATCAGAATCGCAGCTCGAGGGTTTTCTCGCCTGATATTATGTCGTGTTTGGCGCAAGTTTGCGTTTGATGGTAGGTGTGATGCTCGGGAACTCTGTACCACCATAACTGATTATCATTATAGGTGAGAACTGACGGTAGAATGGAATCGGCAATTGAAGCTGCTTAGGTAATCACATGACGAAAGGAATTGGCCAGCTGGAGATCGGAAGTCACGCTAACCAGATTGAGCAAGAGTGGCAGCTGCGACTGACGCCAGGATATGCGCAAAGACGCGCTCACTTTCTCAGTCAAGGAGGCTTGTCGACCGTCTCCTCTAGCTTCTACTTTCTCTCACCACCTGCGACATTTGTGACCACTCGTGCCACCAAGCTGACCTGTACTCCTTCCAGCCCTCCCTTGGCCTCTACACTCCTTTCACTCCCAGTCATACTGTTGCCTTGCGATCGGTCGATTCGCGCAAGCCACCATTTCTAAGTATGGCAGAATATTCGAAAAAGACGGTAGCCGATTTACAAGAGATTCTCAAATCGCGTGGTTTAGCAAGCTCTGGCAAGAAGGCTGATCTGATTGCTCGCTTGACTGAAGCTGACAAGGCAGCTGAGTCTAAAGGTAAGCAAAACACGCTGCTCCACGATTTCATGGCTTGCGCATCTCGCGTCAGCGCACAAACCACATCGCATCTTATCCCATCCTATTCTTGCGCATTCACACTAACTGTCGTCGCAGAAGCCGAACCAGAACCACAGCACGAACCGGCAGTCGAGGAACCGGCTCCAGCAGACCCCGTCGAACCAACACCAGAAGTGCCCCAGGATGCCGGCCCATCGGGGAATCAGGCAGACGGTCAGGTCGCTGAGCAATCAGGAGATGCCGATCCAGCTGCCGCTACTGCTGAGGAGAAGAACTTCGCTTTGAATCTCGCCGCATCTGACATCGACAAGGAGATGGAAAAGCGTAAAGCTCGTGCCGAGCGCTTCAAGACTGGAGGTCAGGCCAATGCGGATGCAGAGCTCACTGAGACTGCGACTGCTGACACGGACGCGCTGAAGAACTTGGAAAGAGCGAAGCGATTTGGTACAGGTCAGACTGCCATTGGCATGCTTGATTCAGCCCTCTCAAGCGAGCGTGAACGCGGCCCCAGGGGTAAAAAGCGGACCGCGGGTCCTGTCGAAGAGTCTGCCGTCATGGACGATCCTGGTTTGAAGCAGAACTTCAACCGTAGAGGACGCCACGGACGGGACAAGCGCAGGAATGGTCCCCCTGGCGCAAAACCTACTGGTATCACCAAACCTGCTGTCGCCAATGACAAAGATAGGCAGGCTGCCGAAGCAAGAAAGAAGCGATTTGCCTCAGGATCATGAGCCGGCTTTGCAGAAGACTAGGGAAAATCCTGACCCAAGAGGTTGTGCAGACACACGATGGCACAAGCACGAGCGAGTCTGGCAGACACTATGCTGGCCCATATCGGACCAAAATTTTCTGTTTGGGGACATCGTCATGGCAGGTCAAGTCTGACGATCTGGCAGAACATTACCTCCAAGAATAGGATTATTTTTGCCTCTCACCCATTGCGGTTGCTACACTTCTTTTTGGACCAAGCTGTCGGTCAGATCTGGCACGCAGATATCGGGATTGTTGATCAGCTTTTCCTGCGAATTGTATCTAACAAACAGATTTATTATCCTTAAAGTACGACATTTACAACCGTCGTCTCGATCACAGTTTCACATCGAACCCCCTGTCGTCCGCCAGAAACAAATATTGGGCAACTGGGTTGAAGCGACAAACATCGGAAGATGCGGGACCATCGAAAACTGCTGGCCAACAGAATAGACACATCTCCTCGATTCTGTCCTCGACAAACTTTATACAGTCCTCGGCCCCATCCCGGCTGGTGTACAAGACTGACGGGCTACCCAGCGAAGAACCTATCCCATGAAACATACCTTGCAGGAATTGTTCTTACTACACTACCATCCTGTACTCCACGAAAACCTTGCACTGCGCAGAGATCGGCGTTCTTTCAGCACCTACCAAAAGCAGGATCAAATCGATCCAACCTGTGACAATACGTCGAAGCGACCATGGGTTTATCACGGAAAATCCACGATTTTGTTGAACGTGTGAAATTCCGGATTCGAAGGAGGTTTCGGTATCGCATCTGAAGACGGGTCGTTCTCTTCTTAGTATGGGGTCAACAACGAGGTCTTCGGATGCTTCTTTGTGATTGAATTTCCTCTTCTCGAACGGTCCTGAGGTTCAACTTAAACGGTGGACCTGGTTTATATAGTTGAGTAGGTTGCAGAGGATCGTATCATACGCGGTACTTCATGTAGCCGCTCCACCAAATGGATGCACATTACGTCAATACCCGACTTCTCTCGTACAGTACTAGTTGGTTTCCATAATCATGATGAACCTCGCTTCACGAGCGCTGTAGGTCATTATGACATCTTTTCAGAATCTTTCTGTTTATACTAACTCGCGCTTGATTGATCTTGTATTGGTTGAATTGTAGTGCCTGCGCTGAGATTATTTTCTGTGAACTTTGAACTGGTTAATTCCCTACCGAATTCGTTCATGAATAAATTTACGCGCATCACAATTCGACCGGGTACACAGCACCACCACCTTGTTGGGATTCTAGGAACACCGCGAAACCACCACAGCTTTACCAAACACACAACCTCTCTTTCTCATCCGACACGCATCTCCAGGAACAACCCACCATTCTTCCACCACAACCCTAACCACACACACAACACCCGTCCTACCTCAACAATGCCCAACGAAGTCGACCGCACGATCTACGAGCACACCACCGGCGCCGCCGCAACAACAGCATCAGCCCACGAACCCGAGAAACCACTAAAACTGTACGCGGGCTGGTTCTGTCCCTTCGTGCAACGGACCTGGATCACACTGAACGAAAAGAGAATCGATTACCAGTATATCGAGATTAACCCGTATCATAAGGACCCGGAGTTTTTGAAGTTGAATCCGAGAGGACTGGTGCCGACGTTGGGGGTGGAGGTTCCTACTCCGGTGGTATCGGAGAAGGAGAATGGGACGACTACGAATGGCACCACGCAGCGAAAGCCGAAGTTGAAGCCACTGTACGAATCGATCGTGATAGCAGAGTACCTAGACGAGCACTACTGCGATCCCGCCCGTCACGGGCCCCGTCTCCTCCCATCAGGCACCGATACACTCTCCGCGTACGACCGCGCCCGCTGCAGACTCTGGATCGACCACATCAACAGCCGGATCGTCCCGTCGTTCTACCGCTTCCTCCAACACACGCCGGAGAAGACATACAGCGTTGAGGACGCCCGCTCTGAGTTCCTAGGCCACATTAAGACGTGGACGCGGGAGATGCTAGAACTTGACGCCGAGCGAGAGGATGCCGGTGTGCCGAGTGGTCCGTTTTTCCTAGGTGAAACGTTTAGTCTCGTTGACGTCACGCTTGCGCCGTGGGCGTTGAGGATGTTTTTGATTGAGCATTATAAGCCGGGCGGTGTTGGGATACCGGGGGATGGCGAGGGGGGCAAGGATGAGGAGGTGTGGAGGAGGTGGAAGAAGTGGTTTGAGGCTGTGGAGGGGAGGGAGAGTGTGGTGTGTACTATGAGTGAGAAGGAGAAGTATGTAGATGTTTATAAGAGGTATGCGGAGGATGAGACGGGGAGTCAGGTGGGCCAGGCCACGAGGGGTGGAAGGAGTACAGGTCAGCTTGGTGGCACGAGTGGTCACAAATGTCGCAGGTGGTGAGAGAA
>JABUBK010000018.1_pt1 | contig 25773 bp, 22 predicted proteins | sample 7332671 | NCBI WGS metagenome assembly JABUBK01 (sample SAMN07256342, study PRJNA390944) | subsurface metagenome | isolation source: Methane hydrate marine sediment | place: Pacific Ocean: Eastern North Pacific, ODP site 1244 | collected 2002
TTACCTATGGGCAAGACAAGTTACTGGGCGAAGACTGAATAAATTGGTAAGCTCGTTTGGCGAAGGAATGTCTATGTACACTTCTTCGCAAAAAGACGTATCATCGAATATTGGTGCATACCTGGTAGGTTTGCATGTTGGTTTATTAACTACATTAGTGAAAACCTTGAGATTGATCGCAATCCTGCTGCTTACGGCGCCTCGTGACACGGACGTATCGATGTTTCGATGTCGACTGATGGGGTGGATGGGCAGGTATGCTAGGGGAACGGACGAATATATGATTTGGCCTGGGGTGAATTTGTAAAGGCCCACGGCCCTTTACCTTCCTCCCGATGCCGAGATCTAGGACACGGGTTCGGGGATTACCCAGATGGTCACCCATCTATATAACCCACTCCAATCTGGTCACCACGGCGGTCTGGTATGTTATCCAGACCTGCATACGCATTAGTTACCATCTCGAGCTTTAATCCTAATACCATCGAAACCCCTACCTTTGGTCCCTTGCACATCACAGAATCGGCGATCTATCATTACGTCTGGAACTCTTCGATCCGATATGTGTGATGAACCAAAACAAATCAGGTGTAGGCTCGAGGAGATTAAATGAGAATGTCTTCAAGTGCAAATGTGGTGATCTTTGACTACCATCAGTGACAGCAAGGTTTCACCTATAGAATATGAATATGAACATTACATTTATGAGGACGCCAATTCTGGATCCAGGATATCTGTTTCATGACACAGGTTTTCGAGGTATACATTCATTTCTGGCATGGATTTCATATTTTGTCTTGTCTAGGTGTTTATCTATGGAAATGTGCCCTGGCAGACCATATCGCAATGTCTCAAGGCAATAGAGCATAGATTCTACTTAGAAGTCTACTTCGTTTCGTTTCACTTCATGTTCTTCGTTCTATATGATCATTTGCCAGACCTCGAGGTTCACGTTCGTGCCTCCGTCAGCTATCCATACTCTTTGAGGCAGGGCGTTGCAATGATCCCCCTTTGGAATTGGCAAGAGCCTGTATCCGACCGAGCATCTCTCCTCTACGGCGTACATCGGTTGGTGAATCTCGGGTAGAGCACACATTCTCTCACCGTGAATCGTCCACAGAGCCAAGCAAGGAACCGCTCAAGACCAAGTCCATAGCCACCGTGTGGTGATGTACCATACCTGTAACACGTTAATAATCTGCCATCAGCCAAGAGAGTTTGAATACGTACTTTCTCTGATCAGTGTACCAGTAGTATGGTGTCGCATCGATACCAACCCGCTTGTACGCAGTCATGAGTTCATCGTAGTCTGATATTCTCATGCTGCCTCCGACGATCTCACCGACACCTGGCATCAACACGTCTACACTTTCCGTGACCCGTGGATCATCTGCAGGTCTTGACATGTAGAACGCTTTGATCTCGACGGGGAAATGTGTCAAGAAGATCGGAACGTTGAGGATATCGGTCATTTTCCGCTCGGCTGCTTCAGCGATGTCGTCGCCGAATCTGTGTGGGCGGATTCTCTCAGGGTCACCTTCTGGTTTGTCTTCGTCTTCGAAGTCGATGTTGTGTTCGTTGAGCCATACGATGGCGTCGGCGTATCTCAGACGTTTGAAGGGTCGGCTGGGTGGTTGGAAGTCTTTGTTGAGTTCCTTTATCAGGGCTGCTGTTAGGGGCTCTGCGAGGACGAGGTCGATGACACGGCAGATGACGTTCTCGAGATGTGAGAGGAGGTCGTCGAAGGTGATGAAGTCTAGTTCGGCTTCGATGTGCATGTATTCGGCCAGATGGCGACGGGTGAGGGATCTCTCAGCGCGGAAAGAGGGACAGATGCAGAAGACGTCACCCATCGATGGGAGGCAGGTTTCGAGGTAGAGCTGTGATGATTGTGTCAGGTATGCTTCCTGGTCGTAGTAGGGGAAGCCGAAGAGAGTAGCACCGCCTTCGACTTGGGTCTGGACCATTGATGGTGGAGTGACCTCGAGACAACGGGTCTCGAGATATGTCTGTCTGAAGGCACGAGTGACAGCAGCACGGACTTTCATGACACTGGAAAGAACATCACCCCTTAGCACGAGATGTCTCTGATCAAGTAGTGTTTGGATATCACCTCCGGCTTGGACTTTGTTGGTAATAGCTTCCTTGTCACCAGCAGCAGCACCGATTACTGTGAAGAAATCGGCGTGAAGCTCGCGATCTAGAGGAGCCTTGGCGTTGGGAGGAAGTTCGCGGAGCTGGCCACGAATTTCGAGGGAGGTCTCGAGTGTGAGAGTCATTGCTGCGTACGTCTTGATCAGGTTGCCGCCAAAGACCACCTGCATCTGACCGTAGCCGTCTTTGAGGGTAATGAAGATGACATCTTTTTGAGCACGGAATCGATGCACACGACCAAAGACTTTGACTCGGGTACCAGGAGTGTCTGTTGTTCCAAGCTTGATCTTTTCTGGGTCTGTCTCATCGAGCCTGATCTTTATTGGGGCAGGTAATGAGGCGTCCTCCTCTAGAACAAACTTCTTAGCCTCGTCTAGGACCTTGAGTCTCTTCATCTCGTCTTCCTTCTCTCGGTTGGCTACTTCAGCATTTTTCTGCTCCTTTCGCTTATGTTGCTCATATACTTTCTTGGTCTTCTTCATCGCCGAGTCACTTGCAGGCTTCCATTCTGACGGGCCATCCGGACCGGTCTTGCGAGTCAAGTAGGCCGAAGACTCGGGAGGGTGGGATTTCATCGCATAGAGGAGGGTCTTGTATGGTGCAGTTTCGGTTCCAACAGCAGAGTCATCGTCCTTGCCGACATCTTCGTCGATGTAATATGGTTCCGCCATGGTTTCTTGCAATTCAGAGGAAGAGAAGGTGGACCTGTGAAACAGCCAACGTACTTACGCTGGGTGGTGACTCACGTAGTCGAGGCACAATTTGTGTGTCAGAAATACGATGCGTGAGTGGTAAAAGGAGATAATTGGGGAATTGTGTTCACTTTCACTCCCCTGAAGCACAAAGTCTTTTAGTGCTTATGTTTGCGACTGTTGACCAAGAAACAATCAGGGCGACAACACGGTCGTGGTGCAGAGGGGTGTCGGTCAGTGAAGCGATCGATCCCACCTCGCAGCCTCACAATATTTTGTTGATAAGGACGGATAGAGCACGAGGCTGCTCTAGCTGATCGGAGTTAGACGGCCAAGCCAGGCATCTAGCAGTGGAATCCACACCGGCAGCTAACGTCAGGCACCAGAAGCGCTACCGCTTTCAGGTCCGATTTGGCGCGTGAGGAACGTGTAAAGTAGGCAGCGGAGATCAAGCAATCTTAAACCTTGTCATACGAAGACGGCTCATCGGACGTTGGTTCGTGTACCTTGCCTTGTGCTTTCTTATTCGTGTGTCAGATCAAGCCAGCCTTTAGCCTCCACTGTTACGATGATGTAGTTGTCTTCGAGAACGTGGATTGGAAAGTTCTTGACAACGAGCAGAATGGCGATGGAAGGATCTGGGGGAAATTCGAACACATGGTCGTGGTTGACCGGGGCGTGCAGGAAATGACAACAATGAGCTGTGGAGAAGCCAAAAGCGCCCCTATTAATACCAGTGAGGCATCTACGGAGTAGCGGTGCGCTGGTAAGTACACTTACGGAGACGGAGACTTGATGCCGCTTACTTGATGTACTAGGGTGGACAGTGGACACCGAGTGGACGAGGTCTCGCGTCAAGGCTAGTTGCGTCGAACTATTCTACCACTGGTACTCACTGGCACTGACCCATCTTCCTGTTGCTCATGTTCGTTTTAACACCCGTCGTCCGTTATTGACTATCTTGCTCGCAGGTGCAGCTGTTGACCCTCACCGTCTACTCTCATTCTTGTTCCTTCGTTTTGTCGATTCGTCCTTGTGTCTCGTACCGCGACGACCGTCCTTCGTTTTTCTCACCATTTCTTTGGCACTTTCTCATTTCTCTTCGTTCAATACTCAATCATCTAACTTCACTTCTAGCCGGCTTTCTCATACTGTGCATTCTTTGAACATCTCACGTCTGGAACCTTTGACATTTTGCATCTACATTAGGCTGCCTTTCTCCCTCCTCGATTATTCTGAATCTACTTCTGAAACCCGATACCAGCCTGTCCATCGGAATCAGGCATCATCACCGCTCTTCTTGCGAGCATAAGGTGCATCGAAAATCGTTTATTGTCAGCTTCGTTGAGTTGAACGTCGAATTTAGTTATTCATAGCAGTGTCCGGCGTCTTTCAGACCTGGACCACCGAATCTGCAGCCACGGCGACATTAGGGCCGATCCTTGAGGACTCTCACGTCCTGACTCCTCCCCACATGCTCGCGATGCAGCATCAACACCCTGTCAATGGTTTTGGTGATAGATTTGGAGGTGGAAGATATGGGCAGGAAAATACTGGTTTCTCACACGGCGCCTACACTGGCAATCATGCATCATACCAGCCCTTTAATGCTGCACGAAAAAACACGGTCTCATCAATAGATACTGCCCCCAAGAATTTGCACAATTTCAGCCCGACTGGCGAAACCCCTGGGACAGCATTTGACATGAACTATACACCTCTATTGCCTTCGAATCTCCTCCTAGGGAGTCCTTTCCAACCGGGCTCGCCCGGTGCATTCTCTTCACCTCAATTTGCAAACATGAACAGATTCCCGCAAGCGACGAATTCTCTGCACCATCAGAATCAGCAATATCAGCATAACAGACAAGCTCATCTGGGAAGTCCGACCCAGAGTAATAACAATCCCATGTCTCCCACTTTGTTCCAGAACATGATGGCTGCCGATTCTTTCACACCCCAATCACCGCAAGCGTATCAAGGTCTTGGAGGTGCAGCCTTTGGCCAATACCAATCAATGATTCCAATGAACCACAACTGGATGGCATCAACAAGCCGCACTGTCTATCTTGGAAATATTCCTGCTGACACTTCTGCCGAAGAAATCCTCAACCACGTTCGGAGTGGTCAGATCGAATCCGTAAGACTTTTGCCTGACAAGAACTGTGCCTTCATTTCTTTTCTCGATAGCAGTTCTGCCACTCATTTCCATTCCGATGCGATACTGAAAAAGCTCAATATCAAAGGTCACGACATCAAGATTGGTTGGGGGAAACCCTCTCAAGTACCTACTTCAGTTGCCTTGGCTGCGCAACAGTCAGCTGCGTCTCGTAATGTCTACCTAGGCAATCTCCCAGAAGATATCACCGAAGACGAGATCCGCAATGATCTAGGAAAATTTGGCCAAATTGATACTATCAAGATGGTTCCTGAGAAAGCTATTGCATTTGTTCATTTCTTGTCCATCGGTAACGCCATCAAAACTGTTGCTCAACTTCCCCAGGATCCGAAATGGCAGCCTCCGAGAAGAGTTTTCTATGGCAAAGATCGTTGTGCCTATGTTTCCAAGACACAACAGCAGAACGCAGCGCAGTTTCTAGGTATCGCTCCTGGATACGCTCACGTTCTTAACGGCGCCGATCGTGATTTAATTTCCAACGCTTTGGCCCAACAATCTGTTGCCGCAGCCGCAGTTGCTACCACGGCTGGAGGGGTTAACAACTTAGGCAACCGCACCGTATACCTTGGTAATATACACCCAGAGACAACCATCGAAGAGATTTGCAATGTAGTAAGAGGAGGGCTGCTACATCACATACGATACATTCCGGACAAACACATCTGCTTTGTTACCTTTATCGATCCTACTTCTGCGGCCTCGTTCTATGCTTTGAGCAACCTGCAAGGACTCATGATACACAACCGTCGTTTGAAGATTGGTTGGGGCAAACACTCTGGTGCTCTTCCCCCAGCCATTGCTCTTGCCGTCAGCGGTGGAGCTTCGAGGAACGTGTACATTGGCAATTTGGATGAGAGCTGGACGGAAGATCGCCTGCGACAAGACTTCTCTGAGTACGGAGAGATCGAGTTGGTCAACACTCTGCGTGAGAAGAGCTGCGCCTTTGTCAATTTCACGAATATTCAGAATGCCATCAAAGCGATCGAGGCTGTCAGAGGCCGAGAAGAGTACAAGAGATTCAAGATTAATTTTGGTAAGGATAGATGTGGCAATCCTCCTCGACAAAACCTCAACAATGCCAATGGTCACCAGGGTCGATTGGGCAGTCTGGAGGGAGCTTCGCCACCGCCTCTGAACGGGTTCGATGCTACATTGTCACAGGCAGGATCAAGCCCTACAAGGACCATGTTGTCAACAGGAGCACGGACCAACAGCATGAATCAGCACAGACAACCACAGAACATTCCTGCACCTACACCATCGACAATACTGAACCAGGGCGGCAACAATCCGTTGACCATGTACCTTTCCCAAGTGTCACACCAGCAGGCACAGGCACAACAGGATGCACGCGATGATGATCTGACTTTCGCGTCACTTCAACAACAACAAAATCAAGCTCTCGCCAGTCAACAAGCCGCTCTGTACGGTGATATGCCTAATGGTCATGCTGAATTCAACCATGTCAGATCGTCATCTCACGTCCCCAGACAAAGCAGTATTAGCGGTGGTTTCAATGGCGGTCCAGTGACAAGTAACGGAGCGTCGACCACGATAGGTGGCTTGCTTGCTCCCACAAATACTGGTCTCGGTGCAAGTAGAGGTGCGCACTCTAGGGCTGTCTCTCTACCAGCGTTCTCGCAGGAGATCTTTGGAGGACAGTCGTCGAATACTCAGAACTCGACGTCATCAAGGCCGTTCGGTGGCCATGCGCCTCAAGGTAGCTTTGGTGGATTCGGGTCCGCATTTGGTACAGGATATGGTACATCAGGCTTTAGTGGACTCGGATTGACAAGTGACTCGAGAGGAGGACTCTCCGGGTGGGCTGAGGAAGAACTTGGGGCGAAGTAATGGTTGGACGCATTGGAACGTATGGCTGATGGTATAATTGGGTCTATTGAAAAGTGACAAAGGGATGTCTTGACTTCTTTCATTAATCGTGTTATAATCACCTGTCATGATGGCACCTTGCCATTTACTCATTCGCAGCGAGGCCTGTGGATTGTTTTATTATATGGGCTCATTTGGTCAGAACAAGTTGAATCTGGCGTCAGAAGATACCCGACCTGGCCAGTCGTCAATTATGCCGCGATTGTACATAGGCTCAGAGTGCATCTATGAGAAGTGGATGACGAGGTCATGGCGAACAAGCAAGGAAGAGTAATGAGAGGGGGACAAGATGGGTATTGGCTGCTACTTCAGGCGTTGAAGAGATAGAGCAAGTGAAATAAGGCAGATTGGTACTTGATATGTAGTGTAGTTTCATGAAAAGCCCTCCTATCACGGTGGTATTCGACAAGGTTCAACTTGGATTGCAGGGCACCATCATGGATCCATATGTGTGTACTGTGGCGCATGAGCCATAGGGTCCAAGCAGTGAAGATGGATGAATGTGGAGAGTGAAGTGGTCGGTTTATGGTGAAGCACACCCAAGCACATGCACATGCACGGACACGGACAATGCAATGCTGAGCCGTTTCACTAGAACGTCCATATTCTCGGTGCTTCGACAAGGTCGATGTCCGGTCCATGTCGCCGCCTCGCGCGGCTGGATAGTGACTAGAGCAGAAATGTGTGGGAGGGTTAGGAGAATTAAGTCGAGCGAGGAGGGTATTGGTGATAGGGTGAGGAAAAAGCCTCCAATGGGCTGCACCTTCACCATCGCAGATGTGCTTCCGCGGGCGCTAGTTCTGCAATGCATTGCACTTGCCAGATTCTTTCTAGCAACACACCAGCAATGGCACTTCTCTGACACGGACCTCTCCTGCCTTACCACCACGTCTCAGGTCTTGCAATCTTCTGGTTCACTGTCGAGTGAACTGTATCTCTCAATAATCGAGTCCGTTTGTCCTACAATCCCCTCGACCTTTGTATTCCTAGTCGCCTCTCCCACGTGTAGACTACCACGTACGACCTTGTGCCCTCCCTCGTACTCCTACCTACTCCTGCTCACGCTCCCACCTGACCGCCCTCTATTCCCCTCAACCCCAGACACAATATCCCGGCCGTCAACCCCTTCGATCAACCGTTACGAATCTTTGCGCGAACCACGTGCCGATAGAGCATTTACTGCCTCATTTTCCCGCTCATCTTCCCACTCTCCGCTCCTCAGTCATCTCGGTGCAAAATAGAAAGATAGTTGTCCTGCCCAACACGACTGTTGTCAATCTACTCCATCTCGATCAACCACACCACCTCTTTCAGGTACGGCTCACCGATCTTGTCAGACTACAAAGATCGACACTAACTGCGCACCTGCAGACAGATCTATTGTGACTATCTTCTCTCCGATCGGCACGCCACTCCACTGTCCGAGACAATATGGTTGTCGCAACGATAAAGTACGCATGCGCTGCCCCTCGCTACCACGTCTATTCTCTGTACACCATAAGCTGACCAAAAAAATAGATGTGTTGTGGTTGGTGATGGTGCCGTGGGAAAAACTTGCCTGCTCATTTCCTATACCACCAACAAATTTCCCTCAGAATATGTGCCTACAGTCTTTGACAACTATGCAGTCACTGTTATGTGAGTTTGCTTGCTGATTCATGCCTGTCTCATCCATTAACATTGGTCAGGATCGGCGACGAGCCATATACCCTAGGATTATTCGATACTGCTGGACAAGAAGATTACGACAGACTGCGACCTCTATCCTACCCACAAACAGATGTCTTCCTTGTTTGCTTTTCCGTCACATCCCCAGCGTCCTTCGAAAACGTTCGAGAGAAGTGGTTTCCCGAAGTTCATCACCATTGCCCTGGTGTTCCATGTCTTATCGTCGGCACGCAAACCGATTTGAGGGATGATCCCCAAGTCAGAGAAAAGTTGTCGAGACAAAAGATGTCACCAGTACGCAAGGAAGATGGAGAAAGAATGGCAAAGGATCTTGGTGCTGTCAAATACGTTGAGTGCAGCGCCTTGACACAGTACAAACTCAAAGATGTCTTCGACGAAGCAATTGTCGCTGCGCTGGAGCCACCCGTCAAGAAGCCAAGTAGAAAGTGCTTGATATTGTGATGGTACGAGACAATTGTGTAAGCCTGATTCTGCCTTGCTCTGCTTTAGCACTGCGATACTTGCGTTTGCTAACTATTACAGCTATTCAAATACTACTGGAAACCCTGCAGTGAACTGGAGTGCGAAATGTCATAAAGTTACAGGAACTGATACGGAATAGGATGGCTGGAATACTTGGTGGAATCACGAACATGCGTCCGGCGCTCTTGGAGTAGGATCAGTCAGGTGGTGTCATAACCCGTTGGGAGAGGTCCGTGAATGCATTAACCTAAGCATAAGATCAATTCAAGAGAAGAAACATCTTGCGATGACAGGATGTTGGCGCAAGCTACACGTACCATAGGATTCGCTTTCTTGGTGGCACAAAGAATTCTAGACACATTTTGAAACAAAGCCATCAGATTGTCTATGCGCCGGACTGAGTCGAGTCCGAGTTTGGGCACTGAATTTGTGAGATTTACTGATTATCGCTTAGATCAAGACTTCGGCCTCTATATAAGCGCCCACGCGACCCTTGAGTCATAAAATTCCATGTCCAATCAGTGCATCCGGTTGACTTGGTCACAAGGTTTCTCATACCACTCGGTGACATATGCAGCCTTCTGAGCGGCTTCTTGAGGACTTAGCGAGCATCTCGGTTGGTGAGGAACACTGGAGCGTGCATTTCTGCAAGAGATGGTCAGAATAGCCATGGGAAAGCAAGATCGGGTTGCGGGTCGGTGAGTTCTCCACTCACATTTCGGCAGCGATGTGGTACAATGGGGTTAGATGAACACTGAGTGTCATCGTGATCTCGAGGCAGATGTATGCCGTCGATGACATCGACATCGACATCGAAGCTGATACCGAAGCCGACACTAACATCGACTGTAGTGATAACGGCATTGATATGGACGAGTGAACTTGAGGTTGAACATCGGTCTTGATTTGATTCGAAAAGATACCGCTTCAGAGGTTCATATACTGTCTACTTGTATGGACTGTGAATGGATTCGCCTACAGCTGACCTGCGTCCTCGACAGGAACTGGATTGGATGGAAGAAGACCGTTGGTGGACAACGGTGAATGAGGTAAGGTTCTGAATCCCTCTGTTATATGTGACTATCTGTAGCGCTGAACTGACAATCCTGATATCGACTACTGTTCATTGCGAATCTGAACGATCTGTTCTGATATATAGCCAACTTCAAGAGTCAATCAAACAGGAAACAGCATCGGCAACGGTAATGGTATCGCCAACATCAAATCTACACTTCCTTCATTTCGTCGGACTATCTTCCCTCCCTCCCTCCTTCCTCACTACACCGTCACTGACTTCCCCGTCTTCCATCACATTCGCTGCTTCTTCAAACCCAAGACTGAGATCTCCAGAGGTAACTAGCTGGCGTACACACCTATGCGAAGCTACGTCTCCAGGCCGATGACTTCCACATCAAGTCGAACAGGTTCTTGCACCGCGTTGAGCCAGATCAAATCAAACAGGACGAACCCGGATGAAACCAGATGATATCTGGATACTAATGTGTCTGGAAAGGGCCAGGGACAGATCCTGCAGGGTAGAACAAAGACAGGTAGCCTACGATCAGGCCTCATCAGATCGGATAGATCGATTTGTACCAGTACCAGCCAGTACCGAGAACAGGATCTCTATACCTACTCATCGTATCACAATATATCACAATACATCATAACAAAACACCTCGCACGCACGAAATACTATACCGCTTAACAGTCTAGACGTATCTCAGCTCAGCTCAACTCGCAGATACCCGGATACAACACAACACCGGGTTTCCCATGGAAACACCCAATGTCGGGTGAGTGCTTCGGGGAATGAAAATTCATCTACAAGTCGAGTTACCTAAATGAATGGGTCGGGTGGTAAGTAGGACTGATACTGATACAGTAAGACGGAGGACTATGATAGGTAGGTACTGACTGATTGATTGGCAGGTACGCAGGTAAATACCTAGTACCTAGTTGAAGCAGTGATCGTGGTCTGTTAGTACCTACCTTCCTTGTCGAAGGGCCAAACGAACGAGAGGGTTTATATCTAACCTACCTACACTGAACGGAGTGCCTAGGTACCTGTATTGGCTTCATCGTCAAACATACATCACCCACGATTTGTTTCCAAAGTAGGGTAGGGTGGTTGTTCGATTGACTATCATAAATCGGTCGGTCAATGTCGTAGTCAGTTCGGTTGTCAGCTCAGAGGAGGTTGAGACAGAGACAGATACCTAGGTACCTAGATAAGATAAGAACAAAGAGTCATAACATTAACACGGGCCTAGACACTATCATTCCGCAGGTAGGGTATCCAATGTATTGTATCAATAGAATCAATTCATGTTGATACATGCTTAGTCTGACACACCCATTTGCACACCCACCACCACACACTTATGCCACTCACACCCACAGATCTAGCTAGTACACAATACATCATAACAAGAACAATTGAAGATATGCACACGAAACGCATAGCATATCATCACATCGACACCGTTTCCCACACCGACACCGACACCTGCACATAACAACGCGCCAAGCATATGATAGTTCCCATTACCGAGCATATCCATTTTGTTCCCATAAAAAATGCACCTTCGTTTTTGAAAAACTCCTATCCTTGAAATTCGATTCGATAGTGGGAATCATAATAGCAGTGGGCCTGGCGTATTAAGTCCTCCAAGTAAGATATTCTTGTTCAACATGTTGCGCTTCTTTCCTTTTTGGCGCTTTATTCCTTCTTCTTTCTTTGTGAGCAAGGCAGGCTTGAGCCGGACTCATTTATTCTCTCATGAACGAGTCAGGTCGATGATAGATTCTCGTTGTTTTGAATCTCTCCGACGACCAATCCTCTGACTCGTTTCATTCGTATTAGGTCGGGAGATCTTTTGGCTCCCTCGAATACTGTTGCCGTGCTGCAGAGTCCGAGCAGTGCCTCGCGTGATATCGTGTGTATTGGTGACTGAAGACCGAACGTATGTTGTGTCTCTGCGATTATCCTCTGGAACACGCGTCAACGTCGATGACTTTCCAGTCGTGTGAAATCCTCCCTCGGCATTCCTGATCTTTGTAGAGCGCGGCAATGCTCCAAAACTTCGAATGCTGCTTCTGTGAGACTCTTTCTCATTCCTCAATGTGGCAGCCCGAAGATTGTTTGTTTTTCCATCCAAAATTGGTTGATGTCGTGAACCATTCCTCTGTCTCAACACCTAGTCATCACCATGATCATGACCCAGCGTCATCCCATTTGTTTGATTCTGCTGCGCATTGCCGTTGACTTTGCCTTTCACCGGCTGTTGTCTCGGATTTCTCTTCGATGCCGAAGTCTCCGGATTCTGCTGTTGTTTTGACTGACTTTCCAAAATACTTTGTCTCTGTTCGATGATGGCCTTGAGCTGTTCCAGTTGTTGCAGCTCGGATAAGTTGATCTTTTCGGTGACATTTTCAGGTACGTCTGCGACGAGCCGATTTACCAACCCTCCAAGAGAGTCGCTATCTGTGCCGTTGGCGAGCACATTTGGTCCGGCGAGATCTAACAGAGCAAACACGGTTTTCTGCTCAACAAAACTCTTCTGTCGCAATCTTACTTCTGCATCTGGCTGAGTTCGAATGATAGGATCGACAACTGGTGCACCTCTGACATTTGATTCCTCAAAATCCAGGGCATCATATCGGATTGGTTGCTCTCGGAGTCGAGCGCCGTCGGGCGTCCAAGCTTTGGAATGGAATTTCCACGGCTGTCGACCGTGCGCTAGAGGAATGGCATGATCCATGTAGAAATCACGACGTGCTTTTGCGATGAAGTCAAGCTTAATGGTGTGTTCAGACACCTTGTAAACTGTACCATGCATTTCAATCTCCTTGTAATTTCGTGATGGTTCTTCCGAATCGAGGACTGGATCAATAAGTCCATTGTTTGTGGGATGTTGGGCAAAGAATTCCTTTGGTGTCATCGAGACGTGCTTCTTCGGATACCTAAGTCGTGGTCGTCGACCCATTTGACCTGGAGCGGCATGTTGCGCGTGAGCGATGTTCTTCATGTCCTGATCTGCATGTAGTGGACATCTCCAATTCTGAGGTCCTTTCCCATTGATATCGAAACGTCTCGGAGCAGTCGCAAGTGGTGGATCTAAGCAGTCAAGATGCCATTCATGAGGACAAAAGTCACAAGGAATAATATCTCGGATACCCTCGGTTGTGCCATTGCATTTGTAGCAAAAGCGAGTATTTCCTTTAGAGTCTTTGAGCTCTTTGAAATTCGGTGGTTTGAGTGCGCCATGATGGTCAGCTTTGGGTGCGCCTTTCTTGTTGGTTGGTAGAGGCGCTACTTCAACATATTCGCCATCGTCGCCGGTCTTGACATGCTCGAAATAGTTGCGGACGTCCAGTGGTAATGCGTATGCACGAGGTGGTGCGGTAGATACGAAGGTGATAAGAGCGCCCATCAGTTGGTTGTCACCTTGAGACTCAAGAGGCTTCTTCTTCTTTTCGCATTCTGGACAATACCAGAGATCAATATCTGGGTCTTCAGGATTGACAGGCGGTTCCAGACAGTCGCCATGGAATGCATTTAGACAACCTTCGCCGTCGCAACAGAGCAATGTGCCCACATCACCACATGCGCGACATTCTTCTCCATGAGGATTATCTTGACCCTGTGAGAATCCAATATTAGCATTTAGCGCGTTGAAGAGAGGCATCACATGAGTGGAGGAAAAATGCTGCAGGTGGCAAAAGATAATATCCAATGCAAATCATTGCGAAATAACAGTCTTCAACTTGAGTTGAGAAAGTTTGATGAATGCGATGGGACGAGACTGATGAGTGAAAAGGTAGGACAGGGAGTGACAGAAGGAAAAGGAATTAGCTCTTACAAATTTCTCGAGACCTTCGCCATTGGCGACAGTAGAATCTTGGTCGACCCCCGCACGTGCATCGCCTGGAACACCAGCCGTAATCGCACTATCTTTCGACTTTTGAGGCCTGCAAAATCATGATTAGCATACTGGTAGAGCAAAATAGACGAATGAAATCGGATGAAGCAGTTCATGATGCTCAATATCATCGCTGTGAAGCATATTGTGTCACCAATCCCAGTGGCGATTATTCTGACTGGAGTAGGGCAATTGTGAAGACTTACGATGTATCCATGACTTTAGGCCGCCGACTACTCCGTGAACGAGTCTCTTTGGCAAGTCGTGGTGTAGATGATCTCGTGCTAGGAGCACCTGCGCTAGCTCTCGTATTGACCAAAGGTCGTGTTGGTGGAGGTGGTGTTGGCCCAAGCGAAGACAACTGATCTGAATGGTCGTCTTTAGTAAACTCTTCATAGTCACGCTTTCGACTCGTGCCGTTGACAGGAATACTGTCGCCTTGGGCGCTTATGGGAGAAGACGGCTCGAAGTTGGCCGAGGGAACCAATGCTTCAGGATGTATGATCGGAGGGGGTGGGCCTGGTCGTTGTCTGGCTGGTCGTGGAGAAAAACCTCTCGCCTGTCTTTCTTCTTCTTCTTTCTCTGCTTTGGCCCTTCTGTCAGGACTTGGTGTTCTTGAGAAGCTGGTCACTTTGTCGAAAGCGGAATCTCGCACAATGGTCTTCTCAAGACTGGCCTTTTTTCGTGCAATCTCTTCATCAACTGGCGAATCAACATTGATCAGTTTCAGTTTCTTAGCTTTGTGGTTGCTCGAATTGTCTATGCCGGTGTAATTGAGGACCAAATTTTGAGCGGACGATTCAGGTTGCGGAACAGAATCTGTGCCAGTGCCCGACGAACGCGTTGGTCTGGCAGCTGCTGTACGAGCCGGAGCTTGGCGCTGAGTGGCCGATCTTGCCGGTCGCCCTTCACCTGACTGATCTTTGGCTGGCAGAACCATCTCGGGTGGTGTGTAATCCGACAAATTGGCCGATGACAAAGAACTGAGGCTGGACGTACTGCTGGATCGTCTTTTTCGAGAGGCTGGTTTTGGTGGTTGATCCGTTTGGCTGACTAGATCCGTAACTTCAATAAATCCAGGTGATTGATGTTCGGATTTTGTGGGAGAGTCGTGGTTGATTGCATCTAATTGACCAGATCGGAGAATCAAAGGCGATCTAATTTGATTCTCGACTTCTTTGTCAATAATTGGTGGGGTCAATTTCTTTGTCCGAAAAGTTGAAATGTAGGCGGCTGGTTGTGACGGAACGGGAGAAGGACCTCGATCATCATTTGATAACAAAGACGACTGAGAGGAGTTCTTTCGATGTCTGCGAATACCTTTCTTGACGAAGTGCTTGAATACCTTGAATTGGTTGACGGGTACATTCGCCTTATACTTAGATATATTATCCAAAGCAGTCGTAAGTTCGTCCCGGCCTGACTCCTGAAGCACCTTCTGAAGGCCAGCTTCGATCTCAGGCTTGCCCTCAGCGGCGGCTCTATTAATCGCATTTTGTAGCGCAGTGCGGAAACGATCTCCTCGATTCTGATCAGAAAATGATGAGGAGTACCGAGGAGATGCCCTGGACGATCGTACGGCGCTGGTCATTGCGGGTGACATCATTGAATCGTCTGGGTTGTAGACTCTCATTTCTTCCACTTCCCTCTTCGCAGGTCGACCTCTAGGTGGACTCATAATGACTTGTGGAGAAGGTTGTTGAGATTGAGGGAGATCTGGACGTGTAGGCATCTGCGGAAAAGGGATGGTAGGGCCGTAGTGAGTTTGCGAAGCATGAGGAAATGTTTGCGACAGTGGTGATTGTAGTTGTGGCTGAGGAAGAGGTTGTGATATTTGTACAGGTTGTGCAGGAGGTGAGGCAACTGGCAAAGGTTGTGATTGAAATATAGATTGTGACTGCGGTAGAGGTTCCGAGGGAAGCTGAGGTATAGACGGAGAGGGAGTATCGAGTAGTTCTGGGTCGATAACGGGCGAAGGTAAATCATGTCTGATGGGTTCTGTAGGCAGCGATGCCGGACTAGCAACTCCTTCACTGAAGACTGGCGTTGCTCTGGCACTCCCAAGTGAGGCCCGATTGCCCAACGTCACCTTCAACCTCTGCAGCAGTTTCGTATTCGGCGGAGCACCCAGTGGCTGCATATGTTCCAACACACCAACTCTTTCTAGACCCTTTGTATCCTCGAAGCTGGGGACGCCATTGCGAACCACCGGCTCGACCCATGGGCCCTGCTGCGCCTGTGCCTGAGACTGAGACTCCCTATCCACTCCATTCTCCGATGGCCTTTGACTCGTAGTTGATTCCTGGGCGGGAGGAAGCGATTCCTGATTGACTGCTGTGAAAGTCGCGGGACTTGAGAAGCGACTCGACCTGTTCCGCAGAGTTCGGGTGTTATTTGACATGACCGCCCTGCGCACGTCCAATCTGTCTCGGTCAATTCAGGGACACGCCTCATAGAGATAGACAAAGACTTACTGCACCCCGAAAAGAGGTTTGTGAAGCCAGGGTAGGCTTTATCACGACGCGAGTGGAAGATGGGAAGAGAGTGGTAGAATATCAGAGGTTGCGGAACAACGGCGACTGGCTGATGATCCGATGCCCAGATTTCTAGGGTGGCCAGGATCGCGTCCTGCCGCTAAGGGGTTCCTTCGAGAGATTTTCACCCGTCAATGACCTATTCGAGCAGATCCGTCTCTTCGTATCAATGCAGGGAATGATGCAGGAATGAAGAGATCGTGCGAGGATCAAGGAATCGAGATGTGAAGTTGATGACTATTGTCGAGTGTGGCACTAGGTTGACGTGTCAGACCTTCCAATCTGATGACCTCCTTATTCTGTACAAACGGACAATATCGGCAGGAGGGAACGACTGTTCGTGATCGGATCAGACTTTACATACCTCTCAATCACTGTTCAAACATGGGACCTTTGGATGTGATTGTAGAAGGCAGAACTAGTTAATATCCCTGACCGCCTTGTACTAAGGATGATGACAAAATGTGGAAGGGTGAGTTTGCAAAGAAGCGAGAGTTGGCCCCTCGAAGAAGAAGGTGTATTTTATTGCCCCATCTCTATCTATCACTGTGCGTCCACTTTTCACTGTCTTTCACTCCCGAGTAGACATTCCATACTATGTATGTCATCTGTTTGAGTGAATAGAACCACGAGATGATTTTCAAGATATCTCGGTTGCAGTCAAGGCACGCCCGACGCATGTCTCGGCCAGATGGCTGACAATTCAGGCGTCCCTGATTTCGCGGGCTTCCACTGCTCACCTCACTTCACTGCCTATTCCTCATCCGAGTCCTCCTCCTCCTCACTCTCCTCCTCTGCAGCTGCAGCCTTCTTGGCAGGCTTCTTCTTCTTCTTCTTGTTCTTGCTCTTGGTTCCGGTAGCCTTGGCCAATGGTCGTTCCAAGATCTTCAGTACCTCTTCGTCCGTAATCTTCTTGTCTGATTTGACCTTCTCTAGATCCAAAGCAGGTGGTGCCGCGAGTTTCGTCAATCCGTTCTTCGTGATGGCGACAGTGCTGAACATTCTCGAGACCGGTGCACCCTCCGAATCTGCAGCTGGCTTGTACTCCCTCAACACACCATTTCTCACACATTCGATCACACCAACCTTGCCGGCCTTCTCATCGTCCAGCTGCCGTAGACTGAAAGGGAAAGTACCAAACTTCTTCACAATCTCACTTAGCACTTGTCTCGAGCTCGGTCGCTTGAGACCATACGTGATCGCCGTACGTCGCATGAGCGTAGCTCTCTTGTCCAAATCCTTGACCTTACCACTACCCAACGACATACCAATCTCAACACCCCAGACATCACCCACCTCAGCAGAACCCTCACCTTTGGTAGAATCGGCGGCAGGTGACAGAATGATCTTCTTCTTTCCTTCGATCTCGTTTCTCTCGAATAGCCAACTCGTGGTATGTTGCACAACCTTGACGTCGTATGATGCCGCGACTTTCTCAACGAGCTGAATTATCTTCGTCTGACTCGGTGGCTTCTCAGAGCTGGCTTTCTTCTTCTCCTCTTCTGACCCAGCCGAGAGCAAACCAGGTGGTACCATCAATCTCAACAACAACTCGTTTGCGTAATATGTCGCCAGCAGCAGATCTGCGTCTCGCCCTTCAATCTCGACATCACTGGCCTTCTCCCCCTTCTTTGGCACAACCACGTTTCCACCAACAATCGCGCCAAACCCATCGATCTGAGCACCGAGTTGAATCTTGACTATTTCACCCGCCTTGAGTTCCAGTGCCGCATCTTCAGCCTCGGAAAGGAGTGGTGTGAATGGTGTAACGTGAGAGGACGGAGAGATGGTCGTTGGTGTGGCTATTCCTTTTTGTATCTTCTTGCCCTTGTAGACTTTGGCGACCTCTTCGTCGAGCAGAGCATCGCCTTTGGTGCAGAGGTCAACGATCTTGGCACCTTCGACTAGCCATCCTGTTGCAAAGTTAGTCCAGGCTTGTTTCGTGTATGCTTGCGGATGAGTAACCGACCTGATACAGTTTCGTAGGCTTTGTGGGAGATCTGTGCAGCGGTCTTGTATCTGTTCGTGTCAATTTTGGTCAATAGTGAAGACTCGAGACTTACTTTGTGAGGGTATCGGGGTTGTTGAGACTGTAATCTGTGTCCTGTCAGTTCTCACTCTTTCAACAGCATTCCATAGGTCCAATTGACACGATTTGAATATTGGGCAGTTCGCGAACCCTTTGCAACACAGGCTGCAGCCAACAAGTGTTTACCAACGGTGCAACACTGGGGAATAGGAATTCAATAGTTCTTACCTGTCTCAGCTGATTCGGCCATTTTGAATATCTGATCACAATATGAATCTCTAAAAGATCGTTGAGAAATACTGTCAAAACAATGAAGGAGTCGTGTGAGAATATGCCAGTGTTAGGTGGGGGTAATTTGTGCGTGTTCGACGCATACATAATTATGCTGCAAGTGTGCCCGCAGTGACGAAAGATCTACATTCCCTTCACTTGCGCCTGCTATTTGGCTATTCAGGGGCAACGTGATACTTGAGTGACACTGATTCATATTCGACCAAGCACCGAAAAATAGGGACGTTGTAGAGGACACCATTTAGTCAATTAAGAAGAACATAGCTGTCAAGTTTTATATATCACAATAGAATCTGAACTCTACCCAGATTGATCTAGTCTTGCATCGACACGTTCCCTGTGCTTGCGATTTGTGATGTGTACCTGGAACCTTTCCACTGTCATGCCAGGTCCTGTCACATACATCTTGCCAACACAGTCCTCGCATTTGATGCGTGGCACGTATTTGAACTCCCACTCCTTCTGACCTTGTTCAGCAGGTACAGGACCTCCAGTCTGTGGGTCGATAGCTACGTGCTTCATCAGTGCTTGAAAGCGATCATCCGCATATTTCACTTTCAGCTTGTCAAGACATTCCACGAGCCATTCCGGAGGTGGAGGCTAAGAGCACGTTAGCACACAGCTTCACTACACTTGAACAGGGGAAACTTACAGCAGGGTATTCCTCGCTATCAGGATGCCATGTAGCATCTACAGCACCAAAGATGTTTTCATGCGGCTTATTGCTTACCGGCGGTGCTGGTGGTTGAGCAGCAAGATTCAATGGGGCTGCTTTGACCCGTTGAGGAGGCGCAGGACTGTCGGCGTGCGAGTTCTGTGCAGCCGTTGCGTTGTCCTTGAGCCGTTGCGCGCGTGTCCAGGCTCGAAGCTTCTGTCTGCCGACCTTCAAAACAACGACCAGCTTCTCTTCGTCATCGTCATCGCTGTCAAGATCTTTGTAGTCCTTCCTGCGTGCCGCGCTTCTGGGTTCAAGCGCGGCACTCGACTCTGGGGTGGCCGAGCGACCTGCAGTGAGACCACTTAAGTTACTGCGAATACCAGCAGATGCGGTAAGAGCGGCGCTTCGCATGGTGCCTCTCGTGCGGGAAGATCCTGGCGGTAGCAAATGCGCGGGAATCGCAGGTGAGTCAGGAGCAGAATCATCGCCGCTGGCAGAATCCTCGCTTTCGTCGAATTCGTCTCTGACTCCACGTCCAGGTCTCCTGCTTTGTCGCGCCACTCTGAATATGCGACTATCTTCCATGGTCAAGGCACCACCCGGTATCACGGACGACACAACTAATGATCTGATAGTTTTTGGCCTGTCCTTCAGATCCGGAAGAGCTGGTCCACCACGTCTATTGGTGGACCTCTTTTGCCTTCGTTGTTCTCGGGATATGGACAACTCAGTTCTTTCTAGGTCTGCTTCGTTCAACTCATAAATGTAAGGTGAGTATTCCTTTGCCATTTGATACGGCCTGAAGAGTGTTGGCAGAGGTGAAGGGAGGAAGTTCTCTTTGAGATCGGGGTCGTCAATTACTCTTCCATCAAATGGATAGCTAGTCAGGTGTAGAGATTTAGTGTATGCTTGACATTGTTCACGTATACAATGGGCAATGGCAGTGGTGAATTCACCAGCCAAAGAAAGGTCGTGTGTCATTTGGCGCGCGAATTCTTCTGCAGAGTTGAATGGACTGTTGACTTCCCATTCAAATTGATCGATCAGTGTATTTTGGCCGATGGTGATGTTCAACTTGATTAAGATGCGCATTTCCTCATTTTTGTAGGCAAAATGTGGCAGATGAGTATCAAAGGCTTCAGACTGAGTGTAGATATGAGGAGCGTAGTCCGATAATTGCTCACGTATCTGAGCAGCGATGCGCTGAGTCAATGCTTCACATGCTTTCACGTCCAGACCAAAATCCTCGACTAGTTTCTCTGCGAAGTAGTCTATGCTTGTTGTGTTATCGTATAGATTCCATGTGAAGGTGTCGCGTAGCTTAATCTTGCCCCATTCAATATCAAGACGGATGGGCACCAATTCTTCCTCAGCATCTGCCTGTGTAACATGGTGTTTTCGCGGCACACGCGGTGGTTTTGTCTGCTTCTTTCCGGGTCTTCGCAGTCGAGGATAAACGATACGGTCGCGCGTCGTCTGGTCGTCGGTTCTTGGATTTCCAAACCCTTCGTAACCAACCCCGAACACCAGCGCAGGGTTCGTTTCTCTCAGTGGTCGTAGCTTCTGATAGTATTGAAACTCTTGCTGTTTTTGCTGGAGCAACAGGGGTTTGTGGGTGCGGTCGGCCAGATTGGCTTTGAAAAGATACTCGCGCGTAACATAGTCATCGGTTTGAATTTGTTGAGCTGAGGTTTCACGTTTGCGTTTTCTACTCGGCGGAGAGTTTTCTGGGTCTACAGGCGCATCGTCGTTATGCTGGTGACTGTCGGTATCTTCATTTTGATCTGAGATGGCTGCGGCTAAAACGGCTTTGGCGCGTTCTTTGCTGGCAGCAATGCTGTCGGAGGAGGTCTGAACAGGATCAGACGTAGGAGGAGTGTTCGTCACGGTCGTTTCATCTTTGGTGTCACTCATATTGTCGTTATGTCATGGTCAATAGATAAAATAAGGAAGGGTCGAGTGAAAGTATAGTGATCTGTTCGTGAAAGGTCAGCCATGGTGTCTCGTCGCATCAGGAGCACTTCAGTCTCGCCAGGCGTCAGGCGCATATACAGGATGAATACTGAGATAAATCACCCATCACAAAAGCCATCAACAAGGACGAAGACATCAACAATAGACTTACAGGAAGGAAATGCTCGGCTTAATGTCAATGCGCGCGACGAGGAGCCTGGAATCCAGCCCGTGATCGCAAGATGAGACTCAGGCTAGACGAGCCAACTGTGGCAGCTGAGCCCAACCTAGGAATTGGCGGAACGACAATTCCTCATCGTTGCTACGCTTATCCTTTCCCGGACTCCACCAATCATGATGGATTGACTGATGCCTGCGAGCCTTAAAAATAATCCCCTGGAACAAGTGGGTGAACGAACGGCAGTCAATCAGTCAATGTTACCTATGAAGATACCAGATGACTACTATCCTACGAGCCATGCCACGTTAATAAGAATCGGGGGACAGCCCTGTAATGCTCTCTCCAGGCTCTTCAAGTCTGGCATCGTTGAGTGATTACTGCGTGTCGGGCTGGACAGAGTTGATATTTATTATTCTGTCCATCTACACAAACAAGACCGGCTACTGAACTTCCAATGACCAAATGCTCATTATCCTGTATTCGAATCCAAAACCCAACTTCACACTTCATGAAAACAACGGACATGTCCTGTCCCTTCAACTTCCCATGCCGTGAAGTGCGGAATCGGCATCCCCATCCCTCTACCGAACCACCCGTCCATCTTGGCATGCAGAACCACACATCCCGCACCATAGACAATATTACCGCTTTTTGGCCTGCAAACACTCACAAAAACCGGCAACAGAGCCTACGCGAGACTTGAACTGTAACGAACCCGACTGATCATCACCATACATCCGCCAAGTTCGCCGAGTCATACCAAGATACCCAAGCCCAAGCACAATGACACGGTAACGACCGTCCAGCGCCGATCTCAAAGAAATCAAAGAAGTCGACCCGTTGCAGCCAACTGACCGTCTAAGGTACAAATGCCGAAGTCACCCACCCATTATGCCTCGATCGTAGAAGAAGGTCAAACTCTTCACGAGCTACAACTGTTGTACAGGGTACGAACATGATACTTCCATCTCCACTACCAGCCGTTGTTGGTCTTTTGTGCCTGACTTGCGTCGAGGCTGTGCAATACGGACACAACTACGTCTTCGTCAGAAAAGATAACGACCTTGTTGCCGCCAATTTCCAGGATGTGCAGGACTATGAACTGTTGTCGCCGGCGTTCATGAGTCCGGATACTATTCCGGCTACATTTGCCAATGGGACTGATGGGCCGACCAGTGATATCGAAGTTGGTAAGGATTCCGTGGATCTTGTAGCGGTTTGGGGGCACGTGGAATGCTAATAGGATTGACAGATTATTTCCTTAGGTCACTCGCGTCGAGGAACAACTGGATGACATACCAAGTCGCAGATTATCAATCGGAAGAAGGGAGGAGTTTTCCATATGTATTCCTGTCGACATCAGGTCAATCTCCTGAGTCTTCGACGAATAGCTCGAACAAGCTCAAAACCTGGGTTCAGGGGGCTGTCCATGGCAACGAACCAGCTGGCGACCAATCTATCCTAGCTCTGATTGGTAAGATGGATGCGAACCAGACTTGGACTCAATCGATTCTTGAGACCATGGATATCCTCATCCTACCAAGATACAATCCGGACGGAGTTGGAAATTTCCAGGTTCGTCGTCTCAATATTCGTATTGGCTTGTCCAGAAATCGCCTGTGCGCACGATCCAGCAAAAACTTACTAATGTTCGAGATAGAGGACTCTAGCGAGTAATTTGGATCCGAACAGAGACCATATCAAGCTTGCTCGACAACAAACAAGAGACATCAAATCAACATTCAGTAACTTTGCGCCACACATCGCGATCGACATGCACGAATTTGGTGGTTCGTCTCGTTATGGCGGCTCCTATGTGCAGGCTTCAGATGCTCTTTTCTCCGCAGCCAAAAATCTTAACATCAACCCAAATATTCGTCAGATGTCTGAAGAATTGTTTGCCGTGAATGTAGGGACTGCACTGGAGGAAGTTGGCTTACGCTGGGAGCCATATGTAACCGGCAACAGTTCGAATTCGACAAACTCGCCCATTCGGTTTGCTGAAGCAGGGTCAGATGCTAAGATTGGTCGAAATGCGATGGGTTTGACACAAAGTATCACTTTTCTTTGCGAAACTCGAGGGATTGGCCTGGCAGATCAGCATTTCCAAAGACGTACTGTGGCTTCGCTAGTCATGGTCGAGACAATTATTCAGACAGCAGCTGATAATGCCGAGAGAGTTCGACAGACGATCACAGACGGCATCCAGGAGTTCGTCGAAAGCAACGAGGACGTTGTGATCACTGATTCGACAACCTATTCGAATCGGACGTTCCAGATGATAGACGTGAATAACGGAAGTTTGGTTGATGCGCCAATACAATTCGCCAGCACCACACCGACGACAGCGAACTTGACTCGACCTCGACCGGAAGCATATATCATTCCTCGTGCGTGGGCAGATCTTGCTGCTCGACTCGAGCTATCTGGCTTGGAGGTGCAGAGCATACCAGGAACCTTTCGAGGGACAGTCGAGGCATTGAACATTACCAGTGTGTCGTTTGGCGGCACATACTATGAAGGTGTGGTGCCGGTGACGGTCACAACAACATCACGGCAGAAGGAAGTCGAACTGCCAGCGGGTAGCTTCGCTATCAGCACACGACAGCGAAACGCAGGTTTAGCTTTCGTGGCTTTGGAACCTGAGAACATTGATAGTTACGTTGCATTCAATATCATCCCGGTGGAAGCAGGCGATGAATACCCAGTGTATAGGGTGATGGCGTGGTAGACGCGCCAAAGACGGCATCGACGTTAGCTGCATAAAGCTTGGGCAGAGCCACGAGACACGAGGCGGCTGGCGACGGAGTCCGGCAAAGCATCGACGGTAAAGCACAAGACATGGAAGTATGTCTGATTGTATTCAAATCATGCAAGAAGAAGATGTGTTCTAGAATGTAGAGTTACCGTTCGAGAACTCTTAGTAACAGGTCGCTGGGTCCGCCCCTCGAGGTCAGAGGAGAATTGAGGGCCTGATGGAAGACCGAAATGGGACCCAGAAAAGCAATGGATAAAGTGCAGACTGCGGTGGAAGAATGGAACCATGCGACGGCTCGGAGGACGCGAACCGGATTGAGAACTTCAAACACCTCGGAGGCCATATTCAGACCAGGACATGGACGGATATACAAGGCCAGAAGGTAATGCAACGATGTGATTGGAAGGGTGCCGCTCGATCCTTAAATGTCGCCTCTTTCGATGTCCAGCCAGTGAAGCGGAAGAGCCAAGCTGCGCGGTGTCGACATCGACCCACAGTATCATTGCTAAACGCCTGCTCCGGGTTGAATCCGATGGCAAAGATTGAGCTGTTGGTCGATCAGCTTGGCCAGACCTTGGCATTCTTCTCTTGCGAGCCTGCGAATCGTTTGTCTCCATCACTCGCGTGCTACCGATAGCAGATTGCCAGTGGGATCCGAGCGTGCTAGCGACTGGAAGGGTCTGCTTGGGTCGCATGGAGGAAGGATGATAACGATTTTGCAGTTCGAGGTTACAGAATCGAACAACTCAGTTCAATACAATCGCCAAGGTGCTGCAGAGAGGAGGTTGTTCAAGGTTAGCTACGGTGTCGGACGAACTTGAATGTGCTTTAGGTGATATGGGGCATATCTCTAACAATGTAAGCGGATATCAACCTACTCGTAGGCACGGAATACGGGGTATAGTTTCCATTAGTGTTGATTCGGTGTCGGTATAGTTGGACATGTCAATGGACAGTTCAGTTTTGGTGGCTTGAGAGTGTTCTTTTGCGCGAATCAAGCTTGTTTGGCAAAAGCTTACAACAAGCAATCTCTCGCTAATGCTGGCGACGAGCTTGGGCGGCGGATAGAGACGGCAACAATAGTCGGGGCATCACACGAGCTTCGAGAAGCCAGCGAAGCCAGCGAAGCCAGCGAAGGCAGGTAGGATTGAAATTAGCCACTCTCGCAGCGTCGGGATGTGTGGGTGTCAGAGAGTGTCAGAGGTTGCATGGGGTCAGTGGACAAAGCGCGCAGTCCTGTTGGTTGGATGTTGTAAGCTGGAGACAGGAAGCAAGTCTGGCCAAGACCGCCGCAGGGTAGCCGGTCTTGTTTGTGTAGATGGACAGAATAATAAATATCAACTCTGTCCAGCCCGACACGCAGTAATCACTCAACGAT
>JABUBK010000019.1_pt1 | contig 25572 bp, 47 predicted proteins | sample 7332671 | NCBI WGS metagenome assembly JABUBK01 (sample SAMN07256342, study PRJNA390944) | subsurface metagenome | isolation source: Methane hydrate marine sediment | place: Pacific Ocean: Eastern North Pacific, ODP site 1244 | collected 2002
TACGCACGAGGTGTACTAAGCTAACGAAGGGAGGGGTTTGAGTCGACCGGAGAACATTGGTGTAGCGTCTGCGAGGAGGATCTGAGCAAGCATAAGGGAACTTATGTCAAGCTCTACTGGCGTGGAACCGAGGACGACGGCGCCGAGAAGATCAGTGTCGTCTGCCCTGACTGTATGAAGAAGGATGAGGTTCTCGATAAGGGTTTGAAGCTTCTTGAGGATGTTGCCAAGCCGGTGGAGGTTTCCCGGGGGAGGGTTTGCAGCTTCTGTGGGACATCCGTGAAGAAGAGGGAGAGGAGCCTCAGGGTCGAGTTCAGGTATGATGGCTCCGAGCTCAGGGCTGATGTCTGTGAGAAGTGCATAGATGAGCGTGAAGAGATAAAGGCTATCCACTTGGAAGCCCCCAACCCGGTATTCAACGTTAAGGTCAACTGCATTTCCGCGGACATCTGCGAGAGCTTCAAGAAGCCAGGTAAAGATAGGGGCATCAACTGCGGTCATATCGTCGCCAACATGGACGGTGAACTCTACTGCAGGAAAGCCCACCCGGGATACCTTCGCATCTATCGGGAGCGGCATGCATTTCCGCCAAGTAGGCGGCAGCTAATGAAGATGTTCAAGTTTCTGAGCCCCATGTTCAAGAAGCTCAAAAATGGGTCTCTATTGGCGGAAGAGGCTTCGGCTGCGCAGGCGGTGTCGGCGGTACTCAGAGAGGTTCCTGATACCCTAGAGTATGAGCTCAAGGAGTTTCCCATAGAGGAAAACAAGGTCGTGCTTCCCTGGAATGCCTACGGCATCAAGATAGGAGACCAGACCGTGACTGCTATGGTTCTCGTAGAGAAAAAGGAGGAGGAAAAGTAAAGTGAACTGGAAAAGACTTCTCTGTATCGTTGGATGGCACAAGCCTGTTCTAGTAACCGAATTACCTGAGAAGGCTATCGTTTCAGGCGGCCCGCCACTATCAATTCCGATCGATCATCCTGGTGGTGAGGCGCAGTTCAAGGGGAAGGTTGTCTGTCTCTGGTGCGGAAAAGGGTTGAAGGCCACGATTGAACTTCGTCAGGATTACATTCAGGGAGAGAAAGTAAATGATTGTCTCTAAGAAGGTTGAACTCGCAAGCTCGGTCGCTCTCCTTCTAGTTTTCATCTTTGGGTGGCCCTTAGTAGAACTTTTTCCACCCTCTACAGCAGGACGGGTTCTTTCACTCCTCTTTGTAACCATCGTTGGAGCCGGGTCCCTCTATATTTTCTTCTTCACAAAAACAGAAGAGGATAAACCGAAAGACTTGACAAAGTGGGCTGTGGAACTCTTGGAAGGTTTAGATGAAGATGAGTTAAAAGAATTGCTTAGAACTGCCGCATTAATCACTGATCCACTGAGTCAAGAGTTGATGAAAAAGGCAGCCTCCAATGGGGTTGACCTTTGAGGTGAGAAAGTAAAGTGGTTACTCCTCATATCTCTTGGGAACGGATGTCCGTTGAAGATTTAAAGCATCATTATGAAACAACAACTCAAGAATACTCTCAAGCAGAAAAGGAAGTCATAATAACCCTTGTTCGTAATGTGGGGAAAGGTAGACTCCGAGCCTTTAGGGATCCCCCGGGTGAAATAAGGTATCAAAGTAACCCTCTTTACAATCAGGAGGAAAAGTAAATGACTGAAGAATTTGTCAAGGAATTACTTGGGCGATTACCTCTTAGAGACAAGTTTCTTCTCCGAGTAGCAAGATATATGCCCTTTAAAATTCGACTTCGAATTACAAGGAAGTATTTACCCTTCTTCATCTCGGAGGCTCTTGAGTTTGCTGTGAGAAATGCTAAAGACGAGATGGGAGATGAAGAATTCCAAAAGTTAATGGATCAGCTACCAACCGAGATCAAAGATAAGGATGGGACATGGATTCTTCCACCAGGAACCACTAGAGAGGAAGTAGATCAATTTTTGATACAGTTGAGAGACCTTGAATAGTTGACACTTAGGAAAGGAACATAAATGAAGTGTAGTGTCTGTGGAGCAGAGATACCCCCGGGTCAAGAATACCACATAAGAAGAGAGTGGAAAAAGAAGGGGTTTGCATTCTGCGAAGATTGTGTGACGAGCGGAAGAGCATGGAAATGGGCTGAAAGTCAGGAGGAAGAAAGTGAATGAGTGGCGACCTGAATACCCAGGACTCTATCAGACGCATGCTCACGAACATAAGCGCTAAGAAAGGACGAGCCATCTCCGAGTCTACCAGAGAAACATATTTCATCTATATCCGGCGGTTCTGCGATTTCTGCGGAAAGACCCCAGACGAGCTCATCGATGAACGAAGTAAGGAATCTAGGAGCGACGACGAGTTCACCCGCCGCCGGCACGAGGAGAAGCTAAAGGAGTTCATCAACTATCTTCGAGAGGAAGGCTATTCAAGCAACACGATCGCCACAGCCGTCGGTGCCATCAAGAGCCTTTACAGATCGAATTACCATCCGCTGATAGAGGTAAACATTCCATCGGGAAGCCCCGTAAGGGAATACAAGATCCCCACGAAAGAGGAGCTCACCCAAGTCATAGATTCCGCGTATATGCCTTGGCACGCTGCGTTTATGATGCTCACGAAGGACTGTGGGATAAGCCTGCAGGATATGCTCGCCCTTAAGATGGGAGACGGAAGCCGAATATATGGCTCAATAAAGGATCAACTAAAGAAGGGCCTAGTTCCCATTCACATCAACATAACCCGAGAGAAGACCCGGTTCAAATACCATACTTTCTTGGGAGAAGACTCCTTCGAGTTGCTTAACAGCGATGCAATCTTCCACGGCATGCCCCCTAATAAGAGACTTTTCCCATATGTCGACGCCACAATCCAAGACGCCATGAAAACCCTCGGCGATAAACTGGGGTGGACAAGCTTCACACCATACAGCCTCAGAAAATGGTTCCGCACACAGCTAACCCTCTCAGACATGAATGAAGCCCTGATTGAAACGATGATGGGTCACAGCTTGCCCAAGGTTAAGGCGGCCTACCTCGTGCCGCCTCCCCAGAAGTTGATCAAACTTTACGAGAAGCATTATCCAGCACTAAAACTGTGAATTAACCAGTGCCTCAGACTCCTCTTCATCGGCATTAATCTGAACGCTTTTTATCCGCTTTTGCAGGGTTTTTTCTTAACATATTCACCCCCTGTTTCGTTTTTATCTCATATCCTCTTTTTCTTCTTTGGAGAACCACATCAGAATAGTCATAAGCGGGATCCTCATCCGATGATTATCTATCCCTACCTCGACCACCTTTTCTCTGATATCCGCCTCAGCATACCAATATTCAGGCTCCTCCCCAACAAACTCAACGGTGACATCTCCTTTCGTCGCCTCGAAGACGTACTTAACGATCTGCTTCACCGTTATTTCCTTGAAGGGCACGTCGAGAGTAACCAGAACATCCCGTATGAGCATGGCGGCCTGTATAGAATTTACGTCCGCAGGCTCCTCACCATCAAACTCAACCTGGTAGTCACGAATCTCCGTCCGGAACGAATCTTCCTCAGCCATTCAGAATGCCCTCTTAATGGCAAGATATTTGCATTTTTCTAACTCTGGATAGGCCTCCACTTCGACCCAACTCTCTTTATTTATTCCAGCCGCTTCCCTTAGATATTCTGGTATGGTGAATCGACCCTTATTATCTACCCAGACCGTCTGCCTAGGTAGCCTACGAAGCTTTCTCGGACACATCGCGCCCAGCCCACCAGTGGGCTTGTGGCTTTATGTTTTTTCTGCTTCTTGACCTTCTGAAATCAGGTTTCGATGCGCTGAACCCTGTAAATGACTACGTCTCGGGCTTCGAATCTCTCGGCAAGCGCCTTTATGGCCATAGCTGTGCGAAGCATTTTGCATTTAATGACGCTTCGTTGAATCCGTTTCCCGTCCTCTAGCTTGGTGAAAAGCCGGTTAAGGTTTCTCCAGAAGCCGGGGTGGATTGCCTTGCCCTTTGGCCGAGGTAAATAATACATGAGAATGAAGGGGCCCTCAGAATCTTCAGTGTCAAGTTCTTCGATTATCTTGTCGGCGATGCTCTTCTTTGGCATACAAACCAGCCTAGGGGTTAACATGACTGCCGTTATTAAAACGTTGTCGGCTACTGGAAATATTTTATTTGATGACTACTATTCCGTCGAACTCTTCTCGGATCCATTTCAGGCTTTCGGAGAGGTCTACAGAGGTCTTGCAGGCTTCGCATCGCCATATGGCGTGTTGGTATCGGAGCATGGCGCCGTGTTTCTCGCAGACTGGGCGGGCATGTAGGCCTGCACCGATTTTAATGGGGGGTAGGGACGGCTGTTCTATGAATCCGTCCTCCTCGAGGATGCCGAGCTCCCGTTTTAGCCGGTGGTTTTCTTTCTGCAATTTGGCTTTTTCTTCGCGTAACCGTTTAATGGTGTTTTTCTGGCCCTCAATCTGCTTTTCCAGAGTCATTTCGGTAGGAGTCCTTCCTTGTCTAGTTTCTCGATTGCCTTGTTAACCCGGGCAGCGGATAGCCCCGTGCTTCGTTGCATCTCCTTTTTCTTTGGGAAGTAGTAGCGGCGTTTATGGTCTTTCAGAAGAGTATAGACTTTGTAGGCATCCTCATCGAGGGTGAGGAGGGCCCTAGCTAGGGTTGTTGTGGTTAGAAGGGTATTGTCGTTGGACAGGAATACACGCCCGATATCTTTCAAACCCATCTCGAGGGCGAAGATGAAAGCCAGCTTCTCCAGCTCCTCATCGCTTTCGATGTAGCCAACCTCCTGGAGGTTGCGGTTCACCACGAACCACCGGAACTTCTCGCCCTGGTCGGCAATGACTACCTCGTAGGGATAGTTGTGGGATCGAATGTACTTGGTATCAGCCTCCGAGACTATGCTTCCATTAGGGTGGGTATGAGTTTCAGCCACGATGGGGAGATCAAGCATGACCCCGAACTCCTTTGCGAAGCGATCTCCGGCTCTGGTTCGCTGAAAGGTGTTTCGAGGAGATTCACTGAAGTTGGGGCTGGGCAGGAAGGCCTGAAACTTTGACTCTGAGCCGTAGAAGTATCCTCCAACCTCCTTTGATCTATCTGATGATAGAATATAGTGCTCGACGACATCCTTCAGTTTCTTGGGAATAATTATCATGTCTCCGTCTCCTTCAACTTGACTTCTCTGAGTTTCTTTCCCCTGACTTCGACTCCGTGGCTCTGCAGAATATCCACGAATCTCTGGGCTTTCTCAATGGATGGCTCCGACAGCCCACAGTTCTTGGAATCGAAGCCAAACCAGACATATTCGAGGGAACCCTGCTCATGCAGCTGCAGAACCATGTCGACGAACTCGTCCAAGTCAAAGTCGAGCACAGGCTCAATTGTAAGCACCTTCCTCGGATAATCCAGCTCATAGAAATCCTTGAAACGGACGGTGGGCAGTGGCGCCTTAGATATCTCCCTGTATCCAGCGTCCCTATTAGTTTCAAGGGTGGTCAGGAGGATCACGGTGTCCTGGTGTGCCTTAAACCAGGGTAGGTACTGGTTGAAGCAGACAGGATTTTTACTTTGGAAGTAATAAATTTTCTTCATTCTAGGCCTGTGCTTGTCGATTATATCAAACGTGGTTCTCACAGAGGTGGGTTTATAGAAGGTTATATCTCCCGTTCCGTAGACGAACACTATCAGCGAGCTGGGGATCCTACTTCTTTCAGGGTGATCATGAGGTTTATACCTGTAACAATCCTCGCAACCGATACTTCGTGCCACTCGTTTCAACTGCCTCTTGAACGAAGGCTCGCAGTAAACACAGTCATATAGACACCCCACAGAGCGATTCCAGGTCTGCGTTTCAGGATACATGCCACTCATTTCTCACCCTCCTTTGTGGCTATCAAGTGGTCAAAGAATTGTTTTACTACTTTAATTTCTTCATCATTATATGGGTTAAACGCAATTAGAACACCACCGTATTGGATTTTCATAGAATCATCAGATGGCTTAATTTTTTTGAATAGTTTTGTTAAAGTAATGTTTTCTAGCGCAGCAACTTGTTTAACTAGCTTTTTAAAAGCGGCTGGGCCTAATATTTCACTCATCGTTATTCTCCTCGCCAACTTTTAGGACAGCCTCCTCGCGCACGACTTTCTTGGCGTCTTCGATGTAGGCCCTGATCTCGTCGTAGTGGTCAATCATCAACTCAACGGCGTGGAGGGTGCGCCTGATTAAGTCTAGGAACCCCCAGTCCACGTCGTCCTCCTTGTAGTATTTTCGGATGGCTTCCTCCGCCTCTTCGAGGATCTTCTTGAAGTCCCCCCTGATAATGGTCATGTGGTCTGTGTGCCAATAGAGATCATCATCTAGGCTTAGATGCCTGCCATTCCACCGGTGCGCCTCCCAATCGTCAAGTAGATCCTCGTATTTCTGGGGGAGCCTCTTGATAACACTCGTGACCTCATCCATGTACCTCTCGAAGTTCCGCTTGACAAGGCTTGGATGGCCCCCAGCGGCGACGAAGAACGTGGTGTAAAGCTGCCCAACCTTCTGCCGGTATGGAGATCTTTTGTCCTCCGGGTCAGGCTCGGGATAGAGGGCGTCGTTGGGTTTGGCTCGGTCCTCCTTGATAACCTCTATCGCCTTATCAAGGGTACCTTCTGTGAAGTCCCTCATCTTCAGGTTTATTATGCTACCCAAGTTCATTTTATCGAGTGCGTTAAAGTCAGGATCTTCCTCTATCTCCTTATTTATCATCGCAAGCTGTACTAACCTATCTGCTGATTGGATACGCTCGTAGATAGCCTTCGCCTTCTCAGCCTTTGGATTGCTCATTCCTCAGTCTCCGCCTTCTAATCAATTAACTGGTCAAACCTATCTTGGTGTTTCATAACGTATTCCCCAAGATTTGTGATCATGTAACTACCACGTACTGGGGTTTTCACAAGTTTCAATTCTCCTAAAATCCTTAAGGTGTTGCGAATATATTGCGGCGAATAGGTCAGTATGTTACCCATCTCCCCCGGGGTAATTCGATTGTTTTCTTTGATGACTTTTAGGAGTTCAAGCGCTATCGTTGTCATATACTTACACCAAATACCTAATATATATAAGTACTTCGATTAAGTAATACGATCGCAGTCCTTCGGGTTACTACTTTTCTGGACTTTTACCCAAGTAGATATGACCCCAATCCATCGGATGATACTATTCACGGACATCTTCAAATGCCTCGGTTAAAGTTGGTACGCCCTCAGGTGGTTCTTGATACTTGTCTGCTCTCCCCTTTTCCACATGCTCGGGTTTTATGTTGTACACCTGGCCCTTGGCCACTAGAAATTGGTTGAGGGTTTTTAGGTTGGGCCATGTATAGAAGCGGAGATTGACCCAGCGAGAGAAATGCGTCAACCAGGGATCGTCGCGCCTTTTGTTGTAAACCATAACATAGGGGTCAACACCCAGCTTTCTGAGGAAATTGAATCGCCGAAGGTCGTCTTGGTGGGAGCTATTGAAGCCTACGAGCATGTAGAACATGAGGTGCCCCATAGGGACTCCTGCGGCTTCGAGGTGTTTGACGCCCCTCTTCAACTCGAACTCCATCCCGCTCTGGTCATAGCTGAAGTATAGCCGGCGCTCATTGAAGTCTGAGTCATAGTAACGGACTTTGGTGAGAAGATACGCCATATTCTCATCAATGAGGCGGATGTCGAGGCCTTGATTGAAACTTACTTTTCCGCCCCAATCAGCGAGCCATTCCAGCTTCGATATACAGCTAGGTGAAGCGGGGAAGTTGTTGTCAAATAACAGGAGTTTTTTATGATCTGGGTGTAGGAACTCGGTTATGGGGGCATGCTCCCTGATCCAGCCCTCCTTCTCGGGGACGATACACCAAGGACAATTTCGTATGCATCCTCGGGAGGAGAAGCCCATCGAGTAGTCGCTGCCATATAGGCTGTAGTCGGGCATAGTGTACTCTACCTCGTAAGGCAGTTCAGACTTGAGATCCAGCCCCACACCGCCGAACACAACCTTGGCATTCGGATAGAACTTAGCCATACCAAGGGCTTTACCCCGATTCCAAGAAAAAACACAAGAAACGTAAACAAGATCTGGAGTCTTGCAGCACCCCTTGAAGACCTCATCTCCACGCTTCTTATGCCACGCCGACAGTTTCATGAGGGCGAGATTGCACCACTTTCCGTCAACTTGAATTAACAGAACTTTCAGTGAGAATAGCCTCCTTTAGTTCTTGGTATCTTTCGCTGAAGTCTTTATCGAAAAGCTCGGCGAATTGGTGACATCTATGATCTACCCAGATACCTGGAACATATTCACCTTCTATGATTGGACCCCAATGATGGTAGGCTTTAGGGGGTTTCTCTCCACACAGCTCGCATAGATCTGGCTTGGCTCTTTTCCTACAGAGGTAAGTTACTCCCTTTGTGTGAAGTTGGTTGAGAGTTGCCCATTCAGGATTGACATACTCCTTGTTTCTCTTGATTGTGCAAGATTTACAGATGCGATCTTTTCCTCTTTTTCTCCCTGCATGGTCTTTTCCTCTTTTACCCCCCGCATAGGCTGGATACCAATTATCCTCTGTAAGTTCAACTCCACATACTCTGCACACATCTTCAAGTTCCCACCACTTCAGCCCTAATCGGCTGGCTTTATGCCTTATAGACCCATACGTTCTATGCGGTAGAAGCAACTCGGGTGAAATCTTCTCTCGGTATGCTTGTCTGAGAAGGGCGACTTCCTTTGAGGTCCATTCTATATAAGGCATATATGGAAAAACGCCGATATCATATTTATGATTAGTCATATTTCCATCAACCTGTACTAAGAGAACCTTCATTCCTCAGCCTCTTTCTTGAAGACGAGAACGTCCTCATACTCAACCTCAGGGACATTCGGGTATTTCTTGCGATAGAGGATCTTCCAGAAGCTTCTGGTAGTCAACTTGAAATACCATCTATCACTTAATGTGAAGCCTGCGGCCTCGCAAAGCTTGATGGTGTCCATGTCGAGGCGGACCACGGCTTTATCGCGAATGAAGTTCTTGACCACTAGAACCATCTTGCCCCCTGATTTGAGGACTTTCCAACACTCTCTGTATACTTTTAGCATGGCGTCCAGGTAGGTTTTACTCTTCAAAGTTCCTATGTTATCAGGTTCCTCGTATTCAATCCCTTCTATTTTATTAAGGTATCTTAACTCAGCTTCATCAGTTCTGTAATGTGCTTTTGTCTCTCCTTTTTTGGCCTTTATATTCTGTTCATGAACTATGCTCTTCATGAATCCAATGTCTTGGAAAGCCCTCTTATCTTCATAGGGCGGCGAGGTGACCACGGTATCTACATCACCGTATTTGAGGACGCCTATGTTATTCTCTTTCTCAAACTTATCTGGCGTGTAGCTTCTTTTCCCAACTAAATCAGTAGGAGAGTGTTTCGGACCATCATACCCCTTCACGGCTATTCCCCCGCCGCTCTGGGCTTCACCATAAGGTGGGCTGGTGACTATGGTGTCCGACTCCCCCCGCAGCTTTGACAACTCCCTCGCGTCGCCCTGGATACAGGTCAGGCTACCCTTCGGCGTCAGCGTCGCCTGCCGTTCCGTGAGTCCGATATTCTCCCTGATCATCTCACAGAACCGGGGCTCGTACTCAACGGCAACGCCGTGCCTCCCCATCAGGCGGGCGAGAACTATGGTGCTCCCCGTGCCAGCCATCGGATCAAGAACGATCTCCCCAGGCTTCGTGTAGGTCTTCAAGATCCAGCGGAGCAGGTTCAGGTTCATCTTTGCCGGATGGGCCACGCTCTCCTCGGTGAAGAAGCGTTTCCAACCTTTGAAGCCCGGGGTGGCTTTGAACTTAAGGATCCTGTCCGTGGGGATCTCCCTATAGCCCATTTACATTACCCCTTGCTTTGTCAACTTTTCGTCATACTCCGTCTTTGTGGCTAGTTTCAGGAAAACAAAAAAAAGTGAAACAGGATCACTTTCTCCCCCAAACATGACTCTATTAAAGAACACCAAGGCAGATACTGTCAATATAGCGATGGCTCTGGCCAGTTTCTCTCTAAGATTCATCGTCCTTCTCCTCGTTTGCTTTACGGTCAGCCTCTGCTATTCTATCTAGGTGAGGTTTGATTTTCTTAAACTCCTCTATGTTTCGTTGCATCCACCAAGCTTCAGCCCATTCAATTAGTTCTTTAAGACCCATACTTCGACTCCTCCGAATTTAGTATTTCATTTATCGTCTCATCTGGGACATGGGGCAACCCCAGATCGCCTTTTTCTCGTAGAACGCTGTAACTTAAGATTGATTCGCACCAGCGAGCTACTTTATTCCAGGCAAGATATTCTTCCGGCGTCGTGGCCTCTTCTTGAAACTTTAATGCGCGGCGTTTCATCTTTTTGACAAACCGCCTTCTCCAAGCTGAAGGACTCCTACCCATCTTACGCATCCTCCGAGATATTGGATATATAGTAATGTGACCCAAATCGGCCGCTGCTTTTTTCTTTATGATGCAATCTAATTACTCCTTTTTTGACTAATTGCATAAATACCCTATAACATAAATTGCATTTTCTCTGTATATGTGATTGTTTTTGAGGGTTTTTACAATAATTCTGAACCTCAGATATTACTTCCCTTTCAGTTCTTCCCATCCTTAGCATCCTCCGCTTTAAGGACAAGCCCCCATCGTTCTAAATCGGTGAGTAATTCTAAGACCTCGTTGATGTCTTTGGCTCGGTAAACAGGCCAGTACATAGCGGAGTTCTTGAGTCTGCCGAGGACGATACACCGCTTGTTATCCCCGAGGGCTATACCGAGTTCAACGTTTGCCCCACCATAGAAACGTGGAGTTTCATCAGCAACGAAAAGGAGTACATCGGATTCCTTGACGCCATTGAAATCGCGTTCATAGGCATTAGCTGTTTCAAACTCTGCGTAGAAATCATCTGGTTCAAGAACCGCGAACTTGGTCTTTAGGTCTTTTCTGGACCACCACTTGACCAGTATCGTATGCCCTGCTTCTTCAAGGGTTTTAGCTACGCCCTCTATCTTAGGTATAAGGTTGAAGTCGCTTGCTATGTAGATTTTCATTCCTCTTGATCTCCCTCTTTCAGGACATCATAAGTTTTGTAGAAAATGTCCTTCTTGATCGGGTAGTGGTGGTCGACCACCAGAGGCTTCTCATCGCCGGCGGTGAGAAGAGATTTTTCCATCCTAAACGCCTCCGTCTTTACGGATGTTTTCTTTTTGCTTTGAACTATCATAATGTTTTTTCCATTCCCAAATTTGTCTATAAGTAGTAATCATAAAATCATCATTTGGGGTATAAATCCAGACAGGGTCGTCAAACTTATTTCTACTCACATCATCACCCTTTAGATACAACTAAATCCTCTTGCCCCTCATAATTATGGATGTTCTCCCGAAGATAATTCACGCAGTATTGAAGATAGCGAAGATGGGCCACATATTCGGTGATCCCACGGCAGTTGATGGGTTCAACCTCTACAAGTTTCTGGGCCACATCAAGAGAACCACATTCACCTAACTCTTTAATCAAGTCCTGTAGTTCCTTGATTTTTTTCTGGTGCTTGCTTCTTTCCTTTCTCAACTTGTCATCGGGGAAAAGGAGGATGTTTCTCGCAAATTCTTCAAGTAGTATTGATCTCATTTTTCATCCATCCGTATTGATTTGCTAAAACTGGATTTAATCCTGTCACCAAGGAACCTGATCACGTTAACGGTGACGGCGTTCCCGAGACACTTATACCGCTGGGTATCTGAGAGCCAGTGAATCAAACAAATCTTCCCATTCTGTCTCTTTCCCGAGGTGGTGGTGGATTCCATCCGTCTTCCTTGCGATGTAATTTGATGTGGCACCCTCGACACAGAACTTGTAAGTTTTCTAAAGAGTTGTTCAATTTGTTTCTGTCTTTGTGGTGAATATCGAGGTTTGATTTTTCGCCACATATCGAACATTCCGTCGCAATAATCAATTGTCTTGCTCTGTAGTTTCCCTGTTGAGGAAGAACCTTGTCCTTCCATCTTTTCTTGAATGATTCCTTCATACACTCTCGGTTGCAATATTTCCTTTTTGAGAAGTGAAATAAGCTCTCTAAGTCCCCGTCCTTCTCCCTTTTTCGTACCAACTGCTTCCCACATTGTTGACAGTATTTCAAGGGTGTTGGTTTTCTCGGCATCGGCATTATCCCTGATATAGGTATCAGGGGTTAAAAACGTTATGCCGTGTTTTGTCCAGTTTTTTGGAAATGATTGTAGTAACTCGCATTCTATTGGGGTTAGACGTCTGATCCTACGGTTAGCTATAGAAGTGATAATGGGTTTCCCCTTTTCATCTCTATCTCTCTCGCCTCTCCGTAGGTATCCATCTTGATCAACGGTATTAGCAATCCTAGGGAGAGCTACTCTAGTCGTGGAGCCTCCGAGCGTCCATGCGGGGGCCTTATTTGCATCTTTGATTCTATCCTTGATATTCCCTCCAAGATTATCCGTTAAAATTGCTAAAACAGTTCCAGTGCTTGTATTGCTTCCCTGGTTCGTCTTTACTGCCCCGGCCATCATGTCCTGTCTCTCCGCTTTGTTAAATGGGTCAACAACGAAGGTTCGTTGTCGACGGGTTCCTTTATGGTAGTTGGAGTCAAGGCAAGATGCGATTCCTTCCCGTTCTCTAGGTTCTGTATCAGGTACTCCGTTTGGCTCTGTGATAGGAAATACTGGTCGGGTACTTCGTCCTCTAAGATGTCCGATAATGAACACTCTCTCCCGGTTCTGGGGAACCCCGAAGTGTTTGCTGTTAAGAACCTGCCATTCGATCCAGTACCCCAGCTCATCCAGCGATTGAAGGATGATCGTGAAAGTTCTTCCTCCGTCATGGTTAAGGAGGCCTTTAACGTTTTCGAGGAGTAGCAGTGTAGGTCTTTTAGCCTTCGCAACTCGGAGTATCTCGAAGAAAAGCGTTCCACGTGTGTCTTTGAAACCCTTCCTCTTGCCCGCAACCGAAAACGCTTGGCATGGAAATCCTGCACAAAGGAGATCGAAGTCGGGGATATTCCTTGGATCAACTCCCTTAATGTCGCCTGGGTAGTGGTTTTCTTCTCCGAATCTGGCTGTGTAGACTTGGTTGGCATACTTATTGTTGTCGCAGGACCAGACGCATCTAAAACTACGTGGGGTGTTTTTGCTTTGAATCCTCCATCCTTGCTCCCCGATAGAAGGGTGGGGGCTATGTTCTCTGGTGTCGAGATTCTGTAGTCTGTTCCATATTTCCTCATTAGTTTTTTCGAGTCCTCTTCTGAAGCCTCCGATCCCGCTGAAGAGGTCGATGAATCTGATTTCATGCACTTTTACGTCCTCTTTGTTTGCTTTTCAATGGATTTGAAATAATCTAATAATTCAGTCTGAGGCCATGGCCCTTGTTTTTGGATCATTAAAAACCAGTATGATTGTTTTGCAGTTTTACCAGCATACCCTACAGGGATTCGTATAGCGACCTCCCAGAGAGGGAAATATTCAAGAACCTCGTTTGTGCTTAGGCTATTCTCACTCCACTTAAAGAATAGAACCCCTCCAGGCATCAAAACCCGCGCGATCTCCCTTTGGGTTTCGTAGATGAACCGCATTAACTCGGTTTTTGTTTGGTACTTATCTGCCCCATAGTAGACTGGGGGGGCTTCTCTGCTATGAGAAGGCCATTTATTGTTCCATGTTTCTCGGTTTGGTGTGGTGAATAGACTGCTGTTTTTTTTCTTTCCCCATTCATGGGGTGGATCAAATACAGCGAAGAACTTGGAATCCGTAGGGAGATCAGTGTTAGTGGAGTCACAGAGAACATCGGGAGCTAGGGATAAATCTGGTTCATTATCTAAAAACAGTATATAGGGACTATCTTTAAGGGTCCAAATACTACGGTTCCCGGCCGTGAAATCTACGATTGTAGCGTCTGGTTTCTCCATGATTAGGCCCTCTTTTTGGTTTCGTCTTGGGTCGTTTTTTCCTCTGAAGTATTATTAATTGAATGTGAATACGTATAGAACCTCAGTTTACCACAAAAACTACATTTGAATCGTGAATATGAGTTAAACGCCCATTCCTGTTCTGTGAACTTACGTTTGTTTCCACATACCCCACAAGATGCTATGATAATTCTTGACATAGTATCACGTCCTCTCCCTGTGTTTTTCTTGGGTAAAATGCAACATTATGGGGCAGTCTGAACAGGGTTCAGTTTTCCATACCTCGCAGATAGCATGATGCCCTGTTCCACAGATTATGATGGGTTTTGGTTTTTCACTCATGTTGACCGCTTCCGTGAACTGTGTTTATATCTGGAACACTCGATTACCTCGAAGTTTTTACCTACCTTAGCTCTACGAGGAACAGTACAGGGATCACCAAGCCATTCTTTAGGTTCGATAGAGTATTCACATGTAGCACAAAGACCGTCAGCAACTTCACCTGTAATAGCATGAGGCATTATTGTTCCTCCGACCTGAGTTTATCTGAGGCTAAGGATTTTTCAAAGAATCGTTTCCACTTGTTTGAAAACCTGAACTGGGTTTTACAACCCTTATCAATAGCATCTGCTGAGAGGTATTGCCCGAGTTTAGGGTCAAAAACAGCATCCTCTGGCTGTATGTCAGAGACACAGAAAGTATAGGTGGGTCTGTTTGTGGCCTGTGTGAACTTTGCACAGAATAGGCATTTCTTGTAGAGTCCTTCTCCTGTTGATAGTATCTTGAGACAATCCTTGCAGGTGGTTCTTCGTAGAGAGAAGTTATCCAGTCCATCAAAGGTTGTGACGCTGCATAAAGCATGACGAGGCTCTGAACCTCTGACTGAATAATGGATTATGCTAGGAAGGTTATCTGGTCTGGTGGTTCTACCACAATCGGGGCAGCTTTGGATGTAATCAAAAATAGTATCCTCAGAACCCCATGTGCGCCCACATCCCTTACAAACATATGTTCTATTCATTTTTTACCTCCTTTAACGGACCACTCACAAGGCCGCTTTACCTCTGCCCCATGATAGGTTTCACATTGTTTGTGTTTCTCTGTGAGGCAGATGGTGGCATGTGTTTTTTCAGAGACTTTAGCATTACAGGAATACAGGAATAGGCAGCTCATGGTGTCCTTTCTCCTTTAGAGATAGTGGACTTTTCTTTAGATACAACTATTACAGCTTCTGCACTATGCCCACATTTAGGACACTTAATTTTTTCACAAACATCTCTCATATACCCGTTTTCTCTAATTGACGTTTGACCACACTTACATGTGATGATACATGGCTGTGTCTCCCATTTAACGCCCCAAGGAGCAGAAGACCATCCTAAAGTGAATCCTTCAAATGTTCTCATTCTTTGTTTCCTCTGGATTGTTAATCCTAAGTTGCTGGGAATATCTGGAACACTCAATTACCTCGAAGTTTGAACCCACTTTGGCTCTACGAGGAACGGTGCAAGGATCACCAAGCCACTTTTTCGGTTCAGCAGAGTGTTCACAAGTGGCACAGAGACCGTCAGCAACTTCACCTGTAATAGCATGAGGCATTATTCTGGCCTCCTGAGTTCGGCGCATTCTTGGGCCTTTATGATTATTCCATCTTCGTTAATCTTCCAACCGAACTTGCAATAATCGATCTCAGTGACTTCTCGGCATATTCCATCGTCTGCGATCACCCAGCAACACTGGTTTAAGCTATCGAAGTGACCACACTCGCCGCATCTGAGTGTTTCAAGGAACCAAGCATCGTTCCACCCATCTAATTCGTCTAATTCTCTCATGTCCTATCGCCACCGTTTTTTAAGGTCTCGCAGCCTTCGCAGCACCGCCAAACTTCCCGTTGAAGATCGAGTATTGAGGGGCGTGGATAGCTGTTAAAAGACCAGTGACCAGGACACTTCGCGGTTCCACCTTGTTTCCATAACTTACCTTGAAGTTCTTTGCCGCAGCTGCCCTTCAAGATGATAATTTCACTTGGCATGTGTCCTCTCGCCCTGATTGTTAACGGATTCCTTTGGCTCCCATTTAGAACAATAAACATCATCCCAACCAGTATAACCAGTATGGAATGGGCAATATTGCATTCCCTGATGTTTACAGGTCATGCATGAACATTCTTCACTCATTGCGTCTTCTCTCCCGTGTATAATCTGGATCGTTGCCGCTTGTATACGCCGTAGATTAGCTTTGTGTCATGTATATGATCGAAGGTCATTTCTGCTATGTCGAACATGTCTAGGAGGATTTGAAGCACATCCGTTAGGGTTGACTTTGCTTTCTCTTCACTTAGTGCTAAAATGCCTCTTAGAATTTCTTTTGTGCTTTGCCTTGAAGTAATGAGTTTGTGTTTTGTTTTTCCATAGTCTTTTAACATTAACTTAAAGGCTTCATCCAGGGCCTGTTCTGGTGTCATGTTCTGATACGGTGCAGGTAGTGTTTCTTCACATGCCATAGAGGAAATCAACCTTAAAACCTTTATCGTAATATGCCAATAACCGCTTGCCGTACTTCTCTAGTTCCTCTTCCGTCATAAGGATATGGTGTACAGCGGGTTCCTGGTCTGGTTGTATTGCCCGATGTTGGAGGCGGCCGGCGCGCTGCAGGGCTTGGGCCCGAGATCCTCCCAAGAAGTCGATCTCGATCACGGTATCTATCTCGGGGATGCTGAGGCCCTCGTCGCCGACGCGGCTGACTACCACCCTCTCGTTTCGCTCGATGGTCTCTATTCGGTTCTTGGTGGCGCCGTGCACCCATTCTAGGCTGTATTTCTGGGCTACGCTGTCGCCGAGGTCGAGGCTGTCACAGAATATGATGGTCTTCCCCAGGTCGCGCTTCAACAATTGGTCGAGGATGTAAAGCTTGTGCCGCTGCTTCTTGACGACATGCACCTGCACTTGGGCGAGGGTTATGATCCCGGAGACCACGAACTGGCTCCACGCAAGCCCCAGCGGGTAGCCGGTTAGAGCCATGATGTAGTTGATATGACCATCCTCGCGGTAAGGTGATCCCGTTAGGCCGAGCCGGTACAGGGTGGGAATTGTGCTTAGTCGCATGAAGGTCTTGGCTGGAAGGTGTGCCGATTCGTCGAAGATAATGAGTGTGAACTGTTTGTATTGCTTGGTAAGGCGGTCTATCTCGCTGCGGCTCTGATACAGGACGACATGGCACTCCTTACGCCTAGCGGGAGGCATCGCCTCAAGTCGCTTCTGCCACTGCTCCCTGAGAGCCCCGCTGCCTCCCGCGATTATGAGTTTGGGGCCCTTCAGCCGGTCACAGAGCTCTAGGCCGAACTGACTCTTGCCGCCGCCGAACGGCCAGTATATCCCGATGGCACCGTACTCGAGGAACGTGTTCCATGCGTCTGTCTGGTAGTCGCGCATCTCCCATTTTTCGTGGAGTGCGAATCCTTTTTTGGATCGTCCCCTGATGTCGTCCGGGTTGACCTCCATTGGAGCGAAGGGCAGGCCGCCGTCCTCAAGGATCTGGGCGATGAGCTCCCACTCGCTGCCCTTCTTGATCTTTATGGCACCTGGACCCTCCCGTTTGAGGAGGAACTTCCGGTACTTGCCCCACGCCTGATCGGTTTGACTGGGATCGGTCATGAGAAGACCGTCGCTCACCTGAAGCTCGATCTCTATCTGAGGGAACCTGCCCTCCAGCTCCTCAGGAATCTCGGCGAACCACCGCATGTATTGATTCACAGTCCAGACATTGTAGCTATGCGTCGCCCTCTCGAGGCGCCCCACTTGGAACTCCACCATCTTTGGGATGTAGACACGCCACTCGATTACGTCCCCGCCTTTTCCGAATCGGTAGGGCTCGATGATGTATGGCTCCTCGATGAAGGCGGGGAGGAACTCAGGGCGGAAGCGGCTCCAGCGGACGGCGTCCGCCTTATCCGCCAATGTCCTTTCGAGGTCCGTCCGTCGCGCGCGTAGGATTTCTTCAAACGCTTTTAGTTTGTCCTGGGCTTCGTTGATCTGTTTCGTCACCTCGTCGAGCTGGTGGAACATGTCTATATCGGATGGATCTTGGCGCTGTTTCTTTGACATTTCTACTCCGCCCTCTTTTCGTTGGGGTTAATGGTCATTATTTTAACCACCCTATAATCGAGTTACATTTCTTACAGATGATTACGGTAGCGTAGAGTTGCATGCCTGGTGGCCTAGTGTTTATCTTTGTTGGCTTGTACTCAATATCTGAATCGTGTAGCGCAACTTTACAACAAGGGCATCTTCCAATTTTCATTTCTCTAACCTCCTTTCATGGGTATCTCTGGATAGTTTTGATAGTTTTTGAGATAGTTTTAGAAACTCTTGATGTAATTCACTTTGTTTGTATTTATCCCATTTTTTTTCTGAAGCGTCTAATTCTTCTTTAACCCTGTTCATTTCTTGGTGTAATTCTTTAAGGTCATTTTTTTGTTTCTCTATATCCAGAATGCCCCAATGTAGCTTGAATAATTCTTCAAGTCGAGTAACACGTTCCTCTAAGGAAAGGTCACTCATTCTGGTATCCTCCTTTCAGATGTTTCTGTGGCCCTTTTCGTTGCCTCATATCTGGAGACGATTTTTCTGATCAAGTACCCTGCGCCGAACCCCACGAAAGCGTATAGTCCCGCATACCCGAGACAATCCGCTTTAGTTAGAGTCATTTCTTCAGTTTCGCCTCGATAGATAGATTGGTCATGGTTACACCGAGTTTGGTAAGGAAGAGTCCGCAGGTATGTTCATCTTTATCATATGTGATTGTGAGTTCACCGATATAGACGCCATCGTCTCCTTTCAGCTTGTACCGGCTGCTCCCTTTCTTCACATTTATCTGCCTCATACTTTGGGCACATCCTTTTCCGTATCTAACTCGACATTCACCTTATCTCCCGCCTTCAAGCCTAGGCGGTCTCGGAAATAGACAGGGACTAGGATACGGCCTTTTTCATCTATCTCAGCTACGAATCTCTCTTTCATCCCTACTTTCTCCCATTATCTGGGAGAATGTGGGTGTTTTATCAATATTAAACTTGTCATCGCATAGCCTGCCTATCGCCGACTGATTGGAATATGGAAAAGAAAAAATAAGAGTCAGAGGGGCCCCCTGAACTGGTGGCTGAGATATTCGTCGAGGGTCAGGTCCGGGGTCTCAGCCTCCTCGGACTCCGCGGTGGGTTCATGTCGGCGGACATCCTCGGCCTCGAGGCGCGTGACGAGTTCGTCGAGCTTCTCCTCGTGCTCCCTAAGGATGTTTATCAGAAGCTCAAGCACATCTATTTTCTCGGTAAAACTCATGACGCACCCTCCTTGCCGTGGTTCCTTTTAACTACTTCACATCTGTACCACTTGAAGTCATGATCTCCCATAAGGATCTTGACTTCACACATGTAGAGTTCCATCTCGCCGAGCTGTCTTGTGTCCATCTTCTCTGGGCCTGACATAAAGCAGACGACCCAGTTGGCTACTATAGGTTTTATGGAGGGTGAATCTATGATATCAGGTATTCAGCTTTTTTTCAGTTTCTTTCTTCTAGCTTTGATTTCTCGCTCAAATTCTTTGTCTTTTTTCCTCATACTGGAGAGTAAGTTAGGATCCATCTTGGGGAAGCCGCCTGTTTCGAGCATGTTGTTAGTTAATTGAATGAATCTCTCATCCATTTCCTTGCCCCTTTTAGATTGAGGGGTAAACTTCAGTGTTTTAGGGTCTACGCGGGGAGCTGTCTTAGGGTGAACGCAGAGTCTGATGCCGAACTCGGCGTTTCCAGTTACGTTTCTCCCGGCTCTAATCTCTCTGCCCACTGCCGTGCAGTTGGTTAACTCGAAGATCTCGCCAAGACCTTTCTGGACCTGTTTCCTCAGATTCTTAGCCAACCTCTTTTCAACGGCTCTCAAAACAGCTTCAGACATCGATTCACCCTTTCTTTTTCTTTATGAATGTTCTAACTTTATCTGGAGGTATTGGAAGCCAGTTACTGCCTGGGTTTAAACCTAGGCCTCGTAGACACCTCTTCTCTGATAGTGTAAATGGTGCGCCCCTATCACGCGATGTTATTTGAGCCCAGCCATATACTGTTCCTTTTCCTGTTCTAACTGAGACCGATGGGCATTTGTTTTTCACTATTTTTCTCAGCGTGGCGACATTCTTCTTTAGACTGTTTGACATCGATTCATCCTCTCTTTTTCCTTATGAATGATCAATAAGACCCATTTTATCACCATTCTTCTACGGTGTTTTTAGCCCATTTCATAGCCTGTTCGGCGTCTTTTGCATGGTCTCCGCCAACAGATGTTTCGTAGAGGCTGTCCCAGTCTACTCCTTTCTTTTCGTTATAAAGGGCGTACTCCCAGCCCTTTTGCCTTTTGTTGATCAGGGTTACTGGATAAACTGTTATATCGAATCCTTTATGATCTCCACGCCATACTGTCCCATCTTTGCCAATACCTGTATATGCATCCTGTGTATCTTCGCAGAACTCTACCCTGTCTATTTTTTTGCACTTCAAGGTTTTCCTAGCCATTTATTTTCATCTCCCATATTTTTTCAGGAAGCGCTCCCTGTCACGCCAGTCCATGACGGCTCCTCCGCCGAGGCCTGTGTCTATTCCAAACTTTTTTAGACATCTTTTCTCGGATGCGGTGAACCTGCCGAACTCGTCCTTGCTGCCCATGAGATCAATGAAATTACGGGCTGTGCCTGGACCCATTCTCACGGATACAGTGGGGCATCTCGACCTGATGATCTTACGAACTTTGGCCGTCTCCTTTTTAATAGAGTTGCCCTTTCTTGCCATTCAACCACACTAATTTAAATTACGTTAGAGGGCTAATTTAGGTTTTCTTATCTGGTGCAAAGTTTATTACTGTGCATATGCACATATCTAACAGAGGTGAGGAAAATACCTAGTGGAGATGGCACGGGGTCCGATGGAAGACTCATAGATTGTACGGATCCCCGGACTGGGCGTAGGCGTCCTTATAGGCGGTACTCTAGGCGGCCCGTTGGGCTTGGTCTAGGGCGCGGCATGGGCAGAGGCCGACGCAGAAGATGGTAGCTGTCAGCTCTCGCTGACACCAACTTTTTTATACAGATCCATATACAAACTTAACGGGTAAGGGGACGCTCCGAAGTCTTGTAATCCAGAGGGGGAACGCATCGTTCTCCGCTGATTGATTGCACTGACAGGGGCTAATCCTTCTTGCCTAGGGATGGATGGAAGGAAGGATGAGATGGAAGGACTTAGTTCTATATTACACCAAAAAAGCCATAGGTAAATTACATCCTCGAATACGGCTGGTTCATCATTTTGAAGTTGAACCCGCTCTTTACAGTGATTGCCCCTATTACGAGGAACTACAAGATGCGGAGTATCATGCCAACTATGAGGATGAGTTCGCAGAGAAGTATCTTGATGAACATGGAATACCTCTCAAGTGGAAAAAGGAGATGAAACAACAAAATGATCAAGTTTAACTGCGTTTTCAGATCAGACCAAGAATGCCCCGTAAAGACAGCGTACAAACTAGCGCCAGAAAGCCTTGTTGAATTTTGTGCAATTTGCCATATTAATCCCATCAATATACCCGAACCAATGTCGGCAATATCCAGAATAGATCCGATAATAGTGGTTTTAGAGCACCTACCAACGATTCTAGACATGTACTTAAAACTAGATAAAGAGGATAAAAAACAGCTTTGGGAAGTCATGCTAGCTCTGTCAGAGATACGAACAAAGTAATTCAACTCTAACTTTTTTATAGTGCTTTGGAAGGCTAAGAACATATGAGCAGTTCACTTTTTAAAGACTCGGTGGGTGATAGAAACATTCTTAGGGCTAGGGTTAAGCAGATGACATTTATTTTGCGGGCTCATCGTGGCCTTTTGTTTATTTTGCCTATTCTCATTTTTCTCAGGGGCTTCGTAGAGTTGATTGGAGTAGGATTGGTTTTGGCTCAGGTAAAAGAAACAAGAACTTAGTGGCTTGCTTTTCGTTGTGGTTCTCTTCCTGGGTTGGCTTGCTTTCTTCGGTGGTTCTCTGGAAAATGTGGCTTACTTGCTAGTCTGGTTCTCTCTAAAAGCTGGCTTGCTGATTCTTGTGGTTCTCTCAGCATGATGGCTTGCTATCTGATATGGTTCTCTTATTCGCGTGGCTTGCTTCTCATTGTGGTTCTCTAGTATCGATGGCTTGCTATAGATTGTGGTTCTCTCGCGGTGTTGGCTTGCTCTTTTTTATGGTTCTCTTGTTAAGCTGGCTTGCTCTTGACTTTGGTTCTCTATACTTAATGGCTTGCTTTACCGTGTGGTTCTCTACTTGGCTTGGCTTGCTTCTTACTCTGGCTCTCTTCATTTATTGGCTTGCTTCTTTACGTGGTTCTCTTTATTTATTGGCTTGCTTTTTTTAATGGTTCTCTACGTATAATGGCTTGCTATCTTTTACTGGTTCTCTGTTCATGATGGCTTGCTTTTAGGTGTGGTTCTCTCGATTCCCTGGCTTGCTTTATACTCTGGTTCTCTATTATTCTTGGCTTGCTTTTTATTATGGCTCTCTTTCTCTCGTGGCTTGCTCACTACTCTGGTTCTCTTTATACGATGGCTTGCTACTTTCACTGGTTCTCTGATGCAAGTGGCTTGCTTTTAAAGGTGGTTCTCTTGACACACTGGCTTGCTTATGACAATGGTTCTCTACTTTTATTGGCTAGCTAGAGGTCGTGGTTCCCTTCCCTTAATGGCTTGCTAGATGAGATGGGTCTCTTGGATCTTTGGCTTGCTAACTGCTCTGGTTCTCTCACGACGGTGGCTTGCTATTCATTATGGTTCTCTCGGATCTCTGGCTTGCTTTTAATGGTGGTTCTCTAGCCCCCGTGGCTTGCTGGATGGTATGGTTCTCTTTTTTATGTGGCTGGTCACTCTCTGCCCTGCAGGGCTCAACTTTTTAGGGGTCCTCTCTTACCGATGTCTCACTCCTTTACGTTACTGCCTCAAAAAAGTGAGGGGTGCTTTTGATCATGGTTCTCTTTCCATCATGGCTACCAGTCTTTAATGGGTTTGGGGGATATGTACCCTTTATGTGTCTTGAAGTTGCTGACATCTAGACCTAGGGCTTCGCGCATGATCTGAGTGGCGTGGCTGATCATGATTCCCCAGACATAGCGTTTGGCGAGGTTGTCGAGGTGGGCCTTGCAGGAAGGCTTCTTGGGTTTGCGTCCCTCGCGTTTGGCCGCCCTCTCAAGCTTCCCAAGGCATCCCTGGTACTTGGGGCAGATGGTGGGATCTTCGATTATCTCCCCGAAAGGGGGCCAATCCTCTTGTTCTCCTTCCTTGTTTATGAAACTCCTAGGCTTATCGTTTAGTGCCGATTTTTTATAGAGGTACAGGTCGTAGTACATTGGATCCTTCTGCATCATGATGTTGCGCATCATCACGTAGGAGCGGCCTTTAGCCTCCAGGTTGTAATGGGCTCTCTCTCCCTTGACAAGTTTCGCTTCGGGTATGACCCCGAAGTACGCTTTGGCTCTGCCGGCGGTGTTCGCCTTGAACGGATCGATGTAGCACATGTAAGTCAGGCAGGCGACGGGGCCATAACCCCTGATGATCGAGCAGTACTCGTAGAATGGGTGGCCGCTCAGCCGCATAAAGGCCGTGTTGAGGGTTTTCTGCTCGGCGATGGAGGCTGCCTCCCACTGGTCGTGCTGGTCCTGGTAAAAGATGTCGTCCTCCTCGAAGCCGAGCTCCTTCATCCGGCGCATCCTGTGCTCACCGGCTATTCTGACCTGCTGCTGATCCAAGTAGTTCCTGCCGAACATCGGCATGGCGAGGTAGAGCCTGAGCATATCCGGGGGCAGCTTCTCGTTGGGGCCTCCATGTTTGTCATGTTCGTGGAGCTCAGTCGCCTCCCAGGCGGCTGCAATTCTCTCCTTAGTTTTCTTCGGTTTTTCGTTTCTTTTAATGGGCACGGAGACAAAGAAGCCGCAGCCGTGGCTGCAATTTATGTCGCGACCGTTTATCGCCCTAACCGGCATCTTTCATAACCTCCTCAAGTTTCTCCTTCACCGCATCGTTTACGAACTTTTTTGGGTCTTTTCCGATGCGTATGATCTTGTTGTAGCTCTCCTTCTCTATGTAGACGTTAGACATTTTTATCCGAAGAAGAATAAGAAGAAGAAGAATATAAGTCCTGTCACTTTATGTACTCAAAATCTGGCTTACAGCGACTATATAAAAAGGGGAAAGGGAGGCACCTATGTTGCACTCTTCACCGCCTTGAGTCTTTTGAGGATCCGCTCGTCTGTGAGTTTCGCGGCTTCATCGTGGTAGCTGTCCTCGTCTCTCCAGTTGATCTCTTTCAGTATGTTTTTGCCTGCGGTCTCAAGGGCTTTACTTAGCCCTGGCATCTGTATCTTCTTGTCGAAGTCCAGTGTACCGGTCACGGCGTCTCCTTCTATTTCGGCTTCCGCCATGATCACCTTCACAGCTTCTTCCACGATGCCGCGGATCCCTTGGGTTAGTGCCCATTGAAGATGTGCCTCAGCCATCTCCTCCTTCGGCTGCTCCGTGGGGCTCAGCCTGTAGCCCAATGCCAGTAAGCTGGCAACGGCGTAGGCGAGCACCGGGTTCTCGATTCCCCACCTTCTGGTGAGGACGTGGAGGGATGAGATCTCGGCTCTCGGTTTTCTTCCGTATTTCTTGGCGCTCGGCCGCGTTGGTAGCTCGAGGGCTTCGACATCCTCCTCGTTCAGTCCTAGGTCGACGACCCTGTCGCCGAGGTCTATGTTGAGGTGCCATGTTCGTCGTGTCGTGAATCCGAGTGCCCTGAAGATTCCGAGGCCATCGCGGTCCCAGTCGTGCATTGCCATGACTGGTCGGTTGTCTAGCTTTAACAGTCTGCGCATCAGCCTCGTGGGGTAGCCCTGTCCTGCTACGATGGTCCAGCCGTAGTCGCTGAGTTCTTGGAGTAGCTCCGCGTCGCCTGCTTTTTCGACGAAAAGGAATCCTCGTGCCTGATCCCATACATCTTCGAGGTGTGAGATGGGGTACTCTTTTCCCTGATCATAGACTATGCCGAGTGCCTTCGCCTCAGGGCGTTTGAGCCCTTCCTGCTGCTCCAGCTTCGGCCAGACGTCGTCGCGGTAGCTTGAGTATCCCTGCTTTGAGATATACCAGTCGTAGTCCTCCTGCGTTATCCTGCCATCTTTGAGGTAGGGTTCCAGCAGGTCTCCTACGATGTAGTAGCTGGCTCTGATTCCTCTTGATCCTTTGGTTCCCCTGATGCTCTGTGTGGCTATGAGTTCGTAGTTGGCTCTTATGATCTCTCTAACAGTGTTCCATAGGTGCTTGTAAACTCGTTTCGTGCGTAATATGCCTTAGTCCTCCCTTGTCGCTGGCCCTCTGGTTACCCTTTACAGTCCCCTCTCTCCTTTGCGCGCGTTCCGAGGTAGGCCTTGATGTTTCGGCGGCCTCTGACGGCGTAGGCCAGCGCCCTCATACAGCCATCGTCTATGCTCCACTTCACTGGTCTGCAACTCTCCCTTCCCCTCTCGAGGCTCCCATCCACAGCTATAATGGTGT